>WNFJ01230278.1_pt5 | contig 18554 bp, 14 predicted proteins | sample 5400461 | NCBI WGS metagenome assembly WNFJ01 (sample SAMN13153349, study PRJNA577476) | soil metagenome | isolation source: 115 cm saprolite on Douglas fir-dominated hillslope | place: USA:California | collected 2013-09-17
CCCCGCCACATCGGTGCGCGCACAGATGAGCAAGTCAGGATCGCGCCTGGCATCGAGCATGGCCTTGATCTTGGCCAGCATCTCTTCGACCCGCACTACCTGCTTGCCGGGCAGATAGCCGCAGCGGTTGGGAAAGGTCTGATCGCTGACGAAGAATCCGGCGACGCCGGCCGCCTCGAAGCCGCGCACCATCTGCCGCGCATTGTTGACGCCACCGAAGCCGGTATCGCCGTCCACATAGACCGGCAGCTCGACGGCGGCGCAGATGCGCGCATAATGATCCGCGTAGTCGCGCATGTTGGATTGGCCGGTATCGGGCTGCGCCAGCATGCTGCCGACCGCCGCATAGCCGCCGGCAACGACCGCCTCGAAACCCTGCGCCTCGATGATGCGGGCCGACATCGCATCATAGGCTCCGGGCATCAGGGCGAGGCCGGGCTGCGCCATGAGCTCGCGCAGCTTTTTTCTGACATTCATGATTGCTCCTCCGCGGTTTCTTCACCTCTCCCGCTCTTGCGGGGGAGGTCGACCCGGCGCAGCCGGGGCGGGTGGGGGCCGGCCACAGATTCCGGGCTTGCAACCTGGCCCCCACCCCGCCCTCCCCCGCAAGCGGGGGAGGGAGATCAGCGCCTCGAGTCCCTGACGGTCTGCAGCCACGGCTGCGCGCCGGCCGTGCGCCTCTCCCAGGCGGCGATGCCCTGCGCGTGCATGAGCGTGAGCCCGATATCGTCGAGGCCTTCGATGAGGCGCATGCGATCGGCCGGCGGTATTTCGAACAACAGATCGGGGCCGCCCGGGCCGCTGATGCACTGGGCGTGCAGATCGACCGTGAACGGGGCGGCGCCGTCGGCGGCGCACACACGCGCTTCGAACGCATCACTGTCGGCGGGCTTGAGCTCGACCGGCAAGAGGCCGTTCTGCAAACAATTCTCCCGGTAGATGTCGGCGAAGCCGCGCGCGACGATGCAGCGGATGCCGGTCGCGATCATCGCCCACACCGCGCCCTCGCGCGAGGAGCCGCAGCCGAAATTGCGGCCGGTCACCAGGATGCTGGGCGTGCGGAATTGCGGCTTGTTGAGCGGGAAGTCCGGATCGTCGCGCCCATCGGGGAGCTTGCGGGCATGCGCGAACAGCAGCGCCGCGTAATCGGGATTCATGTCGCGATTGATGGGCGTGATCTGATCCGTATTGATGTCGTCCTGCAGGAGCGGGACGGCAACACCGGTGAGCGTGGTGAAGGGCTGCATCAGGCGGCTCCCCAGACCAGCTGCCGCACGTCGACGATGCGGCCCGCAATGGCGGTCGCCGCCGCGGTCGCCGGGCTTGCCAGATGGGTGCGCACGCCTTTGCCCTGGCGGCCTTCGAAATTGCGGTTGGTGGTGGAGACGCAGCGCTCGCCCGGCTCGCCGCGGTCGCCGTTGCCGCCGGCGCACATGGAGCAGCCGGATTCGCCCCAGAAGAAGCCGGCAGCACGAAACACGGAATCGAGGCCGGCGGCTTCGGCCTGGCGCTTCACGGTCGATGAGCCGGGCACCACCATGGCCACCACGCCGGCCGCCACATGCCGGCCGCGCACGATCGCGGCGGCGGCCTCGAGGTCCGGCAGCCGGCTGTTGGTGCAGGAGCCGATAAAGACCCGGTTCACCGGCAGGCCGGCCAGCGGCATGCCCGGCGTCAGTCCCATATAATCGAGGGCACGGCGGAATGCCGCCTCCTGCCCCGGCTCGACGCTCGCAAGCTCGGGCACGCGGCCGCCGACGCCGACCACCTGGCTCGGATCCGTGCCCCAAGTGATCTGCGGCTCGATCTCCCCGCAATCGAGCAGTACTTCGCGATCGAATTGCGCATCGTCATCGCTCGCAAGCGTGCGCCAGTGCGCGAGCGCCGCCTCCCATTGCCGGCCTCGCGGCGCGAAGGGGCGGCGCGCGAGCCATGCGAAGGTGGTCTCATCGGGCGCCACGAAGCCGCTGCGCGCTCCCATCTCGATCGAGAGGTTGCAGAGCGTGAGCCGGCTTTCGATGGTCATCGCCCGCACCGCTGCGCCGGCATATTCCACCGCATGGCCGCGACCGCCCGCAATGCCGACCTCGGCGATGATGCGCAAGGCGACGTCCTTGGCGGTGACATGAGGGGGAAGCCTGCCTTCGACGCGGATGCGCATGCGTTTGGGCCGCTTGAGCGCGATCACCTGGGTGGCCAGGATGTGCGCGAGCTCGGTGGTGCCGCAGCCGAAGGCGAGCGCCCCGAGCCCGCCGACCGTGCAGGCATGGCTGTCCGGCACCGCATGGGTGGCGCCGGGCAGCACCATGCCGAGCTCGGGCGCCACCACATGGGAGATGCCCTGCTCCGGATCGTCGATGTCGAACAGCCTGATGCGGTTCTTGGCGCTGCCTTCGCGCATCGCCTGCAGGAACGGCGTGCTCTGCGCATTGGTCGTGTCGTCGCGGCCGGGCGCCGTCGAGACGGTGTGATCCTGCACCGAGAAGGTGAGGTCGGGCCGGCGCACGGGACGCCGCGCCTGCTCGAGCTTCTTGAAGGCATGCGGGGCGTGCAGCTCGTGCAGCACGTGCCGATCGATATAGATGAGATCGCGGCCATCGGCGCGCCGGGCCACCAGATGCGCGTCCCATATCTTGTCGAACAGCGTTTGCGCCATGGCTTCCTCCGCCTCCGATCGCCCTGGTACTCTACAACGGATGCCGCCCACAATAATCCCGAAGAAATCTCCTGTATTGTATTGTGGCATGGATGTCGGAGGAACAATAATGTCTGACCGAAGCCCGATCGGCGCCATCGCGCTCGTGGCGCTTGGCATGACCGTCGTGCCGGCCTGTGCGCTCGAGGATACGAAGTATCCCGACTGGTCCGGCCAGTGGAAGAAGCCGCCGAACGCATCAGACCGGCCCGGCAATCCGTGGGACCAGACCAAGCCCATCGGCCGCGGCCAGGCGGCGCCGCTGACGGCGGAATACCAGGCGATCTTCGAGGCAAGCCTTGCCGAGCAGGAGCGCGGCGCGCAAGGCGAGAACACCAGGTACACCTGCAGCCCCGCCGGCATGCCGCGGGTGATGACGGTGGTCGGCCCGATCGAGTTCGTCATCCTGCCGGCGATCACCTACATCCATTTCGAGAACAACATGCCGCGTCGCATCTACACCGACGGGCGCGACTGGCCGAAGAACGAGGAGCCGAGCCTCGACGGCTACTCGATCGGCAAATGGGTGGATGAGGACGGCAACGGCCGCTACGATGTGCTCGAAGTGGAGACCCGCAACTTCAAGGGTCCCCGCCAGTACGAGTCGAGCGGGCTTCCCCTGCACGCGGACAATCGCACTATCGTCAAGGAGCGACTCTATCTCGACAAGGCCAGCAAGGACATTTTCCACGACGAGATCACAAGCATCGACAATGCGCTGACGCGGCCATGGACGGTGCTCAAGACCTATCTTCGCTCAAAGGACATTCGATGGCTTCCCTACAACTGTAACGAATACAACAGCCACGTCGTCATCGGTAAGGAGGATTACTTCCTGAGCGCCGACGGCTACCTGATGCCGGTGAGGAAAGATCAGGCGCCCCCGGATCTGAGATATTTCAAGCCAGCGCGGAAGTAACCGCGCCGCGCTTGCGCTAGAATGCCGGAGGCGCCCGCAGCCGTAACAGAACGGGCTCACCTTGAACGGGAGGTTGGCATGAAGCCGCGGTGGCGGGATTTGCTGTTATCGATGACATTGGCGGCCGCGGCTGCGACGCCCCCCTGGTCGGGCCAGCCGATAGCGGTCAGCAAAGCGCTGCATCCATCCCGACTTTCTCCGGCATATGGTCCCACCCCTATCTCACCGGCTTCGAGATCCCGTTCTTCGGTCCCGGACCCGTGTTGAACAGGTCGCGCTCGCCCAACGGGGTGGCCAACTTCCAGAAACTGGTCGGCGATCATACCAATCCGATCTTGCAGCCCTGGGCGGCGGAAGTGGTGAAGCAGCACGGCGATATCTCCTTGGCCGGCATCGGCTATCCCACGCCGAGCAATCAGTGCTGGCCCGGCGGCGTGCCCTACGTCTTTTGGGATTTCTTAATGGAGATGTTCCAGGAGCCGGACCACATCACGATGATTTACCGCCACGGCAATGAAGTGCGCCACGTGCGCATGAACGAGCCGCATCCGGCGCATGTAACGCCGTCCTGGTATGGGGATTCCGTCGGCCACTATGAAGGCGACACGCTGGTGATCGATACGGTCGGGATCAAGATCGGGCCGTTTGCCATGGTCGACATGTACGGCACCCCGCACACCGAGGCTTTGCATGTGGTGGAACGCTATCGGCTGATTGACTACGACGACGCCAAAGAAGCGATCGCCCGCAACGACAAGGAGAATTTCCGCGTCCGTCAGGACGGCTTCGACCCCGATTACCGGGGCAAGGTGCTGCAGCTCCAATTCACCGTCGAGGATCCAGGCGTCTTCACCATGCCGTGGTCGTCGATGATCACGTATCGGCGCGCCTTGGGCGATTGGACGGACCTGATCTGCGCCGAAAATCGGCATGAATACTTCGCCGGAAGGGAGGCCGCGGTGCCGACCGCGGACAAGCCGGATTTCTGAGCGGCTGTGGATGCTCCGCAGGACTCAATCGCACGCGCGGCGAGTGCGGATATTTTGGCTTTTCGCCCGGTGATGACGACCGCATTGCCTCGGAGCCGCAGAGGGACGTGATTCAAGCCGATCACGGCAACCGGGGTTCCGGCATCCGCGGCAGCATCTCCTCCAGGCGCCGGTTGATTTCCTCGTCGGAAATCGGGGCGATCGGCGTCCTCGTTCGATCGGCTGCGCTTTCGCCGATATGAACGAGCCCCGGGACCAAGAGGACGGTCGCGAGCAGCAGCCATTGCGCCAAGAGGAAGGGCAACATCGCGCGCAGCAGCGCACGAAACGCGATCGTTTCCCGCGTAACGCTGCGCACCATCATGGGTGCATATCCGATCAATGGGTCCAAGAAGCTCGTCTGCACCGTCAGGAGCACGAGAACCGCGATCCAACGTGCATCGGCCACACGGATCAAAAGCGGGGGAATGACAATCGGCACGATGACGAAGATGATTTCGAAGGCATCCAACACCAGTGCGCTGAGCCAGACCGCCCCAAGGACGACTGCGACGACCGTCAAATCCCCACCTGGAATGGCGACGACCCATTTGGTGACCAGGTGGTCGGTACCGAGAAAACGCAGCACCAGAGTGAATGTTGTCGCGGCAATGAGAAGAAAAAATAGCGCACCCGTCGTCGCCATCGCTTCGCGCAACACCTCGCGTAAGACGGCACCGCGCAGTCGCCCCGCGGCCAAGCCTACAACGAGCAAGACGAAGCCGCCCATCGCCGCCGCCTCGACCGCATAGAAATAACCGGACGCCACGCCCCCTAGCAAAACGAGGATCACGACAAGGACACTTGCGGCGAGAAACACTTGCTGCAGACTTAGCGCCCGCTCGTCGTCTTTCAATACCGCCTTCGAGGCGACGCGGCTGCCAATCCACCAAGCGAGTGCAAATGAGACGGCAAGATAGATGCCGGCCGGCGCGAGAGCGCCGTGAAAGACGTCCTGGGTATTGATGACGCGGTCAGCCCGCCCGGTCGTGGTAACCGCAATGGTATGAGCCGAGAGCATCGCATCGCCAAGCAAGATCAAAACGATAGAGGGCGGAACCACAACCCCCACCGTGCTCGCAACCGCGATTACCGCCGCACGCGTCGCAGGGGGAATGCCGTATGCGGCGAGGCGCGGTGCGACCACCCGCGACAAAGCAAGCACGCTGGCCCCGACCGAGCCATTCATGGGGCCGAGAAGCGCGCCGAGCGCGAGACCAGTCACCAGCGGGGCCGCAGGCCTGCGAGGCAAGACGCCGAGACTTGCGCGATAGAGCGCGTCGGCGACCGGCAATCGGTCGAGCAGCAAGCCCATTACCACATAGAGCGGCAGTGCCTGCAGCAGATCGTTGTCGAGGAGACTGATCACACGCAAGGGCAGCGCACCGAGCAGCGCAAGCGGAACGGTGCCGCTGGCAACGGCGATGACGACACCGAGCGTTGCGACCGTGATCAGAACGATAGCGGTCGGCAGCCCGGTGGAAACGTTCCCGACCCCGACCAGGATCAGGAGCCCGAGGCCAAGCCATTCCATCAATCACCCCTGCGCGCCGGCCGGAAGACCTCGACCACGGCATGCGCCAACATCAGCAGCGCCAGAACCCATACCGCCGCCTTGATAATGAAATAGCCGGGATTGTAGGTGTCGGGAAATGTCTCCAGCCCCGCGATCGAGGACATGACGATGCTCTTGCTGGAAAACAAGACGAACAGCGACCAGGGCGCGAGGCCAAGCACCGCGCCAAGTCGCGCGAGCTGGTTGCGGCGGCGCTCGGAATAGCGTTGCGCCAACGCATCGGCGGCGAGATGGGTTCGCTCGCGCGTTGCTGCCGTGACGCTGATCGCGACATAGAGCGCGAAGATCCATTGGCCGAGATCGTTGGCGCCGCGTGAGTAACCTCCAAAGACTTCGCGGAGCGGCCATTGCAAGAAGAGCAGCACGACGAGCGGCAGCACGAGCCATTTGCCGGCTGACACGATTCCGGCAACCAGGCGGTCCATGCAGCGAAGCCATGTCATGTTTCAATAATAGCAGATTCAATCAGCGACACGCATCACGCAGAGGACAATTGACGTAAATCAGCTCGATCGACGTTTTTTGCTTTGTTCCAGAAGCCCTAACGTGCTGCCCAGCCATCTTGTTGTCGGCGCCTGTATCAGGATCGTCATGAGAATGGCGATGAAGGCGACCGACGCGATCATTTGAGCACCGGGCGCCTTCATACCGAGCAACAGGCTTGCCAGTGCAGCCGGAATTACACCGGTCTCGCGGGTCCAGCACATGAACAGCATCTCGTTGAAGCTCCAGCGCGCGCGCCGGTCGGGGAGCGCGCACAAGAAGACAGTCACCGGCCGGGCGACCAACATGAAGATGGCTACCACAATGATGCCGCCCGCCAGGTATTGACGCATAAGACCGAAATCGACCTGGGCACCGAGTAGGATAAAAATGAACAAACGCATGATGAACGCAGTGGTCGTCACATATTCTTCGAGCTTTTTCGCCTCGCCCGCTTCCATCTTGAAGCCGAAAGAGTCTTTGTTTCCGAGCACGATGCCGAAGACAAAAACCGCCATGAAGCCGCTGGCCTGCAGGCCATCGGCTGCAAAATAGGCGCCGATGACGGCCATCAGCGTCACCACCGGTGCATATTCCGCGAGGAATGCCCATCGTTCATGCGCGATAAGCAACGCGGCCAGGTATCCGAGCGTAGCGCCTGCGACAATGCCGATGATCGATTGCTTGAGCAGATCGAGTAACGACGAGGTCAACGAGAATTCGCCGGTCCCCATCGCTACTGCCAGCACAGCGAAGGTGATGATCGCCCCCGTGGCATCGTTGAACGCCGACTCGCTCACCACCGTTTGTGCCACACGGTCGCGAATGTCGACCTGCCGGAAAATCGGAACCAGGGTTGCCGGGTCCGTGGAGGCGAGCGCCGCACCCAGCAGCAGTGCCACGATCAATGGAATGCCGAGAACGTAATACGCGGCAATTCCGGTGAGGGCAGCGGTAATCAGGACGCCGATCGTGGCGAGCACGATAATTGTAATCCAAACCTGCTTCAAGACGTCGAATCGCAGCGACGCGCCGCCATCGAAAAGAATGTAACTGGCACCAAACAGGACGATGATCTGGTTCATCGCCGAATCCGCTTTGATATCTATCAATCCCAGCACTTGCGGACCGATCACCACACCGACAATTAGAAATACCGCGACATCGGGAATCTTTATCTTCTGAGCCAATAGGCCGGTGATGCTGCCGAGGGCCAGGATGAGCCCACAGGAACGCAACGTGAGTTTCGCAATTTCAATCGAGGTCGACGCTTCCAATTCTTTTTCTCCAAATGAGATAATAAGTGATTGGCGTGCCTTGACTTTTCTTGGGCCACCGCGTGCAGGCGCGCCGCCAAGATGCTGCCCTGCGAGTCGTGAAATGGCAAGTCAGGCGGCTGCCAACCGCGTTCGCAGCGCCGCTGAAAAACAGGACCTCAGCACGCCCCCGCCGGACAGAACCGTCCGCGGCGCCATCCGTGAGTCACATAGTGCGGCGGATTTGAAGTTCCTATCAATGTTGCCGCGAGTCCGCATAGGAACTTCAAATCCAAAACCGCACTAGAATCATAGAGTTCTGGTGCACCTTTGATTCCGAAGTTCGTAAATAGAGACTGCCGCAATGTGATACGAACTCCGGAATTGGTGCACTAGCCGGTCCCGATGCTCGCATCTCAGCCCCGCGGACGCGAGCGGATCATGAACGTATCGTAGGTATAGTCCGCGATCTGCCACCACAGGTACTCTTCGTTCTTGAATGCCATCAGGTTGTCGTAGATCTTCTTGAAGTCGGCGTTGGCGGCGGACGCTTCGGCATTGACCTCGTTCGACGCCTTGAGGGACGCGTCCATGACGTCCTGGCTGAACGGGCGAAGCACCGTTCCGCCGGCGACAAGGCGCCTCAGCGCCGCCGGGTTGCGGGTGTCGTACCTTGCCTGAACATCGGTGTTGGCATAGGCGGCTGCCGTCGTCATGATCGCCTTGTAGGATTTCGGCAGCTCATTCCATTTCGCCGTGTTGATGAAGAAATGGAGCGCGGTGGCGCCTTCCCACCAGCCCGGATAGTAGTAGTACTTGGCGACCTTGTTGAGGCCGAGCTTCTCGTCGTCGTAGGGACCGACCCATTCTGCCGCATCGATGGTGCCCTTCTCGAGCGCGGGGTAGATGTCGCCGCCGGCGATCTGTTGCGGCACGCCGCCGAGCTTCTGGATCGTCTTGCCGGCCCATCCGCCGATGCGGAACTTGACGCCCCGGAAATCGGCAACGGTATTGATCTCCTTGCGGAAAAAGCCGCCCATCTGGGTGCCGGTATTGCCGCCCGGCAGCCCATGGATATTGAACTTCTTGTTGCCGAACTCGTTGAGCATGTCCATGCCGCCGCCATCGTAGAACCAGGCGTTCTGCTGGCGCGCGTTGGGGCCGAACGGGATCGAGCAATAGAGCGCAAAGGTCGGGTCCTTGCCGACGAAATAGTAGGCGGCCGTATGGCACATCTCGACCGTGCCGTTGGTGACGGCATCGACGTTCGCGAGCCCGGGAACGATCTCCCCGGCGGCGAAATTCTGGATCTGAAACTTGTTGTCGGTCGCCTCGGCCACGAATTTTGCAAGCGTCTCGCCGGCGCTGTAGAGCGTATCGAGCGACTTGGGAAAGCTCGAGGCCAGCCGCCACTTGAGCTCCGGCATGGACTGGGCGATGGCGGGCTTGGCGACGGCGGCGACCGCCGCGCCCCCCCCCAGAGTGGTCAGGAATTGACGGCGCTTCATGGTTGATGTCTCCTCCGGATTTCGCGTATTGGGCGGCTGATCGAACCGCGCGCCGGCACTCTGATTTTTCGGAATCTCGTTGATCCGGCATTCGACCGTCGCGCAGATTACACGAAAATCACAAAAACACCAAAATGCCGCCCCGGGGCCGAGAATCCGGGCCACGACGGGCGGCCGCGATGACCGTGAGAAATGACGACCGCAACGCCCTACCCTGCCGCGGCCGGTCAGCGAATTGGCGGCGCCACCCCGAAATCGATCATCGGCGGCAGGTCCGGGGGCGGAATATCAATGTTGATCTTGGACGGGTCAACTTGCGGTCCGCTTCCCTTGTAATGCATGACCATGGCCGGGATGGCGATGACGAGAGCCACCGCGATGCACTGGATTACCACGAACGGGATCGCGCCCCAGTAGATTTGCCCGGTCGTCACCGGATCCATGCGCTTGCTGGATACCCGATCGATGTAGGACTCGCGCGGCGCGACCGAGCGCAAATAGAACAGCGCGAATCCGAAGGGCGGATGCAGGAACGACGTCTGCAAGTTGACGCCAAGTATCACGCCGAACCAGACGAGATCGATGCCAAGATGATCGGCCGCCGGCCCGATCAACGGAATGACGATGAAGGCGATCTCGAAGAAGTCGAGAAAAAAGGCGAGAAGGAACACGAACGCATTGACGAAGACCAGGAAACCGACCTGTCCGCCCGGCAGCGAGACCAGAAGCTCTTCGACCCATCTATGGCCGTCGACGCCGTAGAAAGTCAGCGAGAAGACGCGCGCGCCGATGAGGATGAAAACCACGAAGGCTGACAGCTTGGCGGTCGCCTCCGCGGCCTGCCTGACCAGATCCCAGGTGAGCCGACGTTTGAACAGAGCAAGGACCAGCGCACCGCTCGCACCCATCGCGCCGCCTTCCGTCGGGGTCGCCAATCCAATGAATATGGTGCCGAGAACGAGGAAAATGAGCGAGAGCGGCGGCACCATGACGAAGACGAACTGTTCCGCCATATTTGACAGGACACCCAATCGGAAAAAATGGTTGAGCAGCGCCAGCACGAACGAGATTGCGATCGCCAGCGACATGGTGAGCACGACGAAATCGGGACCGCTGCGAACATCGGTTCGGTGCATGATCAGGAACGATATGAGCGCGGCAACGGTCGCAAGCACCAGCAGATTAAGCCGCGGGACGCGGCCGAGCGCCGTGGATCCATAGGCGATAAGCATGTAGGCGGCGAACACCACGCCAGCCCCACCGAGCAATTCCGCGGTGAGATCGTTTCCGGCAGGCAACAGGCCGGTCGCGCTGGCTAATCCATTGTAGATGGCCAGGAGAATAGTGAGCGTCACCGGAATGACGGCAAACATACCCAGTCCGGTGAAGACGCCCTGGCGGCGCGCGAGGGCCTGATCTTCCTGAATGCGCTGCGCCTCCACGGGCAGGCCGGGGGCAACACCCGGAAGCAGAATCGTCAGGCCGAACACGTAGACCGCATAGAGGCCCGCGAGCATGAGACCCGGTATGAACGCACCCTCGTACATGTCGCCGACCGAGCGGCCGAGCTGGTCGGCCATGATGATGAGCACAAGCGAGGGCGGGATGATCTGCGCGAGCGTGCCGGACGCCGCAATGACGCCGGCCGCGACGCGCCGGTCATATCCGTAACGCAGCATGATCGGAAGCGAGATCAGCCCCATCGAAATGACCGAGGCGGCCACCACACCGGTCGTGGCTGCCAGTAATGCACCCACGAAGATCGCCGCGTAAGCGAGGCCGCCGCGGACGGTGCCGAACAACTGGCCGATGGTGTCGAGCAGATCCTCCGCCATGCCGGAGCGCTCGAGGATCAGGCCCATGAATGTGAAGAACGGGATGGCGAGCAACACGTCGTTGTTCATGATGCCGAAGATTCGGTCCGGCAGCGCCTGCAGGAAATCCGGCTGAAACTGATGGGTGACCGTGATTCCGATGAAGGCGAAAATCAACCCATTGGCGGCGAGCGAGAACGCGACCGGATAGCCGAGCAGCAGGAATACAACGAGCGAGGCGAACATGATCGGCGCCATGTTGTGCGCCAAAAATGGGGCGATCGATTCCAGCATGTTGGGGACTCCGAACCGGGCGGTCGCGGCTATTGGGATTCGGTTCTGGCGACGGCAAGGACTCGCTCGGCTTCCGCCTCGGCGGCGCTTTGCGGCCCGCGGCCGGTATCGCGGATGAGGCCGCGCATGATGGCAATACGCTTGATGAGCTCTGAAACCGCCTGCAAGAGCAACAGCGCAAATCCGATGGCGATCAGCGATTTCGCCGGCCATTGCGGTAGCCCGCCTGCGTTCAGCGACTGCTCGTTGAGGCGCGCCGACCGCAGCAGGAAGGGAATCGACATGACCAGCATGATGATGGTCAGCGGCAGCAGAAAAAGCACGTGTCCGAGCACATCAATGGCGTCGCGCACCCTTTTCGGCAGCATATTGTTGACGATGTCGATGCGGACATGCTCGTTGGACAATAGCGTCCATGGCGAGCACAGCAGGAACACCATCCCGAACAAAATCCACTGCAGCTCGAGCCAGGCGTTCGACGAGGTATCGAAGACCTTGCGTACGGTGGCGTTGGCAGCGGATATGACGACCACGACGAGGATCAGCCACGACATCGCCTTGCCGATCCGGGAATTCACCGCGTCGATCACGCGGCTTACCTTCAAGAGCCCATTCACGTTCGATCCCCTCGCGCATCGGCACGCCGCCAGCCCAATGGACGCTCGCCCCCATAGGATGATTGCCGGACGCGGCCGCAACCAAACCGGCACCTTAGCAGCTTGTGGCGGATGTCGCGCTCGATCACGCCGATTGACGCATCTCTCCAAGGCCGGTGGGTTTTGCGCTGCAAAAGGCGGAGGGGTGGGTCGACGGCGGCACGCTCCGATGCCCCGTTGGCGGCCGCGAGCCGATACTCCCCGGGCCCGGACCAAGGGCGGCGTCGCGCGTCCCGGCTTGAGCCGAGCACTTGGTGTGCATCGATCGCGGTTCCGGGATTAATAAGACGGCTTTTTTTGGATTTGACGTTCTGGTGGGTGCGCCGCAAAATGCGCTCAAGCCCCTCGGCGCCGATTTCGCCAAGCAGGGCGCAGATCAGGTCAACTATACCTTCACCAATCCGGCCAATCTGAAGAAGGTTCTTGCGGACGCGAAGTTCGACGTGATCATCGCGGCTGCCCCCTCGGTCGAGGAGCTCGAAAAGAGCGGCGCCCTGCAGGCCGGCAGCCGCGTCAAGGCGGTCCAGGTCGGCATCGGCGTGGCGGTGCGCGAGGGCGCCCCCAAACCCGACGTCTCCACTCCGGATGCGTTCAAGAAAGCCATCATGGCGGCGCGCAACATCGTCTACACGGACCCGGCGACCCCCAATGGCAGCGGGGTTGTCACCATGCGCATCCTGGCCGCCGCCGCGCTCGCCGACGCGGTAAAGGCCAAGGGCAAGCAGGAAGGCCTCGGCCCCGGCAAGGAATTGATCGCCAAAGGCGAGTACGAAATGGGACTGTTCAACATCAGCGAGGCGACCATACCGGGCGTCGTGCTCGCCGGGCCGGTCCCGGCTCCGCTGCAGGACTACACCCACTACGACGCAGCTGTGCTCTCGGGCGCCGCCAACAAGGAGGCAGCCGCGGCCTTCCTGAAATACGTGACCGGCAAGCCCGCCGCGGCGACCTGGAAGGCTGCCAACATCGACGCCATGTGACGAATGGGCGGTCGCTTGCAGCGCGCATTCGACGCGTGCGTGCGGTTGATTTGCGCCGGCCCATCGCTTGATTGGGCCGATAAAACCCGATTTGGGTCCTATCGTGGCGACCAGGCCGACGTATTGGATGCTTGACTCCATCACCGCCCAACTGAAATGATCAGTGGGCTAAAACTCAGAGCAATAATATTGCAACGCGTGGGAGGAACGATGCAGGGCACAAGGCCGGATCATCCCTGGAGCTGGTGGTACCTGCTGCTGCTGGCTCAGTTCGTGCCCACGCTGTGGGTACCGTTCTATAACTCCGCCGAGCCAAGCTGGATCGGCGTGCCCTTCTTTTACTGGTTTCAGCTGGCTCTGGTTTTCATCTGCGCCGCCGTGACCGCCATCGTTTATTGGCTCACGGAATCCTCTCAGCAACAGTAATGCGACGCTCCGGGGGATGTCATTCAGGACATCAATTGGATTGCGCTCAACGTTTTTATGGTCCTTGATCAGTCGCGCAATGCCCCCCGCAGGAGGGCGCCGTAGACGCGTTCGGCCAGGCCCGACGGGCGATCTAAGCCCATGCGCGCCAGGCAATCGCCGATCGCGGCCGCGTGCGCCTTTCCGGCCAGTCCCCGCGCCAAGATTCTGCCAAGGCGAAACGGCGAAGCCGACGCCGATTTGAGCGCCTGCAGCGCCGGCAGCAGCCGCTGCTCGATGGGCGTGAAATCGGTCTCGAAGGGAAACAGCGCCAACCGACCGTCATCGCGCGCGCCCGCCAAGGCCCGCTCGATCCGCATGGGATCGTTGTCGTGCCAGGCGGGCGGAAGCTCGAAGCGCTTCTCGATCTTGCCGGCGTCCTTGGCTTGCCGCAGCAGCTCGGCCTGGAAGCGCGAATCGGTCACCGCCAGCAGGGCCGCGATCACATCCCGATCGGTCTTCCCGCGCAGATCCGCAATGCCGTATTCGGTCACCACGATGTCGCGCAAATGACGTGGGATCGTCGCGTGTCCGTATTGCCAACGAATGTTGGAGCTCACGCGGCCGTTCGCGCTGCGCGTTGCCCGCACCATGATGATGGATCGGGCATCCTGCAGGGCGAAGCCTTGTGCGATGAAATTGTATTGTCCGCCGACGCCGCTGACGACCTGGCCGTTCTCGAGACCGTCGGAGACGATGGCGCCGAGCAACGTCGCCATCATGGCGCCGTTGACGAAGCGGGCCTTGACCCGGGCGCGCCGCTTGGCGGCTTCGTCGCCGTAGATTTCATTGACGTATGACACCGCCATCATGCGGAACTTTTCGAGCTCGGCCTGCGGCATCTCGCGCAGCGCGCGGTAGAACGCGCGCGAGCCCACGAAAAACGCCGCATGCAGCAGCGCGCCCTCGACCTCGCGGCGCAGGATGCCGGCATGAAACAGCTCGAGAAAGCCCTCCGCGAACATTTCGCTGGCGCCAAAGAGGCCGGCCGCGAACGGCTTTTCCTCCATCATGTCCGGGGGCGCGGTCGCAGAGGCATCGAGGCGCTGCATGAGGTCGCGAAAGCCGGCATTCTTTTTGTGGCGCAGGATCAGCGCTTGCGCGACCGCATCGCCGAGCGCGCCGATGCCGAGCTGCAGCGTTCCGCCGTCGGCCACGATGCCGGCAACCCGCAGTCCGGCCGCATATTCGGCGAGATCGATCGGTTCGCGCGGAGGCGCGAACAGCGGAAAGTCGGTCTGCGGGCTGTCGAGGATCACGTCGAATGCATCGGCACCGAGGTCGCCGTCGCCCGGCATGAACGGCAGCTCGCTGTTGACCTGCCCGATGAACAAGAAATCGACGGCCTGGCTTTGCCGCTTCGCCAGCAGATCGAGCGTGATGTCCGGATTGCAGCTCAGGCTGTACCACGAGTTGACCGACCACGTTGACGCCGCGCTGCAGCACGGCGCCAAGCGCATGGGTGTAGTTGGCCGAGATATAGCTTTGCTGCGCGGCCGCGACATTGAGCCGGGTGCCGGCCTGGAAGAAAAACTCGTCGACCTCGATATTCGGCGGCAGGCCCTTGCGCAACGCCGCCGCATAGGCGAGGTCGGGATAGCCGCCGAAGCATCGCTCCGCGATCGGACCGATGAAACGCCGTTCCAGCTCCGAGGCGGGGCGCGGCTTCTCCAGCGTCAGCGCGGTGAAAATCCGCAACCTGATCGAGGAATCCGCAACCGCGCGCGCGAACAGGGCGTTGGCCACGTGATTGGCCTTGCCCAAGCCGAGCGGCATCGCCAGCACGATGGTCTTGCCGACTCGCTCGATGATCGCATCGGCAAGACGGTCGGCGGAATCGAAGTGCGCCGGCCCATTTTCCGAAAGTTTCATGCCGGATGATTCATGCGAGCTTGTTCCAACCCGCGTCGGGGAAGAAGCGCTCACCGTACCGTTGCGACAGCCGCACCAGCGTGGCGCAGATGTCCTTCACCCCATGCGACCTGGCATAGTGCAGGGGCCCGCCGCGGAACGGCGCAAAACCTGTGGCGAAAATCATGGCGCCGTCGATCGTGTCCTCGTCCGCCACCACCCCCTCGCGCAGGCAGGCGACGCAGACGTCGAGCATCGGCAGGATGAGGCGGTTGGTCATCTCGCCGGTGGGCGCCGCGACCTCGGCGTCCTTCACCGGCTTGCCGTCCTTCCAGTCATAGAGGCCCTTGCCGGTTTTGCGGCCAAGCTCGCCCTTGGCGACCCTATCGCGCAACCAATTGGGGGTGTCGGGCATCTTGCGATCGAGACTGTCCTTGAGCGTCTCGGCAACATGCATGCAGATGTCGAGACCGACCTCATCCGCGAGCTCGATCGGTCCGACCGGCATGCCGAAGCTCACCGCCGCCGCATCGATGGTCTCGCGCTTGACGCCTTCGTCGAACAAAACCATGGCTTCGAGCAGATAGGGCGTCAGCGCCCGGTTCACCAGGAATCCCGGCGCGCTCTTGACCGGAGCCGGCAGCCGGTCGATGCGCCCCAGAAAGGCGCGCGCGGCCTGCAGAACCTCCGCCGAAACCTTGTCATGGCTGATCACCTCGACCAGCTGCATGCGCGAGACCGGATTGAAGAAATGCAGGCCGACCAGCCGTCGCGGCCGCTGCAACCCTTCGCACAGCCGGTCCAAGGGAATGCTCGACGTATTGGTGGCCAGGATGGCGTCGCTCCGCATCCTGGGCTCGACGCCGGCGTAAACCTTGCGCTTGAGATCCAGCACCTCCGGCACAGCTTCGATCACCAGATCGGCCGAGCCCACCCCCTCGCCTTTGAGATCCGGCATCAGGCGATCGAGCGCATTGCGCACGTCGATGCGCCGGTGGGAGATCTTGTCGAACAGTTTCGCGGCGCGCCCGACCGCGGCGGCGAGCGGCTCCGGCTTCATGTCGGCCAAGGTCACGTTGAATCCGCGCCACGCGCACCAGGCCGCGATATCGCCCCCCATGGCGCCGGCTCCGATGACGTGAATTCGCTTCCCGCTCCATTTGCCGTCGGTGAGCGATTTCAGCTTTTCCCGCAGCCCGAACACGCGGATCAGGTTCTGCGCGGTGGCGCCGACGACGAGCTGCGAAAATGATGCGATCTCCGCCTTCTGCATGGCTTGCGCATCGCCGCCATGGGCTTCCCAGGCATCGATCAGCGCATAGGGGGCAGGATAGTGCTCCGCCGGCGCCTTGGCGCGGGCTTGCGCGCGCATGCGTTTGGCGGCAAGCGCGCGGGCGGGAGCAAGCTTGAACACCGACACCAGGACCTTAGATCGCGCCGTCTTCAATTCGCCGGCGACCGCCGATCTGACGGCGGCGCGGACGTGGCGCTCCTGCGTCACCGCATCGACCAGGCCCAGCGACTTCGCCCGGCCGGCGCGGACCGGTCGGCCGGTCAGCATCATGGTCATGGCCTCGATCGGATTGATGAGACGGGGTGCCCGCACCGTCCCGCCGAGGCCGGGATGCAGGCCGAGCAACACTTCGGGAAAGCCCAGGCTCGCATCCTCGATCGCGATCCGGTAGTCGCAGGCGAGCGCGACCTCGAGCCCGCCGCCCAGGCAATAGCCGTGGATCACCGCTATGGTCGGAAGCTTGAGCCGATCCAATCGGTCGGTCATCGCGTGGGCGCGGGTCAGGCGCGCCTCCATGTCGGCGGCGTTCTTGATGTCGCGCAGCTCCCCCACATCCGCGCCGGCGATGAAGCCGGCCGGCTTGGCCGAGCGCAGCACCAGCCCCTTGGCGGTTTCGTTCTCGATCTTGCCGAGCACGTCATCGAATTCGACGAGCACGTCCTGCGAGAGGATGTTGGCGCTGGCGCCGCTTTTGTCGAAGACGAGCCAAAGGACGTCGTCCTCGTCGCGCTGCAGCTTCCAGTGCCGCCACGCGCCCGCGCCCCGGCCTGCGTCCTGGCTACTGGCCGGCCGCAACAGGGGGCCGAGCTCCAGGTTGCGCGGCTCGAGAGTTTTCCAAACGCGCTCCGCCATGGCCACTCCTACCCCGCCGCCGATGCATTCGGTGGCGATCCCGCGCTTCACCCCGAGCCGCTTCATCGCATTGACCAGATGAAGAACGATGCGGTTGCCGCTGGCGCCGACCGGATGCCCGAGCCCGATCGCGCCGCCGTCCACATTGAGCTTGCCCCGATCGATGGCGCCGGCCGCGCCCGGAAGCTGCAGCACGTCGCGGCAGAACACCTCGTCGAGCCAGGCCGCCAGGCAAGCCAGAACCTGCGCCGCGAACGCCTCGTTGAGCTCCCACAGATCCACATCGGCAAGACTTAAGCCGTGCCGCTTGAGCAGCGCGGTCGAGCACAGCACCGGGCCCAGACCCATGATGGAGGGATCGAGCGCCGACCATTCGCTGTCGACGATGACGGCACGCGGCTTGAGGTTATGCTGCTTGACCGCCTGTTCGGAGGCGAGGATGACCCAGGACGCGCCATCGGTGATTTGCGAGCTGTTGCCCGCGGTCACCTTGCCCCACGGCCGTTCGAACGCGGGCCGCAGCTTGGCAAGCGCCTCCACGGAGGTGTCCGGCCGCACCCCGTCGTCGAGATCGTAGAGCTTGCCGTTGCGGCCGAAGGCCGGCTCCAGCTCGCCCTCGAAAAAACCGCCGGCTTGTGCGCGCGCTAGCTTGAGCTGGCTCTCGACCGCATATTGATCGGCATCATGCCGCGAGACATTGAAGACATGGGCGAGCACCTCCGCGGTCTGCCCCATATTGAGCTCGACGATGGGATCGGTGAGGCCGCGCTCCAGCCCGATGATGGGCTTGAACATGGAGGGGCGGAACGCCGCGATGGCCTTGAGCCGCGACCATATGTTGCGCGCGCCGTTGAGCGCCGCATACCATTCGACCGCGCTGCGG
>WNFJ01261558.1_pt1 | contig 18551 bp, 21 predicted proteins | sample 5400461 | NCBI WGS metagenome assembly WNFJ01 (sample SAMN13153349, study PRJNA577476) | soil metagenome | isolation source: 115 cm saprolite on Douglas fir-dominated hillslope | place: USA:California | collected 2013-09-17
TTGCAAGAATGGTTTCGCACTTCGCTCAGCCAGCGCACCGGAGGCGGTCTGGCCGCGCTGTTTAATTTGTTCAGTGGCGGCGCGCTGGAAAACTGCGCCATCTTTTCTCTCGGGATCATGCCGTACATCAGCGCGTCGATCATGATGCAGTTGCTGACTGCAGTGATTCCGCGACTCGGCAGGCTGGCGCGCGAAGACGGCGGTCGCCAGAAGATCATGCAGTTGACGCGCTATACAACGCTAGTGCTGTGCATTTTCCAAGGTTACTTGCTGGCGCTATCCTTTCAGCACCCGGAGTCGTATCACACGATGCTGCCCGGAATTACTGACACAATCAGGCAACTTGGGGTTCCGCTAGTGGACGATCTTGGTTGGAAATTCCGAATTGTCACGGTGATCTCCCTAACGACCGGCACGTTGGTTTTGATGTGGTTGGGCGATCAAATCACCGAGCGCGGTATCGGCAACGGCATCTCTCTCATCATCACGATAGGGATTGTTGCACGGCTGCCCGCTGCGCTGGTGCAGGCTTGGAAGACTTTTGTTCCATCGGGGCAAGGAGCGAGCCAGGTGAACCCAATGGTGCTGGTGCTACTCGTGTTGGTCCTCATCTTTGTTATCGCCGCAGTCATCGCGATTACGCAAGGGGTCCGTAAAATCACTGTGCAGTACGCGAAGCGCGTGGTGGGGCGGAAGATGTACGGCGGCCAAACGCAGTACATGCCCTTGAAAGTGAATTATGCGGGCGTGATGCCGATCATCTTTGCGTGGGCGCTGCTTTTGTTCCCGGCAACAATCGTGAGCTACGGCTTCAAGAACAGTCCCACGGCGAATCGCATTGCTGCAGCGCTTTCGACCGGGTGGCCGCATTATCTCGCTCTTGCGGCAATGATTTTCTTCTTCAGCTACTTCTGGGTCGCCACTCAGTTTCAACCGACCCAAATTGCGGACGATCTGAAAAAATACGGAGGTTACATTCCCGGTGTGCGACCGGGAAAACCGACTGCCGACTTCCTGGATTTCACCATGACGCGCCTGACTTTTGCGGGCGCAATCTTTTTAACGCTGATCGCGGTGTTCCCAAGTCTGCTCAGCCAATGGCTGAATGTGCCGGTGATCACGGCTCAGTTCTTCGGCGGCACAAGTCTGTTGATCATTGTAGGCGTCATGCTCGATACCATGCGGCAAGTGGAGACGCACCTGATTCAGCGGCATTACGATGGATTTTTGCGCAAGGGCCGAATTCGCGGGCGCTCGTTTGATCGCGCTGCCTACGCGCGCGGCGAAGCGGCGGGCAGCGGCACACTGATGTGGTTATATGTGGGTATTGCCGTGCTCTTGATTGCCGGGGTCGCGATCTTTCTTTATGGGCGATAGGTGAAAAGGCGGCTTGTTCTTCTCGGTCCGCCCGGTTCCGGCAAAGGAACTCAGGCGGAAATGATTACGCGGCACTTCGGGATTCCCGTGACTTCACCCGGGGCGATTCTGCGGCGTGAACGCGACCTAGGGACACCGCTGGGGCAGGAAACCGCAGAAGTGCTCCAGAGCGGCGGACTGGTCCCGGACAAGATCATCATCGAACTAATCGAGGACTGGTTGCGCTTGCATGGCGGTCACGGATTCGTCTTCGACGGATTTCCCCGAACATTGCCGCAGGCTGAAAGCTTGATGTCGATGTTGACGAAGTTACGCACAGCGCTGGATCTCGCGATATGGCTGGAAGTATCGGAGGAGACTGTGCGCGATCGCATCACCGGCCGGCTTCAATGCGCCGAGTGCGGTTTCACGACGAGTTCCTCGAGTGCACAGTTCGCCAACCGTCCAGTGTGTCCGTATTGCGACGGCCGATTGGAGCGCCGTAATGATGATGATTTGGCCGTGTTGCAAACGCGTTTGCAAGAGTTCCGTACGAAGACCGAACCGCTGGGAGCCTTTTATGAAAAGCTGTCGATGTTGCATCGTATCGACGGGAACCGCGACCGCGATGTGGTCTTTGCCGACATCTCAAAATTGATGGAGGATAAGACGGCGAAATGATCCCGATCAAGAACGCCCGGGAAATTGACAAGATGCGGCAGCCATGCCGCACAGCCAGCGACATACTTGACCGGGTAAGCGATCTGATTCGCCCTGGAATTACAACCAAGGAAGTAGATCAGTCAGCCGCGGACTTCATGAGCGACGCCGGCGTAAAAAGCGCCTTTCTGGGTTATCGGCTGGGGCATCGCGTCTTTCCCGGGAACATTTGCATCTCCCTTAACGACGAAGTGGTCCACGGTATTGGTAGCCCGCGGCGCATTCAGTATGGCGACGTCGTGAAGCTCGACATAGGCATTATTCAGGATGGTTGGGTTGGTGATAACGCCACGACTGTTCCCGTTGGAATCATTGACGAGCGCACGGACCAGTTGCTGCGTGCTACCGAAAACGCGCTCGTGCGCGCAATCAGCGTCGCCTACGAAAGCCGGCGAGTGGGGGATATCTGCGCCGAAATTGAGGATGAAGCGCGCCGATATGGTTTTTCGGTAGTGCGCGAATTTGTTGGGCACGGCGTCGGGCGCAAAATGCATGAGGAGCCCCAAATCCCTAATTATGGCAAACGCGGTAGCGGACCAAAATTGAAGGCAGGGATGACGCTCGCAATTGAGCCGATGATAAACATCGGCACGTCCGATGTCCGATTGCTCGACGATGGCTGGACAGTATGCACGGCGGATAGCCTGCCGTCGGCGCACTTCGAGCATACGGTTCTGATTACGAAGGACGACCCCGAAATTCTGACATGGCGCGCAAAGACGCAATTGAGGTAGAGGGCACCGTCGTCGAATTGTTGCCTAACACCATGTTCCGGGTCGACGTTCCGGGTGGCCATCGCGTGCTGGCACATATCTCCGGCAAAATGCGTCTGCATTTCATTCGGATCTTGCCAGGAGACAAAGTTATGCTAGAGATTTCACCTTACGATTTGTCGAAAGGGCGAATTATTTATCGCCAAAGATGACGACCCGGCGTGCAGCCGCGGTTTTCGATTTCGGGAATTATGAAAGTACGACCATCAGTAAAAAGACTTTGTGCGAGTTGCAGGATTGTGAAGCGCAAGAACGTTGTGCGCGTGATCTGCAAAAACCCACGGCACAAGCAACGCCAGGGCTGAATGGCTTTAACTTTGTAACGTTGTAACTTATTTACCCAGTACCATGCCAAGATTACTAGGAGTTGAAATTCCAGCAGACAAACGCGTCGAGGTGTCTCTGACGTATATATACGGAATCGGCTTTAGCACTGCGAGACGCATTCTCGACCAGACGAATATCGACCCAAACATCCGGGCGAAAGATCTTACGCCGCAGCAGTTGAATGAGATCATTCACGCCATCACGAACAACAAAATCAAGATCGAGGGCGATCTGCGCCGCGACGTACAAGGCAATTTGAAACGTCTACAAGCGATCAATTCTTATCGCGGCATCCGTCACCGCAAAGGTTTGCCCGTGCGCGGTCAACGCACTTCAACAAATGCGCGGACACGTAAAGGACCTCGCAAAACGGTCGGCGTAATTCGCAATCCGGACGCCAAAGCCGGCAAGGTTTAAGCAACGACTCATATGGCTGAAGAAACGAATCCCCCAAAACCGGACGAAACGAAAACGCAAGGCGAAGCCGGTGAAAAGCAACCGGCCGCCACAGAGGCAGCTCCAAAAGCCGAAGCAGCGCCTAAACGTCCGGCGGCAAAGAAGACGGCAAAGCCAAAGAAAGATCAGCCAGCTCCTGCAGCCGGAGCGCCGGAAAATCTTTCCCTTTCAACCGAAGAAGTTGAGAAGCCGAAGATCGTCAAAGCCAAAGGGAGCAAGAACGTTCATTCAGGCGTTGCGCATGTGCTCGCCACGTTCAACAACACGGTCGTGACGATCACTGATCTGAAAGGCAATGTGATCGGATGGTCGAGCGCCGGCAAGGTTGGCTTCAAAGGTTCGCGCAAAAGCACCGCTTATGCTGCCCAAATGGTCGCTCAGGATGCCTCGCGCCAGGCAATGGGCCATGGACTCAAAGAAGTGGAAGTGTTGGTCAAAGGACCGGGAGCAGGACGCGAATCCGCCGTGCGCGCTTTGCAGGCGATCGGGCTCGACCTCACGGTAATTCGCGACGTTACGCCGGTGCCGCACAACGGTTGTCGTCCGCCGAAACAACGCCGCGTCTGATGTTACCAGCTATCAACTCTCAACTATCAGCTTCCTAAAATGGCCAGATACACAGGACCAAAAACGAGGGTAAGCCGGCGCTATGGCGTGCCAATATTCGGCTCTTCCAAAGCGTTGGAGCGGAAAAATTATCCGCCTGGCATGCATGGTCCCAGAGGGTCGCGGCGCAAACAGTCCGATTACGCGATTGCCCTCGGGGAAAAACAGAAGCTGCGTTATCAATACGGTCTGCTCGAGAAGCAGTTCCGGAGGATTTTCAGGAAAGCGCTGCAAAAACGCGGTGTGACCGGTGAGACACTGCTGCAACTACTGGAGACGCGACTCGATAACGTTGTTTACCGCCTTGGTTTCGCTAATACCCGCAGCGCCGCGCGCCAACTGGTGTCGCACGGCCATGTGCTGGTGAACGGTCGTCACGTCAACGTCGCTTCTTACAATGTAAAAGCAGGCGACGCGATCACGATCAAAGACAAGCCAAAATCGCGTCAGCTCGTACTGCGCAACCTCGATCTGACGCAAATTGCTCCTGTGCCCGACTGGCTCACAGCCGATCGCGACGGGCTCAGCGGCAAAGTTACGCACATCCCTTCGCGCGAAGAGATGCAGCCGATCGTGAACGAACAGCTGATCGTCGAGCTGTATTCGCGATAAAAGCGCCACGCGATGTGCTCCTTTTATCCGGAGCGTTTGCAGGATAAAAGCCGAGTTAGACGAAAATTTTCGCCTAATTCTCGTTAGATGCTATCGCGCATCCTCGCATTTTCTTTTTGCTGCGCGCTGGCTCTAGTCGCTTGGAAGCGCTCGGCAGAGTCAACGCTCGTTGGGATGTGGCGCGTGACGACCGAGGAGAGCGCTGGGAAGATACGGTTCGACGCCAATCACACTTTTACCGGCGGCGAGTGGTCGCTCACAGCCACACATCAGCCACCTGTCATTCCTGATGATGGCGAGTGGCATGTCAAGAGACAGCAAGCTCACGGGCTTTATATGGCCGCGCTTGTGGCGGCGCACCACAACCCGATCCTACGCAATTTTTATCTGCGATTGCGAGCTGCTGGCAAACCAGCCCAACTGGCCCTCACCGCGACCATGCAAGAACTGCTTATTGTCCTTAACAGCACGCTCAAAACGGATCTAAATTATGCTTGAAACCAAGACAGTTACTAACGGCCCCTTGCGATGCAACTGCAGCGTGTTTGCCACGACACCCTGCCGTGGCTTATCTCTTTCTCGTTAGGCCTATGACTCACCGCAGCACGACCATTGCTGCTGCTTTGCTGTTGCTGTTCTGCGTCGGAAGTCGGCAGGCAGCGGCTTCGCCACTCCCTTCGAAAACCGGTTTTGTCACCGTCAATGGCATCAAGCTGCATTACCTTGACTGGGGTGGAAGCGGTGCGACGATCTTGTTTCTTCCCGGTTTTAACGATGCTGCTCATGTCTACGACGATTTTGCTCCGCGATTCACTGACCGCTTCCACGTTATCGGTCTGACTCGCCGCGGGGTCGGAGAGTCAGACAAGCCCAAATCTGGCTACGACACGAGCACCCGAGTCGAAGATATCCGAGAGTTTCTAGACGCACTCGGCGTTCAGACGGTGATCCTCATTGGCCACTCCATGGCGGGCGACGAGCTCACTTTATTTGCCACGCGTTACCCGCAACGAGTCGCGAAGATTGTGTACCTTGACGCCGCCTACGATCGCACACCCGAGGGATGGCTGGCCGGATTAACCGACCCGACAAATCGCCCTGGCATGATGCAACGCATGAGGATGGAAGCTTTGAGTTTGCCCGGCGCGTCAGATATTCACGTCGAGAAGATGCCGCCACCTGAAGAGTGGGAGATTCTCGTTGCCACCCAGAGGGCAGTTTTCGCTTTTCGCCAAGACTACACAAAAGTTCAGGCCCCGGCACTCGCCTTTTACGCTGCGACCGCGAACCAGCATTATCCCTCACACTGGCTGCCAGACGATGCGGACGCGAGCGTCCGCGCAAAAGCAGAGGCGTGGTGGAAGGCGAAAGGACACGCCCTCATGCGCGAGCCAATTGAGCAATTTCGCCGGGAGATTCCTCACGGCGAGATTGTAGAGCTCGACGATGCCAAGCACTACCTGTTTACCGGAGACACGGCCGATCACGTTGCCGCGAAAACGCGCGAGTTCCTCCTCAAATGATGGAGCTGCCACGCGAAAGGCCTAACCAGACGATGGAGCGAACGGCCACCCGCCGTACGCTTGCGTTTTTCCCAACTACAACGTCTTCTCTTCGCGCGACACGCGCTCTCGGTGGCCGTCGCTCATCTTCTTCTCGTTAGACCGCTTTCCATGCACCTTGTCATGTTCGACATCGACGGCACGCTTACCGAGACCATGAAAGTGGACGAGGAGTGTTTCGTTCGCTCATTCAAGGACGTGTTTGGTTTCGCCGACATCGACACCGATTGGTCACATTATCCATGCACGACGGATTCTGGCATCTTTCACGATGTATTCACGTCGCGCGTTGGCCGATCACCGGCGGCGCAGGAAGTTTCACGTTTTCGCCAGCATTTCATCCAATTGCTCGCGGCCGCTTCATCGCAGTCTCCATTTGCGCCGGTCGCAGGGGCTAACAGGTTGTTGTCCCGGCTCGCACGGGGCGGCTCGCATCGGGTGTCGCTTGCTACCGGAGGTTGGCGTGATTCCGCCCGCCTCAAGATGGCCAGTGCCGGGATGTGCTTTGACGACCATCCGACGGCATCAGCGGATGACGCCCTAGACAGGGAGTCCATCATAAGGCTTTCCAGGCAGAGAGCAGCCGAACGCTATAGCGAGTCATTTGCCTGCACCGTGTATGTTGGTGACGGAGTTTGGGATGCTCGTGCCTGCCGCAGTGTTGGTATTCCGTTCATTGGCATTGGCACGGGGAGTCGAGCAACCCGACTGTCCGCAGAGGGGGCTGTTTGTGTCTTCCCTGATTTCAGTGACGGAGACATATTTTTGAGGAGTGTGTATGAGATCACGAACGCGGACTAACCATGCGCTGCAGCGAACCCGGCGGGAGCGTTGTGGTTGCAATCGAACGCCTTTGCGGACCGGGTACCTGAGCTTGGGTCGTTAGGGCGCATTTCTACGTGTGACCGTCGAGTATCTTGCTGATCGTCGTGAGTTCATACCCATTGTGGCTCGCTGGCATCACACGGAGTGGGGCCATCTCCGTCTCGGCCAGACCGTGGAAGATCGTGCAGTGCGAGTCGAACGCGACTGCGGCCATCGCGAGGTTCCAACTACGTTCGTGGCGCTGGCCGAGGACCAGTGTCTCGGTTCGGCTAGTCTTGTCGCGTGTGACATGGACATTCGCCCGACGCTGACACCGTGGCTTTCCGGTGTGTTCGTCGCTCCAGAGCACCGCAGACGCGGGATAGGGGCGGCGCTGGTCGAGCGAGTTGTGCAGCAGGCGCAGGCGCTCGGCAAGCCACGCCTTTACCTTTACACGCCTGGCTCGCGCGCTCTGTATCTCAGACTTGGCTGGTGGGTTGCAGAGCGCACATTTTATCGCGAGCTATGGGGAGAGCAGGAGATCACGATTATGGAGCTTGCCATCCATGCACCCTAACCAGATTAGATGAGAAGGCGAAGAGCGTCTGAGCGAGAGCGTTTGGTAAACTCTCAGCCTTATGAGAGAACAACAGAACAACAGGCACGGCGGAACAACAATTGGATTAGATCTGGGCGATCGGTGGCACCGGTTTTGTGTGCTGGGCGAGAGTGGGCAAGTGGTGGAAGAAGGAAGTGTGGCCAACAACCGGGTGGCTTTAAGTCAGCTGAGCAACCGTTATCCGGGAGCACTGATCGTGATGGAAGCAGGCTGTCATAGTCCATGGGTCAGTCGGCATCTCGAGCAAGTGGGATGTGAAGTGATTGTGTCCAATCCGCGCAAGACTCGGGCGATTCATCAGCACGAACGCAAGAGCGATCGGCGCGATGCGCTGATGCTGGCCCGCATCGCCCGGATGGAGCCGGCGCTGCTGTACCCGGTGCGGCACGGATGCGAAGAGGCTCAGCAGGATCTTTTACGCATCAAGTTGCGTGACAGTCTGGTGCGAGCGCGGGTGGGATTGATCAATTCGCTGCGTTTTACGCTCAAGAGCCCTGGGTCACACGATTGCCAATCCATCGACGGAGCGTTTTCACAAGATTATTGAGAGTGCGCTGCCGGAGTCAGTTGTCCAGATGATCGCTCCGAGCGTGCAAGCGATCGAGGAACTTTCCTTGCGGATCAAGCTACTGGATCGGGAGATTCGCACTCTGGCTCACACCAAGTATCCCGAGACGACCTGGTTGGAGCAGATTCCCGGAGTCGGTCCGATCACTGCGCTCTATTTCGTTTTGAAGATTGGAGATCCGGCGCGCTTTGAACGAGTACGCGACGTGGGCGCCTTCATCGGATTATGTCCACGCCGGGACCAAAGCGGAGAGAACGATCCGCAGCTGAGCATCAGCAAACGTGGTGACGCCTACCTGCGCCGACTCCTGGTCAGCTCGGCTCAGTATATTCTGGGACCATTCGCTCCTCCGAGCGCTTTGCGTCAGTACGGACTAGCGCTCGCTGCAGGCGCCACGGCCCGAGCCAAAAAGCGTGCCGTGGTGGCCGTGGCCCGCAAACTGGCCGTGCTGCTCTTAACACTGTGGAAAAACAAGAGTCCCTATCAAGCGTTCCCCCAGCAGCGGGAAAAAATGAGGACCCATGATCTGGAACGATTGCGATGCATCGCCTGAAGTGTTTAGACTTCGATAACCAGATGGCAACGTTCCCTTCTTCTAATTATGATTGCGAGCTACCGGATCTAAACCTGGACCGAAATAAATACCCGAGTCCGCATGGAAGCACGATCCCGATCGCCCGCACTCCAAAATGAATCCAAATCCTAACTTGAATACCTTCTCATGGAAGACGATGCAGGGAACGGCTGGCAGGCTCGGTTCCTCACTTTCCATTAAATTCCACCTTCAACCCGCAGCAATCTGCCGCCCCGCCAGCCGTCGCTGATCTTCTTCTCGTTACATGATGAAGCTGCCGCACTCCACTTGCCCGCACTTCTTACAAGTCATCGAGGCGCTACAGTTAACATTTACCGGATCGTGTTTACGTTTTTAACCTATCCTTGACTGCAGTTCCTATAGCTGACTCATTTCGATAATCACGCCATGAACTTATCCGATCTCATCCATGCTACTTCGCAGCCTTACTACGCTTTGCAGCGGAAGCTTGATTTTCACAACTGGCTTTTTTTCTCGCGGAGCCTGGCTTTCAACATGCAGGCGCAGACGCAATCGAATTGGTGCTGGGCGGCGACTGCACGCAGTGTATCGCATTACTACTGGTTTCTCAGCCGGTGGTCGCAGTGCAACATCGCTTGCGCGGAGTTGAGCCTGACAACCTGTTGCGATGCGCCGGTGCCGGATGCCTGCAACGTGAGCTGGTGGCTGGCGAAGGCGTTGCAGCGGACGCAGAATTTCGTGAGCGTGACGGGGCCCGTCGATTTCGCGACAGTGAAGGCAGAGATCGATGCCGGACGCCCGGTGGGAGCGCGGATCGGGTGGAGCGGTGGTGGCGGGCATTTCTGCGTAATTTATGGTTACACGGCAGCGCTATTTGGCGATAACTACTTCGACATCGACGATCCGATTTATGGAAAATCGCACCTGACGGTTTCTGACTTCAGCAACAACTATCAAGGCACCGGCACATGGACGGACACTGATTTCACGAAAAGCCACATCGACTTTATGTTTATCCTTCCGATGCTTGTGGATCAGGAAATTCTGCGGCACATCTGGGAGCAGCGGCCGTTGCTCGGGGTAAAAGCAGGGTTGCCGGTGGAGCAGATCGAGGACACGAAGGGGCGGTCGCTCGGACTCGCACATCCGGTATTCACGCTGGGGTTGGAGGCGCTGCGAGAGGGTGACCCGCGCGCAGCGCAAACGGGCGTGCGCGTGATCGAATTCGAGCGCGAGACACCGCGGGCGTTTTACGACGTAGCGCACGACGAAAAAAAGGTGCGCCAGATGTCGGCCTCGGGCGCTTACTTGCAGCTCTTGCCGCGGGCTCTGGAAGCTGTCGCGGCGCTGCCCGCCGGCGAGCGGCAGTTCGAGCTGCGGCTGCTCCAGGCGCCGGCGCTGAATTTTGAGGCACTCTGGCTGCACTCGGGCGACGGCGAGCACGACCGAGTGATTCCGCTGCGCGGTTTCCACGGTTTCGCGGCGATGCAGCCGGTGAGTTACCGAGAGGCGATCGAAAAACTGCGGCACGCTGCGCGGTTGCTGAAGCAACAGGAAAACGGAATGGGCGCCTGATCGAAACCGTTTTCGATTCGTTCCTGTTCGTGTCCGCACTGGGCGTGAGATTGATGAGATTGCCCAGGACGCGCTCGCGTGTCTTCGGAAATGCAGTCATAAGACACGAGAGAAAGTTTCGCATCTCACTCGATGCACTAGCAGAAGCTTATGAAACATTTGCTGCTGCCACGTCTTTGATCTGACCAAGCGCTGTAGTCTTTTATCTTCTTTAAGGCAGTCGTAATTCTGGGTTTGAGACCGCGGATTACACAGATCATCCGTGAAGTCCGTGATCAAGAATTGCCGGGCAAACGCTTCGTGGATCCCGTTCCAACGCGAAAAAGTCACGAACCTTTCACAGAGAAGCCATCAAATCGGCACATTCTGCAGATTTATTTGGCGCATGAAAAACTTCGTTTCATTTCGGACCACAGCTCTGGCGTTTTTTGCAGCCTTAATCACTCAGGTGACATCCGCGGATGCGAGCGTCACGTTCCTGGGGGTTGCTGCCGGCGATGCAACAACCAATGACGCGACCGTCTGGACTCGCGCCAAAGACGAAATCAGTCCCGAACCGACTCAGCTCAATGTTCAAATCACCATAGACCCGAACTTCATCACGGGAGTGACCACGCTTCTTGCTGGAACTGCTGACGCAACGACCGATTACACCGTCAAAACCAACATTGGCAGCTTGCACTCAGCAACCCTTTACTATTACCGATTCCAGACGCTCGACGCTTCTGTAACGAGTAATGTCGGGAAATTCAAAACCGCGCCTGACGCGAAGGCGAAAGTGGCGGTGCATTTCGCGGTCAGTGGCGATTGCGACGGCCTGATTCGGCCTTACGCGCTTGCGAGTCAAGTGCCCGCGAAGAATCTCGATTTTTTCATGTTCGATGGGGACACCGAATACGAAACCTCCGCGAGCATTGGATCGCCAGCTGTCACCAGCACTGGAAACATTCCGGACCCGACGGTGACGGTGCCGACCGCAACCGATTCGCAGTTGTTTAATGATTTCTCGCGCAAATATCGCGAGCAGTTTTTTCCCGTAAACACCGGCGGCCAGAATTGTCTTCAACCATTTTTCGCGGGCCAGGGCAACTACACGGCCTATGACAATCACGAACTCGGCAACAAACAATATATCAACGGCGGCGCGCCGGCAGGCAGCGGGGTTGGCAGCCTCACTGGAATGCCGCCCTTCGATTTCATGACCGGCGCAGGTGTGGACGCGCGAGTGAGCTCGAACGATGTCACACCGAATGACGGCAGCGTGCCGTTCATGAACAAGAGCGACGGTTTCCAAAGATTGCAGCAGGTGTTCGAGAACTACCAGCCGTTGACAGAACGTGGTGTACTCACTTTGCCTGCGGACCCGCGCACGAACGGTACTCGTCAGCTTTACTTCGCTCAGCGATGGGGTAAGAACGCGATCTTCATCAATACCGATTGTCGCACTTATCGCGACATCCGGATGAAGACTGCCGCAAATGCGGACGACACCGGACCTCGCGCGGACAATCCAAACCGCACAATGCTTGGTGCAACGCAGCTTGCGTGGCTGGAGCAAACGCTTCTCGATGCGCAGCACGGCCCGCCTACATGGAAGTTCATCAACATTTCTGATCCGATCGACGAAATCGGGCCGATCGGCGGCAACCTGACGCTGGTCAATCCGCCGACAACTGCTGAGTACGGTCTGTTGGGCAACATTACTTCGATTACGACAACGGCTGCTTCGAGTGGCAACACCGTGACAGTGGCCACCACGGTTGGACTCGTTGTCGGTCAACCGATTATGGGCACCAACGTTCCGGCCAACACCAGCATCGCTTCAATCAGTACGAATGGCACGACGTTCACAATTAATCACACTCCGGCGATGCCGATTCCTAGCGGCACAATGCTCACATTAAGTGGCGCGCCGAGCACTTATGCGCCGGTGACGAGCGACGGTGGCAAATCGTGGATGGGTGGCTATCGCGCGGAACGCAACGCGCTGCTGAAATTTATCGCCGATAACGAGATTACCAACGTGGTATTCCTTGCGACCGACGATCATCAGAATCGTATCAACGAACTTTTGTATTCGCCGACTGGCCAGACGGCCGATCAATCAACCTATGTAAAAGTGCCGTATTGCTTCGAGATCGTGTGTGGTCCCCTCGGCGCAACCGGTCCTGATTTGATTTCGAACCACAACTTTTCGCTTGTGAAGGAGCTTGCCGACAGCATTGCCAAGGCAGAAAGCGCTGCGGGGCTTGAGCCCATCGGTCTTGCCGGTTATCCGGGTCTGCGCAATGTCACACGTCTCGGCGACCCCAACGCCGACGCGCTACGCCAGCCGGCTGACTTCTACAGCCCAGACACATTCAATTACAATGTGCTTGATGTCAGCGCGGATGGGAAAACGCTCACGGTCACGAGTTACGGCATTAACTCGACTGTGCAGAACGGGTTTGTGGAATACGATCCGGTCAACAATCCGGAGCGAGTATTATTCAGCTTCCAGATCCGTCGGGGGCCCATGGACGAGTAAGGCGTGACCAGATTTGAACGGCGCTCGCCCCGGTGAGCGCCGCTACGAATTTTCCAAAAATTCCAGCGCTTTGTCGTAGCTGCGGCGCTGGAGATAATGCGCCAATCTAGTATCGACCGGCTGCGATAGCGCCGCTTGCAACTCTTCGATCTTTTCCGAGACCGCCCGCAGGCGTGCCATGTGGGCGTCCGCGTTCCGGCGACTTTCGTCGTCGTGAATGATTTCGAGGCGCTCTCGCAGCGCCTGCGCCAGGTCGGCCAAAGGACGTTCCATTGTGTGCTGCCTGCTTTCTCGAATTTATTGACGAGCCTCGGCCAGCAACTGGCGCTTCGCTTCGACCCAATCTGACTCCGCGTCGCCGGGCAAAGCAAATCTGCGCCGGCGTTCGGAAATGAAATAGGCTCGGAGGCGAACGGCGTCGTCTGAGGGTTCCCCCGACATGGGTGTCACGTCCGTTTGTGGAGAGGCTGAAATATGTGCAGTTCGCTCACTCGTATCTCTTGTCCCGCTCGGCTTGCGCGACTTTTTCGCCGTAGTTGCACGTCGTGGCGTCTGGCGCTTGCCGGTTTTTTTTGTCGCAACCGGCGCGCCTGACTCTGGCGCGGGCTGATTCATAGCTTCGGCAGTTTTGGTTTTTTTTGGCACAGGCGTTCAGTGGTTAAATGATTTCAACTCGTTTATCGTTCATCGACTCGTTCGCAAGTGCTTTCTCGCCCTCGGCACGAGATCCGGTAAATTAAGGGAAACATGATCGGCATAAAACAATTCGTTTTCCGCTGGGCTGCGACGACGATTGCAGTGATGGTCGCCTCGTCCATCATCCATGGGATCCGGTACGACACAGTTGCGGCGCTCATAGGGGCGTCGCTTTTGCTGGGTATTCTTAACGCCTTTGTCCGGCCGTTTCTGTTGATCCTCAGCGCGCCGGTCATTCTCATTACGTTGGGATTGTTCATTCTGGTTTTAAACGGACTCTTGCTGCTTCTGGTACCCAGTGTCGTTGTCGGATTTCATGTAGACAGTTTCTGGAGCGCGTTCTGGGGCGCGATTGTGATCAGCTTTGTCAGCTGGGTTTTAAGCGCATTTTTCCGCGGGAGCGATGGACGCGTGCATGTCTTGACGCATCACACCGAAACACGCCGCGTCCGAGGTCGAGTCCTTGAGGACGAGGAGCGCCGGTGACTCGATTTGACGGACTAATCGAGATATTTGCTGAGCCGAGACCGGAGTTCTGTGCGCGCACGAAAGAGTACACTCTTTACCGCCGGTACCGAGAGATCGAGGACCTCGGCGATTTGTTCGTAGGTGAGCTGTTGATACCTGCGTAGGACGAGCGCCATCCGCTGGGTTTCTGGGAGCCGCTGAATCGCTTCCTCGATCGCCTGCTGCAGTTCCGATTCCAAAAGAGATGCATCAGGCGCGAGGTTCGTCTCATCCTTCAAAGGTAGATTCTCCGCGCCTGGTTCTGATTGCAGCGGAACATGAGGGCGACGCTTGGTGCGGCGCATCTCGTTAAACACCAGGTTGCGGGTAATTTTCAACAGCCAGGTCGTAAACTTGGCGCGCGGAACATATCGGCGCGCACTTTTCCAAACTCGGGTAAAGACCTGTTGCGCGATGTCTTCCACATCCCAGGTGCTGCCGAGCATGTGCGCGACCGTGCCCGCCACCAACGTCTGATGCTTCTCGATGAGCTGCTCAAATGCCCGAGTATCGCCCCGGCCGACCAACTGCATCAGCCGCACGTCATCGGCATCTTCTTCCGATCTGCCCTGGTTTCCTCGATCGTTCTGAGACATCGTGAGTTAGACATTGGCACATGGCAAATTTGCCAGAAAAATGTGGCTCCTCAAAAGTCGGCATGCACCACCCTCGTAGCCATCGTTTTTGTTGCAAGCCGTGGACGGCCTGTGCATGCTTGGCGCACGATAAACCAGAGTCCTCCTATGAATTACCAGCTCATTCCAAAAGAACTCCGACCGATCGCGGAGAAGGTCGAGGCGCATCAGCGGATTTCTGAAGGCGATGCTCTGACGCTTTATGGAACAAATGATCTTAACGCCCTTGGAATAATCGCCAACGTGGTGCGAGAGCGAAAGAACGGCAACTACGCGACCTACATCCACAATCGCTACATCAACTACTCAAATATCTGCATCTTATCCTGCCAGTTCTGCGCGTTTGCGGCCAAGAAACGCGACGCCCACGCATTCGAATACGCAATTGACGAAATCGTTCAGACCGTGACGGATGCGCTCCCCCTGGGCATCACCGAGGTGCACATGGTGGGCGGATTGCATCCCACCTTGAAAAAAGACTGGTACCTCGATCTCTTGAGAAGACTACGAGCGCTCGATCCGCAACTGCATATAAAGGCATTCACCGCGATCGAAATCCGTCATTTGGCCCAGCGAGTCTTCAAGATGCCGATTCGCGATACGTTGGAAATTCTGCGCGAAACTGGGCTTGGTTCGATCACCGGGGGTGGCGCCGAGATTTTCGATGCGATCGTCCGCGACCAGATTTGCCGCGGCAAGGAAACCGCCGCCGAATGGCTGGACGTGCATCGCACGTGGCATTCGATGGGCGGCCGCAGCACATGCACGATGCTTTACGGACAAATCGAAACGCTTGCGCATCGGGCGGATCATTTGCGCCAACTGCGACAACTTCAGGATGAAACGGGCGGGTTCACTGGGTTCGTTCCTTTTGCGTTCGAACCAACGCAATCCCACGGAATACTTGCCCACATCAAGCGCGCCTCCGCATTTGAGCAACTGCGCAACCTCGCGGTAAGCCGTATTTACCTCGACAACATAGACCACCTGACGGCGTATTGGGTCAGCCTCGGATTGCCTCTCGCGCAGGTCTCGCTGAGTTACGGTGTGGACGATCTCCATGGAACAATCCTGGAGGAAAAGATTTTCCACATGGCCGGCGCCACCACGCCGCAGCAGCAAACTATCGCCGCGCTTGAACACGCCATTCGCGAAGCTGGCCGCGAGCCTGTTCAGCGCGACAGTCATTACCGGCATATTTCGCAGCGGTCGGATGCCGAGAAACGCACGACACCAGCGCAAGCGGAACTCGCCTGCGTTTAAATGATCGCGCCCGAATTGTAGGGCGTCTGTGTCAGCCACTGATTGTCTTGGTGTTTCACAGAAACGCCCTACAAATATTGGTTTACGTTGAAATCCGTCCGCGTCGGTTGCGTTAAGTATTTAAACGCCCGTCCGCTCATCCGCGGGTGGCCGGGCGAGGTTGAGTTCGACCATCCGTCTGCGTTGTGTCATCGACTCGCGAAAGGCCAGCTCGACGTCGCGCTCGTTTCCAGCTTCGAATTTCTGCGCAACCCGATCTATCGGATCGTTGACGACGTTTCCATTTCATCCGACGGCCCGGTTTACAGTGTAGTAGTCGCGCACCGTGGCAAGTTCTCGAACATCGAGGAAATCGAACTTGATCCGGCGTCGGAAACTGCGGTCAATCTGTTGCGTTGTCTTCTAGCAGAGCTTGGATTGACCGCTCGTTTGACCGACGCAGTTCCGGGGAGCGCAGGATTACCTCGCGCGCGTCTCATCATCGGCGATCAAGCGATTAGCTTCCGGCAAAACCACGCCGGTGAATTTCAATTCTGGGACCTTGGTGAGCGATGGAAGAAGCTTACCGGGCTTCCGTTTGTTTACGCGCTCTGGCTGATCCGTCCCGAAGTAGCCGATGCAAGGTCCATCGCTCAACGCCTACGCGGATTGCGAGACGAAAATCTTGCCGACATCCCGGCCATCGTATCAGACGCTGTGGCAGACGCGGCTGATAACAAACAGGAAATCACGCGGGATTTTCTTGATCGTTACTACGACGAGCATCTTCGATTCGGCTTTGGAACTCGAGAGAAGCGAGGCTTGCAGACTTTTGCAGATCTTTGCGCAAAACACGGAGTGCTTGCAAAGCGGGTCCGCGAGTTTAGCCTGGTTTAAGACGTCGCCGCGCAATCGAGCGACTCGCTCTGCGATCGACGTCGGAAATTAACGCTTCTCGTCGGTTAAACCGAGGTCGAGATCGTGAAGCTGCCAGCCTGAGGTTGTGAAATGGAACCCGAGCTTGATTCCATCACGATCGACGACAAAACTGCGCGGCCCCGTGAAGAACGCGTATTTCACTTTGGACAAGTCTTCGTTTTTGCCGAATTCGAAATGGAACTCTCGCGGCGCTTTGAGGTTCTTCAGCGCTTCGGGATTTGAGAGCAACGCTGCGATCCCCTCAGGTGTGACGTAAGCATCTATGATGGCATCGATGAGCGTTGGACCGAGGTTACCCCAACGCTTGTGACTACTGGTCCGCTTAGCGAAACGCGCCACCAGTTGCCTTTTCAGGGAAGCTCGGATCGCAGGAAAATCAACGCGCTCACTTATTGCCGCGGCGTCGCGGGATCGTACGGCGGCCGTGAATCGCCAAAACGAAAAGTAAGGCGACGCGCCGTAAACCAGCAGAAGGACAACGCAGATGATCACGAGCCAGCGGACGAGTTTCATTTGGAGAGCAATCAGTTATGAGGTTCGACCTGTTGTTGGATATGGTGCACCATCGCTACCGCAGCAATCAGAACGATGGCGGCGATTACCTGATGAGGGTGAAGACTGGCGTGGAAGAAACCCCAGGTGATGCAGACTGCGGCGAGCGTTTGCATCATTTCGAAGTAACCGGCTGTGGATGCACGGGTGAGATGCAGTCCTTGAAAATAAATCAGGAGCGGAACCCCGCCTGAGATCGACGCGAGGAAAAACGACAACACGATGGCCTTTATCGGATGTGCTTGCGCGGCCTCCGGCCAGAGTGCCGCGCCGTTCAGTTTGCCGTAAGCTAAAAGAATAAGCGTCATGCAACCCAGTCCGATCACGATGCGCAGACTGGAGGCGAGTCGCAGTGACATGCCGACCATTACACCGCGTCCGGCGACGGTAGAGAGACCCCAAAACAACGCACAGATCAACGCGTACCCTGTGCCCACGTTCAGACCCGCGCGCTCAAATGAAACTCCGATCTGAGTCGGATACGCAACCGATACAAACACGCCTGCGACGATTGCGATCCCAGCGTAAAGGAAGAACTGGCGAGCAAGGCGATCACCGAAAAGGAGGAACGCGCCGAGCGTTGAGATAACGGGCTGAATGTTTAGGACCACGTTTACCACCGTCGGGTTGCCGTACTTCAACGCCAGAGTGAAAAAGACAGTGCCCACCGCGGAACCGGCAAATCCCGAGAAAATCAAAAAGCCCCATGTGCGTGCCCGCACTCTCGGGATTTCGTCCAGTCGCGAGATCAGAATCGGCAGGAACATGACCAGAATGAAAACGTGTTCCCAAAAAACGATTACTTTTGCATCGAATAATTCGTTTAGCGGGATACGCCACGCGCTTTCTGTTCCCCACAACGCAGCACCAAGACCAACCAACCATGGGCCGTAGGCTGCCGTGCGTGTTTTGCGATTTT
>WNFJ01280460.1_pt1 | contig 18548 bp, 15 predicted proteins | sample 5400461 | NCBI WGS metagenome assembly WNFJ01 (sample SAMN13153349, study PRJNA577476) | soil metagenome | isolation source: 115 cm saprolite on Douglas fir-dominated hillslope | place: USA:California | collected 2013-09-17
GCCGCCACTTCATTTTTTCCACCAATTACAACGATTTCTCGCCGAATTTTTGCACCGAACTGGGATTCGTAAATCGCATCGATATCCGTCAGAACAATGCGTCTGGCGGGTATTTCTGGCGTCCCGAAAAAAGCAAGATCATTGACTTTGGGCCAAGCTTTGCTGAAACCGTGGACTGGAATCACAGCGGAATTTTACAGGACTGGGTTGCCGTCCTCGCTTTTCAAGTGGACCTGACTAAGCAGACCACTTTGAGCATCAGCCGCGGGGAGGCCTACGAACTTTTCAACAATATTGATTTTCGCAGGCACAGCACCGCGCTTCTGGTATCCACCCAGCCCTACAAATGGATCTCTTTCTCTGCGCGATACTCACGCGGCATCGCACAGAATTTCCTTCCGCCCTCCGGGATCTCTCCTTTTCTAGGGAACGTGCAAAAGGTAAATTTCGGGTTGACTCTTCGGCCCTCCTCACGGTTCCGGTTTGATGAAACGCTCATCTATTACCGGCTGGGAACCCGCGAGGGCTCGGTGCCGCCGCCCTTTTCCCCCGGGCACAGTATCTTCAACAACTACTTGAATCGCGCAAAGTTGAATTACCAATTTACGAAAGAACTTTCGTTGCGGCTCATTCTGGACTACAACGCGACAATCGCCAACACACAACTGTTCGATCTGCAAAGGAGCCTCGGCGGCTTTGACGCCATGAACGAGCCTCACGCGCCGACCAAGCAATTCACAACGGACGTGCTTTTCACTTATCTGCTGCACCCCGGTACGGCGATTTATCTCGGATACAACAATGGCTATAGCGATCTCAATTTGCGTCCCGGACCTCCTCCCTTTGTCGCTGTGCAGGGCGCGCCCAATAATTCGACCAGCCGCCTTTTCTTCATCAAAGTGAGCTACCTCCTGCGATACTAAAGATTGCTGACAGTGTCTTGTAAGCCCTCGGCGCAATCGCATAAGATTCAGGTTTGTCTGTTCGGGGAACCCATTCGCAAGGAGAGTCATGTCCCACCGCATCGCGGCAAAAATTACGGGTGTAGCGGGTTACGTTCCCCCCAGGGTGATGACCAATGCGGATTTGGAGAAAATCGTCGCTACTAACGACGAATGGATTCGTACGCGCACCGGCATCCGGGAACGCCACATCGTCGAGAACGGTACCGCCACGTCACACATGGCCACCGAAGCCGCGAAGGCCCTGCTGGCGCAAACCAAGACGGATCCCGCCGAGATCGACCTGATCGTGCTTGCCAGTGTTACCCCGGATATGTTTTTCCCGGCCACCGCCTGCCTGGTGCAAAAGAGCATCGCCGCGAAGAACGCCTGGGGCTTTGACCTGTCCGCGGCGTGTTCCGGTTTCGCATACGCCCTGACCGTGGGAGCGCAATTTGTAGGCGCGGGGACGCACAAGAAAGTGCTGGCGATTGGCAGCGACGCCATGACCACCATCCTTGACTACACGGATCGCTCGACGTGCGTGCTCTTCGGCGATGGCGCAGGGGCAGTTCTTCTCGAAGCTTCGGGTTCAAGCGAGGGCATTCTTGATTTTGAGCATGACGTGGATGGCGCGGGAGGAGAATTTCTGTACATGCCGGGAGGCGGTTCGCTCCATCCTACCAATCACGAGACCGTGGAAAAGCGTATGCACTATGTCCACCAGGAAGGCTCTCAGGTGTTCAAATACGCGGTGCGGCGCATGGCGGAGATGGCGGCGCATCTCCTGGTACGCAATGGCTTTACAAAGGACGACTTGGCGCTGCTGGTGCCCCACCAAGCCAACTTGCGCATCATTCGCGCCACGCAGGAGCGGCTCGGCATTGACGACTCCAAAGTGATGGTGAACATTGACCGTTACGGGAACACCACGGCAGGCACGATCCCCCTGGGGCTCCGCGATGCAATAGAACAGGGGCGCCTGCGCAAGGGTGACCTTGTGCTTATCGTCACCGTGGGCGCAGGCTACACGACCGGCGGCGTGCTTCTGCGCTGGGCGTATTAGTGGCAAATTGCATTTTGGTGAGCGGCAACAGTATCGCGCGATTGTCATTCGCCTGCGCCGTGATTTGTCAAAGGTCGCTTAAGCTGATATTGGCACGCGGGTCCGCAGAGTCCGCTCGATTAAAACTATTGCAGGCCTCGGCGAGGAAATTCCTTCCGCGCTTTTCTTGCCGCGGCATTAGAACTGGTTTCACCATTACTCACTAAATCGGTCAGTGCATATGAACCTCAGAATTTCCTCCACATACTCAAATATAAACTATAAGCAATTTATAGCGCCTCGCTTCGGCGCGGCACATTCGAGTATCCGCCCGGGCATCCCCTTTACGGACAAGGTGCCCGGTTTGTCTTGTGGCCCGAAGTACGAAAAAAAGGAGGAAGCGCGAAGAAGGGGGCCGGCGCTCGGCCTCCTTCTGTGATTTCCGAATTAGCAGGAGCGAAGGGAAGCGGCGAGGTTGAGATTGGCCTGAAGGCGGCGGTCGACTTGGACCGCGGCGTAGTGCGCGCAGATGACGCGTTCGCGCTGGCTCCAAACGGCAAGGGCGGGAATGTGCTTCCCGAGGAAAGTATCGAGGCCCTCCACGACCCTATAATACAGTCGCACAAGGCCTAATCCACTGCGACTCGGATGAAGCTCCGGGGTCAAATCGTGCAGGCCGGCCAAAGTCTGGAAATGTTGGGGCGTCAAACGCCCGTCTTCAACCTGGGCAGCAGCTAGCACGCGGTCGGAAACCGGTTGAGCTGCCACACCTGCCAGAACCGCCCGCCAATAATAGACGGCGAACTGTGACAGGGCTACGGTTGAAATCGCAAGTAGCATTGCGCTAAACATTCCTCAACCTCTAAAGGGATTCTGGCCGTCCGCAAAATATACGCCAATAGTCCCGAAGTACCACTGGAGTGGAACCAGCAACTGTAACCCTTTGAAAACAAGGGACGTGCACTTATGTAGCGGACTCCAAGAAAGAAGCTTGTCCCAGGGCGAGGTCTCTCCTATCCTTTCAGGAATCAATACTTTACGGGGGTTCTGGCGATGCGAAAGATCTCTTACACACTGTGCTCCGTCTTGTGTCTTCTCCTGCTCGCTGCGCGGACGCAGCCGTCCCCTCCGCCCGCTGGCGAGCGCGCGGCGGATCGGGAAGCCATTAGCTCCGTCCTCCGCGCTCAGCAGTCCGCATGGAATCGCGCCGATGTGGATGCCTTCCTGGAAGGCTACTGGCATTCGCCGGAACTGATTTTTTCTGGAAGTAGTGGAGTTGCTCGCGGCTGGGATGGCGTGCTGGCGCGGTACAAGAAAAGCTACCCGGATCGCGCCGCGATGGGGCACCTTGATTTTTCCGAATTGGAGTTTCGTTTTTTGGGCCCGGATGCCGCTCTCGTCCTGGGAAAATGGCACTTGAAGCGGGAAAAAGATGAACTCGGGGGAGTCTTCTCGCTGGTTTGGCAGCGCTTCCCAGAGGGATGGAAAATCATCCACGATCACACCAGCGCTGTCGCTCCATCCAATCCGTAATTGAACCGACTTGGCGCGGCCCGAAGAAACTAGCGGCCTGTCCAGTCGACTCTATCGCTTATAGATGACCTTGCCGTGCTGAAAGACGACCTGAAAGATCGGAACTATCCCGCCAACTAGAGCGCCTCCGGCCGCTCCTCCTAGACCCCCGAAAAACGCATTGACACCCGGGTAGGTTCTGCTGGTGGTTCCAGCGGCTACGGCTCCAGCGGCCCCGCCTATTCCCGCTCCGATCCATGCGTCCTTAGCCTGGTTGGGATGGGGCAAGATACGTACCTGCTGTATCTCTGATCGCGGAATTATCAGGGTAGACAGTCGTAGTGACCGGGGCAGGTGCCCTTCGCAGACCAGTTCGTCATCCGTCGCCCGCTCCACGGAACACCGATAGCGATGCTGCGCCTTCACGAGGATGTAGGTGCCCGGCTTCAGATTCTGTACTGCCTGCCAGTCTCCTGTTTGCGCTTGCGCACTGGATGCAAACAGGAGCGCGACAACCATAGAAGAAATGATTTGTCGCTTGCGCTTTGCGGGAATGAGTGCCTGAACAACCTTACAGGCTGTCGGGAAAACCTTGCGCGATTTGCTCAAGTTCATGTTTCTCTCCCCTCCTCATCCTGGTGAGTGCAATTCGTAAACCAGATCGCGGAGATGGAAGTGAGTGGAGGCGAGAAAATACGAATCGGACAAAAATCCTGAAGATACAAATGCTTTCTGGCGTTGTAGAAGAAAGCCAAAAAGATGCCGGACTAAGCCGGGCGCTAAAGAATCTCGAGGATTTCTTCGTAGCGCTTGAAGGGCGGAATGAGATACGCGCCAGCGAGTTCGCTGCGCGACCACGCCAGCATTTCGCGGGCGACTTCGAAGCCGCGATCGCGCGCCGCGGCGCCGGCCGCTTCCATGGATTTCAGCATTGGCTGAGGGATGACGATGCCGGGCACTTCGTTGTTCAAGCGCAGCGCCTGCTTGTAGCTGTTGAGCGGCCAGATACCGATCAGCACGGGGATCGCCGGCTTGCCGCCGAGCTTTTTCAGAAACGCGTGCCAGTGCTGGGGATCGAAGAGCGGTTGGGTCATGGCGAAATGCGCGCCGGCTTCGACCTTCGCGTGGAAGCGTTCAATTTCGTTGTCGAGGTCGTCGGCCACGGGATTCACGGCGACGCCGATGGTGAAATTCGTCGCGCCACCGAGAGTTTTTCCCGCCCAATCCGTGCCCTGATTCAGCCGGTGCAGAACTTTGACCAGGCCGACGGAGTCGACTTCGTACACGCCGCTGGTTTCCGGATAATCGCCGACGGATGGCGGATCGCCCGTGATCGCCAGAATGTTGCGGACGCCTCCGACGGTCCACGCCCCGAGTAGCCCGGCTTGCAGGCCGATGATGTTCTGGTCGCGAGTCGTAAGATGCGGAACAGTCTCCACGCCGCGGGCTTCGAGCGCCCCCGCCACGACCAGGGCATCCATGCCGACACGCGCCATAGCACCGCTGTTGATATCGATGGCATCCACTTTTTTCGACGCCATGACTTTGTCAACCTGCTCGAAGACGCGATCGAGTGAGAGTCCCTTGGGTGGGTCGATTTCGACGCACAGAGCGAACTGCTTGGCTTGAAGCTTTTTCCAGAATTTGCTTTCCGGCTCGCGATGCGCAACCTGCACCGGTTTTGTGAAGGCCACGGGCGATGGCGCGGCGGGATGTGTTTTTGCGGGACGCAGCGACTTCACCGCTTCGGCCATGGCGCGAATGTGCGCCGGCGTCGTGCCGCAACAGCCGCCGAGAATGCGCACGCCAAGCGCCACGGCTTCGCGGGCAAAGAGCGCAAAATATTCCGGCGAAGACCTGGGATATACGATGCGGTCGCCCTCGCGTTTGGGAAAGCCGGCGTTGGGCATGCCGCTCACGCGAACGCCATCGACGGCGGCCAGCTCCTGCAAAATCGGCAGAAGCGCCTGCGGACCGAGCGTGCAATTCGCGCCAATCACTTGAACGTTTTTGTTTTTCAACTGCTCCGCTGCATTGGTGGGCCGGACGTCGCCGTAAGTAGTGCCCTCTTCCGCGTAAGTAAGCTGCGCGACGATGGGCAATCCGGAAAACGAGCGAATCGCTTCGATGGCGATTAGCAATTCTTCGATGTAGGAAAATGTTTCGAGGATGTAGAAATCGACGCCACGCTCTTCGAGAGCGAGCGCTTGCTCGTGAAAAATGTCCTGGATTTCTTCCGGAGCGGGATGACGCGACTGCACGCCGAGTCCCAGCGGCCCGATGGAGCCGGCGATCAAGACTTCGCGGGATGCGGATTCTCGTGCCTCGCGTGCAATTTTCACGCCGCGGCTGTTGAGACGCTGGACTTCTTCGGCGAGGCCGTGGGGCGCAAGCTTGAAGCGGTTCGCGCCAAAAGTATTGGTTTCAATGATATGCGCACCGGCTTCGATGTAGGCCTGGTGCACGCGAAAAACCGCTTCAGGTTCTGTCGCGTTCAACTCGTCGAAACAGCGCTGCGCGCCCACAGCTTCGTGCAGCATCGAACCCATGGCGCCATCGGCGATGAGTATCGAGTCTTTCAGCCGCTCATTGAAATCGAGGATCTTCAATCAGATTCTCCGCATTACTAACAAACCCAAATGCCGCCGGGTATCACAAAGGCGGCGGCAATACCGACAGCATCAAGGCAATAAGACCAGACGGTCCCGACAACCCCGACCCGAAAGGCTTTTTGCGGGTCAAACCAGCCGCGATCAAAGAACAGATGTACGAGCCACATCCATTCCGCGATCCGCACAGGCAATAGGCCACCAAAATAAAGCCAAGGATTCGGGTCCGCAGTATGGAATGCACTCTTGCTCAGAAAAAACCAAAGTGCGCCATATGCCGCACCGGCACCGATTCCGATGGCCGTCCGCGCTGCTCCGACCTTCGCGATGCCGCCCTTAAACTCGGGGTAGGCCTTCCTTATTGCAAAGGCAGCTGCGGTATAGCCAACAAATTTCACACCGACAAAATAGGCAAAGCCCAAAGGCGCCGGACCCATCGGCATTAGGCATCTCCTAGCTAGCGTTTTTGTTCCATGAGGCTGGCGACCGTGCTCATCAGATCGTACTTGGTGAGGATCTCGAAGCGCGCGTCGCCCATCTCCACGAAGACTGCGGGATTCTCGTGGCTGAGGATTTGCGTGACGCGCTCGACGGGCGCGGTTCGCGGCACCTGAGGGAGAGGCTTGCTCATCACTTCGCGAACGACAAGCTTGCGAAGATCCTTGCCCTGCAGCGCGAGATTCAGGATTTGGTCTTCGTAGATCGTGCCGATGGGAATGTTTTCTTCGAAAACGGGAATTTGCGAAATGTCCTGCTCCTGCATAGTTTTTAAGGCGTGAAAGACGGTTTGGTGGGGACGCGCAATGACTAGTTCACGAACTTTGCCGGTCGCGTGCTTGGCGTTGACGACTTCCGCGGCCGTGATCGCGGTTGCCGCGTCCACGTAGCCGCGCTCGTGCATCCACAAATCGTTATAGACCTTGCTGAGGTAGCGCGTGCCAGTGTCCGGCAACAAGGCAACCACAAAATCTTTCGGCCCGAGATCCTTGGCCAAGCGCAAAGTTCCGGAAATGCAGCCGCCGCCGGAACCGCCGGTGAAGAGGCCTTCCATTTTTGCCAGGCGGCGCGCAATGACGAAACATTCTTCGTCGTTCACCTGGATGATGTCGTCGAGGATTTTCAGATTCATGGTCGTGGGAAAGAAATCCTCGCCGATTCCTTCGACGACGTAGGTCTTGGCCTTGATGGTTGTTCCGGTCTTGACGAAGTCGTAGTACAGCGAACCGTAGGGATCGACGCCGACAATTTTTACGTCGGGATTTTTTTCCTTCAAGTATTTCCCCACGCCGCTGACGGTGCCACCGGTGCCTACGCCGCAAACAAAGTGCGTGATTTTGCCTTCGCTGTCTTCCCAAATCTCCGGACCGGTGGTGCGGTAGTGGGCTTCGGGATTGCTGGGATTGTCGTACTGATTCGGATAGTAAGAATTGGGAATTTCACGAGCGAGTTTTTTTGCCACCGAATAGTAGCTGCGCGGATCTTCCGGCTCGACGGCGGTCGGGCAAACGATGACTTCAGCACCAAGCGCTTTCAGGAGATCGACTTTTTCCTTGGACTGCTTGTCGGTGGTGGTAAAGACGCACTTGTAACCGCGCACGGCCGCGACGAGCGCCAATCCCATACCGGTGTTGCCAGAAGTGCCTTCGATGATGGTGCCGCCGGGCTTTAGCAAACCTTTTTTTTCTGCTTCGTCGATCATGCTGACGCCGATGCGGTCTTTCACGGAGCCGCCTGGATTGGTGAATTCCGCTTTGACGTAAATCTGCGGCTTCAGCCCTTTATTGATGCGGTTCAGACGAATCAGTGGCGTGTGTCCGACGGCTTCCAGGATGTTGTTGCACTTCATGCCCAACGCACTTCCGTTTCTTTACCGGACTGCAGACGCCTCGCTGTTGCGATACAACAACAGTCTGAGAGAATTGCTCTCCACTTGCGACCAGTTTACCATGCACAATTCAATCTACCCATGCGAGTTGCGCTTTCGGTTCCGGCGATTGAGGTTCTCGAATGAAATTCGACGATCCGCGCTACTTTGTCATATTTTTCGTGATGCTCTGGATCGGCGTGGGATTCCTTGTTGCGCAGCCCAGTGGGTGGGGCGAATTGTCGCGATGCTATCGACTCGGCAACCCATTTAGTGGGAGACGATGGTACTTTCGAAGAGGCCGCATGCGCCTGATGATGAGCTACAACAACTGTCTCACAGTTGGCTCGAACCCAGAGGGCCTTTACCTCGCCGTCCTTTTCCTGTTCCGTGTTGGCCATCCACCACTGTTCGTGCCATGGCAAGATATTTCAGTGATGACCGGAAAATTGCTGCTATGGGAGTGGACCGAATTTCGATTTCGGCAAGCCCCGGGAGTGTGGCTGAGACTCTACGGAGGCCTTGGTGACGAACTCAGGGCCGAGGCGGGAAAGTCCTGGCCCGGCGAAAACTTGTCGGTGAGTTTTTAGATTTGATTTGGGTTGCTGCGCAAGATGATAGGAGGAAGAATGCCTCGACAGAATATTTCCAGCGGGACGGCGTGGGAGCCGATTGTGGGGTATTCGCGCGCGGTGAGGATCGGCAACGTCATTACGGTGTCGGGAACGACGGCGACGGGGCCGGACGGAAAGATCGTGGGCGTGGGAGATTTGCGCGCGCAAACGGTGCAAACGATCAAGAACATCGAGGCGGCGCTCGCGAAGGCCGGCGCTGCGCTGAAGGACGTTGTCCGGACGCGCATCTTCGTGACGAATATCGCGGAATGGGAAAAGGTGGGGCGGGCGCACGGTGAATTCTTCGGAGAGATCCGGCCGGCGACGAGCATGGTGGAAGTGAGCAAACTGATTGCGCCGGAAATGCTGGTGGAGATCGAGGCAGACGCGGTGGTCGACGGAGGTTAAGGAGGTATAGGAAGTAAAGGAGGCAGCCTCGTTTCTTTAGGGAGTTCGCAATTTGGTTGAGGATTTTCATGGCATCAGCGCTATACGATTCTTTCATTGCGGATTATTACGACGAATCGCCGATTGTGAAAGGGCGGCTGCAGGACGTGGCGTTTTATCGCGATGCAACACGCGATTTTGGCGATCCGGTGCTAGAGCTGGGCTGCGGCACTGGGCGTATCACCATGGCGCTGGCGGAAGCAGGGAAGCGGGTCACCGGGCTCGATCTTTCCGAGCGCATGCTGGAGCGCGCGGTGAAAAAGCGCGCGGCACTGCGCGTGGAAGCGCGCGAACGGGTGCATCTGGTGCAGGGCGACATGGCGAAGTTTGATCTCGGAGAAAAATTCCGGCTGATTATTATTCCCTTCCGGCCATTTCAGCACTTGTTGGAAGTGCAGCAGCAAATGGACTGCCTGGAGTGCGTTCGCAAACATCTGAGGCCGGACGGGCGGCTGATCCTGGATGTGTTCCAGACGGATGCGGAGCGCATGCACGACCCCGTGCACATGCGAGAAGCGCTGGTCACAGAGTACAAGACGGCCGACGGCCGGCAGGTGCGGATCAGCGAGCGGGTGGCAGCGTTTCATCGCGCGGAACAGCGTAACGACGTGGAAATGATTTTCTCCATCAGGCACAAGAATGGACGTCAGGAACGGCTGGTGTTTGCCTGGCCGCTGCGTTATTTCTTCCGCTATGAAGTCGAGCACTTGCTGGCGCGGTGCGGGTTTCGCGTGAAGGCGCTGTATGGGGATTTTGATCGATCGGCGATCCGAGATGATTCTCCGGAGATGATCTTCGTGGCGGAAGCCGCTGGGTGAACTCGAGCCCTGCGACATTCAGTTCCGGCGACGTCGCGCGGAAGGCGTGGTATGCTTTCGCCTTGCCGGAAACTGTGAGGCGTCCCCAGCCGGTCCAGCCACCTCCAGGGAAACCCCTATGAAACGGATAACCCTGACCTTCATTTTGAGTAGCGCGATGGCGAGCCCGGCAATTGCGCAGAGATCCGCCTCCCCGCTCGTGGCCCAGACAATCGACGAAACCCAAATCGTAAGGCTTCACGGCAACGTACATCCGTTGGCGCAGGCGCGCTATGACCGCGGCGCCGCTCCAGATGACTTCCCGGTCGAGCGTGTGCTCCTCTTATTAAGCCGGCCAGTGGAAAAGGAAAGTGCGCTGGAGGAATTCCTGGGGCAAGTTCATCGGCGTGACTCGGCCAACTATCACCAATGGCTGACGCCGCAGGAGTTTGGAGAGAGGTTCGGGCCAGCGGACTCGGACATTCAAACGGCTGCAAATTGGCTGAACGTGCAGGGCTTCCACGTAGGGAGGGTAACGAAGGGCAGGCAATTCATTGAGTTTTCAGGTACAGCGGGTCAGCTGCGCAAAGCTTTCCACACGGAAATCCATCAATACGACGTTGAGGGCGAGGCGCACTACGCAAACTCGAGCGAGCTTAGCATCCCCGCCGCGTTGGCACCACTGGTGCGCGGAGTTTCTCCTCTCCAGGATTTTCGTGCCAAACCATACGTTCAATTGACAGGCCGGGCGCTCTATTCGCGGGCAAACAACAAGGCCATGCCGCTGTGGACGTTTCCGACTCCCGGAGCCGCAAACCCTGATTTCTTCTTGCTGGCGCCCGAGGATTTTGCCACGCAGTACGACCTGGGACCGCTCTATGCGGCGGGAGTAGATGGCACGGGGCAGACAATCGGCATCATCAATGAATCGAATATCGACATCAGTTTGGTCAATGCCTATCAGCAACTGTTTGGACTTCCAAACAATCCCACGCAAGTAGTGATCGATGGGCAGGATCCAGGGACGCTTCGCGGGCCGGACGTCGAAGCCTACCTGGATGTAGAAGTGGGTGGATCGGTCGCGCCGAAAGCGACAGTGAACCTTTACATTGCAGATGGCGGCAACCTGCAAGATCCCATCAGCCTGGCAGCGATTCGCGCTGTGGAAGATAACCAGGCTTCGGTGTTAAGCGTCAGCTTCGGCAATTGCGAACCTGAACCTTTTCTTGGAAATGCGGGCAACCAGTTCTGGTCCGCGTTGTGGGAGCAGGCCGCCGCGCAAGGGCAAACCGTGTTGGTGGCCTCGGGCGACTCCGGCCCGGCTTGTAGTGGTTTCTTTCCATTTGTAAGCGGCATTGCTTCGACTCCCTGGAATGTTGCCGTTGGCGGCACGGACTTTTTTTACTCGGATTACGCGACCGGCGCCGCCAGCGCTGCTACGCTCTGGAACCAGACCAATGATTCCAACCTCGGATCGCTCAAAGCTCCCTTGCCCGAACAAGTCTGGAATGATCCGTTTGGTCTCAACGCGATTTCCGACCCCTTTGCTTCCGGGGAGGGAGGCGGCGGCCCCAGCAGTTGCAGCACCCTCTCATCTAACACCTGCCTCAACGGCTATCCCAAACCAATTTGGCAAGCCGGCCCCGGCGTCCCCGCCGACGGCGTGCGCGATCTCCCTGATGTTTCACTCTTTGCCTCCAATGGCGCGAACTTGAGCGCCTATCCGATCTGCGCCTTCGCAGGAGAGTGTGTGGCGGGCGCGGGGAACCAGACGCTGATTGCCATTGTGGGCGGGACGTCCGCCTCGACTCCGGCAATGGCAGGGATCATGGCTCTGGTCAACCAGAAATACGGTCGGCAAGGCCAGGCAAACTTCACGCTGTACCCTTTGGCGCAGCAAAAGCCAACCGCGTTTCATGACATCACCTTGGGCAGCAATAGTGCTCACTGTCCCGCGGGCACCGTCAACTGCACTCAGAACGCAAATGGGCACTATGCCACGACGGTTTATTCTGCGGGCCCCGGTTACGATTTGGGTAGCGGCCTTGGTTCCGTGGATGCCAACGTCCTGGTGAACAACTGGAACGCTATCATGTTTAAGTCCACGACGACTTCTCTTCAACTTTCTTCCACAAACATTACGCACGGCACGCCAGTCACGGTGACTACCTCTGTTGCTTCCAGTTCCGGCACTGGGACACCTATAGGCGGTGTGGCAATTTTGACGAACTCCCCTCTGCCGTCCAACCAATCGCAAACGGTGCTTAATCTGAACGCAGGGGCCGCTTCCGGCAGCATCAACTATTTTCCGGGCGGCTACTACGACGTTTCCGCCCGCTATGGCGGTGACAGCATCTTTGGAAGCAGCACCTCGGCGCCCGTCGCTCTTCGTGTGACTCCCGAGAATTCCTCAATCACGCTCTCGCTCACGAGTGGCAACGCCACTATCGCTTCCGGAGGAAGCGTGCAATACGACCTCCCTTTCCCTCTCACCCTCAGTATTCAGCCAATTGGCGCCAGCTCTACTACTGGAAAACCAAACGGCATCGCCACGGGCACAGCTACATTCAAGATTGATTCGACTAGCGCCACTGTCCCGCTAAACGCCAGTGGTGTAGCCATTTGGACGCCTCCCGCGCTTTCCGTTGGAACGCACACGGCCAGCGCCACCTACTCCGGAGACGCCAGCTTCAACGCTTCTTCGGCAACACCCGTCACCTTTAACGTCACCCAGGGCATCCCCTTTATGAGCGATTCGATAGAGGCGCCTAGCCGCAACATCAACGTAGGTGGCAGCTTGACCACCACGATTGTCGTGGGACCCATTAACGGCCCAGCTTTCGGCAACTACGTACCATTGGGCACAGCCACCCCTACAGGCACGGTAACAGCCTGTTTGCAAGGGCCAAACGTGGCCGACGCGTGCCTGAATCCAATCTATTCTCAGACGGCTACGCTTGCTTCCCTGAGCGGAATCAATTCCCTGTCGGCAACAGTAACATTCATGTTCAGCAATCTGGCCGCGGGCTTCTACTATCTAACGTTCTCTTACAGCGGGGACACGAACTGGCAGAAACACGGACTAATTGATCTCGGCTCAATCGTGGTCGCTCCCATCACGCCTCTCTCGGCGACCACGACCACACTGAGCGTTACGCCAGCCAGCATTTCCAATGGACAGCTCGCCACTATCTCCACCACGGTCACCGGCTCGGGAACATCAGGCACCGCGCCGACGGGAGCAGTGGATTTCTATGACAACGGAGTCTTCCTCACTTATATTTTGCTGCCCCTCGGGAAAACCGGCTCCACGTTCTCAGCCTCCTTTTCGCTTCCTGCGTCAGCGTTTTGGGCCAGCGGAACCAATCAAATCACCGCCATTTACGACGGCGATAGCAACTACCAGCCTTCCACAAGCAGCGTGGCCAGCATCTCGGTCACGCAGCGGGTTGGCGATTTCGCGCTCTACCCACAACTCCCCCAGATCACATTTGCTCCCGGAGGTTCCGGAAGCGTTGGCCTCAACCTTACCGCCTTGAATAATTTCAGCGCGGCTGTGACCCTCTCGTGCACCACATCCTCAAGCAAGGTCACTTGCGGTGTAAATCCTTCGTCCATCAACCTCAACGGGACCGCGACGGCCATGTTGAGCATCAGCTCTTCGCCGACGGCTGCAGCCGTTCGGACGTGTAGTCCATTCACTTGGCTGGAAACCGTAAGCGGCTTGCTCTTCGCGTGTGTCCTTGTGAGCGGGTTCGCGAATCGCAAACGGCCGCTCCTTGCAGCACCGTTAAGGCTCAGCCTGCTCGCAGCCCTAGTCCTTGCCGCCGGCTGCGGCGGCGGGGGCAGCCAGACCGTACAGCCGCCACCACCGCCGCCGGTAGGGACCGCCTACAGTGTGGTCGTCAGTGCAACGGCCAACGGCGTCGTTCACAATGCAAAAATCACCGTGATTGTTCGGTGATGTCCAAGGACAGCCACAAACTTAGCGGTTGCCAAGAATTTGGTCTTACCACTTGGCGCGGATGCGGTATTTCAGGACGGAGGTGCCATTCTTGGCGACTGGAACGCTGAATTGGGCGGCGAAGGCAGCGGTCTTGGTGTATTTGTAGGTGGAAGAGAGCATGTCCCAATCGCCGCCGATGGGCTCGTTGACCTGCACAGTGACGGGCGCGTCCTTGTGGTTGCGCAGGGTAACTTCAAATTCCATTTCCCAAACGTGCGTGTCAATGCGCTTGTAGTCTGTTTGTTTATGTTCGGCGACGACGTCGAAGGCGTTGCCGATGTGGATGTTGACAAACTCGTCTTTGGGCGTGTGGTCGATGCGGTCTTCGCCGGCGAAGAGAATGCCGCCCTTTGAATCTTTCTGGTAGACGCGGACATTGCCTGCTGGGAGCGGAATGCCGAGGCCGGCTTTCTCTTCGTTCTTGAATTTGTAATAGACCATCACTGGATCTTTCAGCGGAGAGCCGGGAGCCTGCTGGTTGCGGTAGTAGTAGCTCTGGCCGTTGACCATGAAGATTTTTTCTACGGGGACGGCGGAGCCTTGCAGAAGGCTGATCTGCTTGGTCTCTTTGTCCTCGACGGAAGTTTTGCGGCCGAGCGAATAGAGATGGTATTCGCTGAACGCTTCCTGCTGGAACTGCAGAGCCGCTTTTGCCATGGGCACTGCTGCACTCACTTCCGCCCCTGTGAATCTTGCGCGATCAGCGACGCGATTCAGTTCGCCAGCAACGAGCTGGAGGCGGGCGTTGCGGAAGGCCGTGCCGCTGTTATTGATCACCGTGACCCAACCATCAAGGTCGGCGTTCTTGTCATCGCGCGCGACGGTAAGAACGTAATCGGCGTTCCAGGAAAGATTGTTCGCGAGGTAGGAAGCTTCAATCTGCTGTTTTTTCGAGCCGGAATTCTCGAGCGACATCAGAAGAGTGGGACGCTCGTAGAGATTGGCGGGCACTTCGGGAAAGCGATAGCTCTCGGCAAACATTCCGGTAACGATATCGTTGCCGATCTTCCAGACCGGGCCGTTGTTGTCGGAGAGCAAGGTGGCCTTGATCTCCTCGCGTTTGGTGGTGTTGTTCTCCTGGTACGAACGTACTAGCGTAACTTCCTTACCGACGTATTTGTGGAGGAGTTTCGCAGGCTCAAGAAGGTCGTATTCGTAATTCTGTTCGATGACGCCGAGTTTTTCAGGCTCGTTCAGCGAACGGAAATGGACGGTCGCGGGATTGACGGTGGCGGCGATATCCATGAACTTGAGGCGGAAAGTGCCGTCGGGGAGGGTAAGATTGCGGACGTCGCGAATGAGAGCAATGTTGGAGTTGTAAACGGTGACGTTGAGATCGGTCTGATCGGTGAGGCTCGTGGAGTGATCGGGAGCCGACACGCGAGGAGAGTCTTTCTCTTGTGCGGGATAAACTTTGCCGCCGCGGGGGTAACGGGCGACCGCGCTGACGCTAAGCACAGCTACAGCGGAAATAATCGATAACCATCGAATCGCTGACGGACTTCCGGGGATCTTCATCACATTCACCTCAATCTGGATTTGCCTTCTTCCTTAGAACGATGGGGGCGGAATTTCTTGCATGGGATGATGGGGCCCGGGCCTCCGCGTCATGGAATCAGGGAGGGCTGCCAGGTCCGGCCGCCGTCGGTGGTTTCGAAACATTTGTTGTTGGAAAGGTTCCAAATGGTGGCGTGCAGCGCGTCGGTGGCGCGAACGCCGCCAAGATCATCCAAAAGCGGGAAAGGAATCGATTTCCAGTGCGCGCCGCCATCGGTGGTGAGAAGAACTGTTCCACGACGGCCCGCGATCCAGCAGACACTCTCGGAGGGTGCAGAGCCGGTCAGCAAGTCGACATGCACTCCACTTTTTTGGCGCGACCAGGAGGTTCCGTTGTCGCGAGAGAGTTCGATGACACCGGCACGGCCAGCGCGCCAGAGGAGGCTCGAGCCCGGCGGTGAGATCAAGTGCGGATTGGAAACCGCCCTGGCGACTTCCAGAGCGGCAGAGCTGTCATACGCGGCAGTGGATACAGTGCCGCCAGCTGCCGCCGGCTGGGAGGGAGGAGGAGGGGGAGGAGCTGCCGGCGTGGCAGTTGCGGCTTTTGTTTTCTTCGCCTCCATCTGGCCGAGCGGGGCGGGACCCGGCACCTTTGGAGCGTTCGAATTGGATTGATTCTGCGATTGAACGATGACCGTTTGCATTTGCGCTGGTACTTGTACTTGGGCGTTTTCTTGTCTTTCGCGGGAAGCGGTCTTGGCATCGCGATCGGCCTGCTCTTCGACACCCCGCAAATCACCGGAAGAGAGGTGCGCTGCATCTTTTCGCAAGCCGGCCTCTTTGTCGGCTAAGGGTTTGGAGGGGGAAGCCTGAGCTCGATAGTCGAGTTTCTCGGGAGATTTCATGGCTTCAGGCCGGGCAGGAATTTTCGAGGCGGTGAATTCATCGGCTGCGGATTGAGGTTTCGTGAGGATGGCCCGCGGAGACGGAGAGGCCGCAGGCGTCCCAGTTGAAGCCGAGGGCATGGATGGAGAAGGCATCTGCTTTGCGACCTGGACTTCCTGCGCTTTTGGAAGCTGCAGCTGGTTTTCGTGGAAGGCGATCCAGACTAGTAAGCCAGCGGCGAGGGCGCCCGCAGGCGCGAGCCATTGCCAGCGCGCACCTCTCAAAAGAAGAACGCGGCGTGATTTCTTTGGAGCAGCTGGGACGGGGAGGGGTTCGAGGCTGCGCGCCGCCATCACCGGCTCAGATTCTTTGGCAGCGAAAACTTCCTGATGCGCGGAGGCTTGCAGGGGGAGTAAGTCGGTTGCTTCGAGGTGCGCGAGGATCTTCTGACAATGGGCGCAGCCTACGATATGTTCTTTCCAGGAATTCATATCTTCGGAAAGCAAGGAGCGCTCGTGATAAGCCGCGAGTGTTTCAGTATCGGGGCACGAGCCGCGCTGCGAAGCGGAGCCCGCTGGCGATGGAGCAGTTTTATCCGCAGCCGCGGTAGAACGCAGATGGCGGCCAAGCGCTTGGTCAAAATTCCGTTCGCGTTCGTCAGACGCCATAGACTTCTCCATCCATAGAACGAACCTCAACCACTTTCTTGCACCTCCGACTCATGGCATGCGCTTTCCTGCCGCCGGACCCCGCGACCGGGAAGGCGGCAGCAGTTTGTCCAGATCGATGGGCGAGTTGTCCGCGCTGTATTCGAAACAGAGAGCAATCTCCGCGTCACTCAGTCCGGGTTGAACCGTGGAACCGTTGGCAGCGCCAAAGCCCTGGCGAAGAATATTTTCCACCTGGTTGCGCAGATCGTGGCGGACGCGGTCCAGATGGCGCGAAACGCTGGATTCGTGCTCTCCGAGCAGGCGGCCGATTTCCGCAAGAGTTTTTTCCTCGGCGTAGTAAAGGCGGAGCCGGTCCTTTTCCTTGGGTTCGAGGCTATCGAGCGCGGTCTGCAGGGCTCGCGTGAAGAGCGCAACGTAGCGTTCCCGATGGGGATCGACGAACTGGGTCGGTGGCCCAAGCGGCGCCGGCGGGCGTTCCTCGCCCGATTCGTCTTCACCAAGTTCCTCGAAGCGGCGGCCGGCCCGGATGGAATCGATGTGCCGCTGGGCAAGAACAGCGCGGAGCCAGGTCTTCAGAGAACTGCGACCATGGAAGTAACGGAAGAGCGAACGCTCAACACCTTCGGCTTTGGACAAACCGTACAAATCGGAAAAAAGGGAATCCGCAAGATCACAGGCCTCGGCGGCATTGGCGGGGCAGCGAAGAATCGCCGCGGCGGCAACGCGCAGATAAGCGCGGTAGGTGTTAAGAAAATGCTCCCAGGCAGCTGCAATTCCTTCGGCACAGGCGGTGGCCAAAGCGAGATCTTCGAGATGCAGGGCGGCGAGATACTGCTCGAGCTTCTGCGGCGTCACCGTTCCGGCTGTCAAGGCTTTCCTTGAGCTGCGTTCGAGCGCAGCGGCAAAGCGTTCGCGTGCCAATCCCCAGCGCCCAGCTTGTGACTGAGCGTAGAAGGACCCCAGGAGGCTGGTCTGGGAATCGATCGGCTGGCCCGGATCCACCGGTGGACTGTCGCCGCGGCTTGGCGTGTTTTCCTTCATTTGAGGAACGAGGTGAGCAAAACTCCCGTGGCCAGACCGCAACGCTGGAGCCACGAATTGCATCTTAGAGCATAAGCCCAGGGGACCAAAAGAGGGGTACAAAACTGGAACAACCTTGCCTCGAATTGCGGTATCCTAGTAGGTGTTGCGTCCCCCCAGACTCGCAACTGATACCGTCTCTCCGGGTTAGAACAGGGTACGAAAGGTGCGCTCGCGGGAGCATTAGCGACTTCGCGACGCTAGTACGAAAGTCCTATTAGGCTCCCCTAGACTCGTCCGTACTCTAGTACTGCAAGAGCGCGCTCTATCCCGATAGCGAGCTTCAGAACGATGGGAATCTCCAGGCCTCCCGTGTTCTGCGGTCGAAATTTTCATGAGGCGGCACGCGGATGACAACCATGATTGCAGATCCACCACGTAAAACGACGATGGGCGTCGGTTTCGAGGCTAACCGCTTCCGCACAGGCGATCCCCAGGCGTGGAAAAAAGCTATCGGCACCAAACCAGTTGCAGCGCGCCTCGCGTTACTCCCTGATCCCAAGCCACGATGGGACCGCATCGGCGTGAGCGCTGGCGTACAACTTGCCATCTTCGGTTTCTTGCTTCTTCTTCCCCTGCT
>WNFJ01129108.1_pt1 | contig 18546 bp, 19 predicted proteins | sample 5400461 | NCBI WGS metagenome assembly WNFJ01 (sample SAMN13153349, study PRJNA577476) | soil metagenome | isolation source: 115 cm saprolite on Douglas fir-dominated hillslope | place: USA:California | collected 2013-09-17
ATAGAGGAGGAACGTGGAACCCGTATCAAACGGTGCCTGGTCTGCCATCGAATACGCGCTGCGATATCGCGGTCGGCCCTCGGGGCAATGGGGGATTGGGGGGCGGGTTCGTCTACGCGGGATGCAATGGCCAATGGTTCGCAAGCGTTAATAGTGGAGCCTTTAGTTCGATCACTCCTCCGTCAAACACGAATCGGGTCGTGGCGCATCCGGTGGACACACTCAGGGCTTTCGCAATGTCCTTTTCGCCACCGACCGTGCTCTCGGAGACAACCCTCAACGGAAGCAACTGGAATCCGATCGCGGGGGATCTGCCCGCGGTGGGAATCAACGACGTTGCGGTCGATCCCGCCAACTTCGACGTGCTGTACATTGCGACAACACAGGGCGTGTACAAGTCCACAAACCATGGAGTGAACTGGACGCGCTGGGTGATGAGCCTCCCAGGACAGGGCTCACAGAAGGTCGCACGACTCCGGACAATTGATACCCGTCCGTCGGGGGGTCAGCTTACGGTTTACGCGGGAATCTGGGGTTCGGGCGCGTGGCAACGCAATGGCGCGGAGCAATCTCCCACTTGGCAGGCAATCAACGGCCAGGAGACTGCCATCGGCTCAGGCTGGAGCATCGGCACGAATTCCGTCGGCAACGGCGACTTTGGAATCTATCAGTGGATTCCGAGTGCGCAGCTGTGGTCGGGGGCCAACGGAGGCGGCGGCAAGAAAGTAAGCGTGGATCTGAACGGTAACCCATGGGTCGTCAATAGCGCGGGCGACGTCTACAAGTGGACCGGCAGCGTCTGGGCCGGGTACGGGCACGGTCAGGTACCGGCCAATACACCGTTCAACTCGGTTGCCTCGGGATCAGCGGACTCGGAGACCTGGGCGACAGGTACCGACAATACGATTTGGCACTATGCGGGATCCTCGTGGACACAGGTCACAGGCATCGGCGCAGGTATAAAAATCGCAGTCTTCTCCACTCCGGATGCGACATGCGCGGACCATCTTCCCGTCATCCTGGGAACGGACAATCGTATGTACTTTGTCGGCCACTCCGGGTGCGGTGCGTATGCGCCTAATGGCAACCTTTGGCCAAGCAGTGGCGGCGGTATCGACATCTCCACAGATTACATATTAGGCGGCGACACTAATGTCTATCACTGGGATCCGACTGCTTCCGTCTGGCGATTCTACATCGCATCCGCCGATGGCCCTGATAGCTCGGCTCAGATTGGTGCCGGGATTAATGGCCTTTTCTTTGCGGGTGGTAACGGGAACCTGTGGACGATTGTGCAATAGCCGAGATCCGTGGATCAGCGCTGAATCCGCGTGGTCGCGTGTCTTCGGCTCTGTATCGTTGGAGACAGACCGTCCCCCGAATTGAGGGCCCAGCCACGCCCCTAATCGTTCGACTAACTCATGAAAGGATGAGAACAAGGCGTCAGACGAAATCGACACGCTGGTTCGCCGTCGCAGCAGTAGCGGTACCGGCACTCTGGGGCGGCGTTGCACACGCGGATGCGATGTCCGCACCTTCGCGTACCGTTGCGGACCCGAGTGCAACTGGGGATTCATGGCTGTCCCCGCCGCCGCGCCCCAGCGATACGGATAGGCCGTCTCCAAGCGAGGACAGCACCTGGGTGCGGCTACACAAGCCCCACTCTCCTCTTCATCCCCGCGGTGGCTGTTCCCACGTGGAACGTGCGAATCATTACGTCGACCGAGCTGCAAAGCCCCGCCGTTTGCATGCTCGGCGAACGGCGATTGCTGCAGCCTCCGCTGCGTGAGCGGCACGTGCCAGTAACGTGCAGGGAAGACACCGGCGCGCAGTCGCGCCCAGACGGCCCTTCGCATGAACCTGGCCCACCCGTTGGCATCCAAGGCAAGGTCGATGGCCGTCCCATGCGTATGAACAGTTGGTCCTGACGTACGGATTGAACCCGGCGTCAGCCGGCACCCGTACGGACTCGCGTCTGGGGCCTGTCCCCATCCTCACGGACGCCATTTGTGTCCCCAACGGAACGGGGATGACCACCCGTGACCACAACAACACGGTCGACATCAAGTTGATCTACGCCGATTCGTCCAACAACGTTCAACTCGGCTCGGCGAACAGTTCGGGAAGGTTCCAATTGAATGCTCCAGCGGGTTCACCGCAGATGCTCGTCGGCAATGGGAGCCCGAACACCGTTGTGTCGGCGTCGCCGGGAAGCCTTTATTTGAACGTTGCTGGTGGTACCGGCACGACACTCTACGTAAAGGAGTCTGGCAGTGGAAACACGGGGTGGGTTGGGAAGTAGTTGGCGCTCGTGCCTCCGGGCGCCTCGCCTCAAGGGCACGACCGAACCGCGCACGCGCAGCCGCCGCTGACGTACTCGGCGAGTAGTGCCTCCAAAGGGTGGCGGACGCGCAAGGGACTGCGGCGCAAATCGATCGACTCGGTCGCCAGGTAGATGCGTACGCTCGGCGGCAGCGTCAGCGTCGATCGCGCGGCCGCGTCACCAGCTCGACGGCGTATGCCGGATCGACACCGCTAGGGACGCGAAGAACGACGCCCCCAACCGCAACCTCGATAGCGTCGTCATCGCCGGTCGTGGCGCCATCACGCCGTACGCGAACGCGGAAGCGACCGCGTCGCGCTACGCGCGACTTTGCCCTGCACGGAGCTGCTCCGCAAGCGATACAGCCAGCTGCGAAACGAACCTACGTTGAGCTGCTGCTTGGCGAAAAATGCACTTTGGGATTGGCCACTGCGCCCGAACTCCCCGATGACCTGCGCCCACTGATCCCGGATCCGCCGCATCACGCACCTCCCGCGCGCGCAGAGGGGATGACTAACCCACTGCCCGCGCCAGGCGCCCGTGGCCGGCCGGTTACATCGCGGTGAGCGCCATTGATGATCCCTGGATACGCACCGATTTCATTCTTGCCTCTAGTGATCGTTCAGAAGGGGTAGCGAGAAACGCAGTGGCCGTCCGCGCCGCACTTGCCGTTGGGGCCAGCGTCTGGGTTCTGAGGAGGGCACTGAAGCGATTGGGGGTCAGACCCCGGGCAGACTTGCTGCGCGTAGGTCGCAAACTGATCGGTCCGGATTGCGAGCGCACCTCCAAACCCAACGCAGGACGGCTCGCACGAGCTCGACACGAGCTCGCAGTCGTTGTCGGTCGAGCAAGCGGAGATCGGATCCTGCGGAATGACTATGTGTTTGCACGTCCCATCGATGCAAAAGGCTGCGAGGCCATCATTGACCTCGACCGATGCGTCACACCCGCCACCGGAGGCCCAGACGGTGCTGGGGCACACGGCCTGTCTGTAGGCGCCAAGCCTGTCACGGCGGATTGCGGCGTAGTCCTCGGGCACATAGAACCCTGCGCAGCAGCCTCGCTGCGCCAGAGCGCAATCGCCGGGGCCGCTGCACGATTGCCAGTACGCCGCATCGTTGCCCGGTAGCGCGTCGTCGAAGGCACTCGACGGACCTGCATCGATGTCGGCTAGACCCACCGTGCCGCCCTCAGCATCGGTGGTGGCGTCGCCTTCCGCCGGCACATTCGGCGGATTCGACGACATCGCTTCCGGCGAGGGAGCCCCTGCCTCGACGCCGACGGGCCTCGTGTTCGGTGGTTCTTCCTTACCAGAGCATCCGATGAAGACGACCGCGGCCGCCGCGAGGCACGCCCAAGAAAGCGCCAAATTCATTCTTGCCTCTAGCGCAAGAAGCGTACCCCTTCTCGAAGCGCCGTTTCTCGAAGCGCCGTTTCTCGAAGCGCCGTTTCAGCGACTTGCGGTGGATCTGGTTGTGCCATGTGCCACACGGCGTGACAGCCGCGACATAACCGGCCATTCGCCGGGACGCCCGTGTTGCAGAGAGAAGACGCTGAGCGCGGGCGCTGTTCTTACAGTATCAGTGGCCGGCTGTAGGTTGGCTAAGGGGCGCGCATGGGGCTCATCGTCGTGGCGATCGACGCGAATCATCACGGTGATGATCGATCACCGTCGCGGGTGACAGGCACCTTCGTCACGGCATTCGCCGCGACTATCGCGGGTGAATCGTCAATGATCATCCCCGGATACGTAGGTATCGTCGGGGTGATTTGGGTGATCATCACGATGATCGCCGGTGATCATTGCGATGATGGCCCCTCCTCGTCACACGATCGGGCGTGATCGTCACGACCTCGCCAGCCATCGTTGCGATGTTGATCGATCAACGTCGTGGTGATGGCCGGGATCATCACGATGGTAGTCGACCATCGTCGCGGCGATGGGTGGCGATCATCGCGATGGTAGTCGACCATCGTCACGGCGATGGGCGGCGATCATCGCGATGCAATCGACCATCGTCGCGGTGATGGTCGCCGATCATCACGATGCTTGTCGCCCATCGTCGTGGTGATGGTCGGGGATCGTCGCGATGGATTCGCCCATTGTCGCGATGATCCCCGGGGATCATCACGATGTTAGTCGCCCATCGTCGTGGTGATCAGTCGTCATCGTCGTCAGATCGCTGCCCATCGTTATGATGATCGTTGGCAACCATCGCGATCAAATGGTCCCGATGCTGCGATCATGGCCTCCGACGACCGCTCCCAAACGTTGGCCAAAGGCGCAGATCCCTTGAGATCCTTGCGACCCTTGTCCATCAATCCTCAACGAGGATGCGCCAACTCCGGCGCCACAACCAAACGCAATTCGACGTCATTGGGCGCGTCGCCGTACTCGCCCATCTCCGAGGCGATCCAGTAGGCTCGCCAAGGCAGCGCGTCCCGCCGCTCGGAACCGTCAATCAATTCCGCCTCACGCGCCGCAAGGGCTCTGTCGCGAGGTGTATCAAGGAAGAAACGCCGCTTCAACGGGGTCTCAGACACCACTCGCGGATGGTTCGACACCAACTCGGCAACCAGACCGACGGAACGAAGAGGAGGCTCACGTCGGTTATGACGAGTCCTAGAGACATGGCAGTCGGTCTTGCACTGCGCTGGAGAAACGCGTCTCTCACGCGCAGCCGCGCGTCGCTGCCTCGGGGAAACGTACCCACCCAAGGCAACAGCCCGCGCGTGCCTCGGCGGAGTGCAAGTCTCACCGGAAGGCGGGCACTGCTCCGTTGGAGAAACGCGTCTCTCAAGGGCAGCCGCGCGTCGCTGCCTCGGATAAACGCATTCTTCAAAGGCAGCAGCGCGTCGCTGCCTCGGATAAACGCATTCCTCAAAGGCAGCAGCGCATCGCTGCCTCGGATAAACGCGTTCCTCAAGGGCAGCCGCGCGTCGCTGCCTCGGATGAACGCGTTGCTCAAGGGCAGCCGCGCATCGCTGCCTCGGATGAACGCGTTCCTCAAGGGCAGCCGCGCGTCGCTGCCTCGGATGAACGCGTTGCTCAAGGGCAGCCGCGCATCGCTGCCTCGGATGAACGCGTTGCTCAAGGGCAGCCGCCTCAAGGGCAGCCGCGCATCGCTGCCTCGGATGAACGCGTTGCTCAAGGGCAGCCGCGCATCGCTGCCTCGGATGAACGCGTTCCTCAAGGGCAGCCGCGCATCGCTGCCTCGGATGAACGCGTTCCTCAAGGGCAGCCGCGCGTCGCTGCCTCGGATGAATGCATTTTTCGCGAGGAGCAAAGCCCTGCCCTTTTAGACACTTGCGTGCCTGCCCCAAAAAAAGTGGCCCCTTCGTGGCAAAAGCGCCTTTTTTGCGTCCTCCCTCTATTAGGAGGCCGAAGGCGCGGCGATGGGGCCGCGCCGTGGGCCGTGGCTGACCGAAAGCGGCCCAGGATCGACCGGGCGCAGATCGATGTCGAGGCGGTCAACCTCGCGGCCGACGTCACGGGGCGGGATGCGGAGGATGTCGTCAACGACACGGTCGCTCTCTACCTAGAAGGGCCAGGCGCACCGAGCGGCGGCGCAAGAAGCGAGGCATGGCGACGGTGAGCGAACCGTTCGTCTACGGCCACATGACCTACGCGGAGTGCCGGGCCCGCGAGCCTAGCGTCTCAGAGGCTCTACCCACCGAATGCTGGGCGCATTTCGCTACGCACAGCGCGCGAAGCGATGGGCATGACGCAAGTGGAAATGGCTCGCGCCATCGGCACCGACCAGGGCGCGATCAGCCGAATCGAGCGCCGCCCGCACGTGCGTTTCTCTACGCTGTGCAAGTACGCTGAGGCCCTCGGCGCGCGCTGCGACGTGGCTTTCGTGTTCCCGGACGGGCGGCACCTGCTCGTCGAAGTAGAAGCAGACGAGCCTCCCAAGTAGGTGTACCGAGACTTCGGGCAGAGCCGGACGCCTGAGCCGATCGCGGGGCCAGGCGGAACGGTTACGTCGATCGCGCCCAGTTCTCGATCTTGAGCCCAGTGATCCGCTCCATGTGCCGCATGTTCGCCGTGACGAGCACGGCGCCGATTGCGATCGCGTGCGCAGCAACCGCCAAGTCGAAGTCTTCCAGCCGGAGACCCTTTCGCTCGAGTGCCGCCTTTGCCACACCGAATCGCAGGCTAACCTCATCGTCCCACGAGACGCGGGGGAGTTCGCCGCAGATCAACGCGAAACGCTCGCGTAGACCTTCTTTGCGACGTGACTGTGAAAGCTGGTCAATGCCGTATGCAATCTCGGCCATAACCGGTTGCGGAACGCCGACTTCTTGCTTGTCCTTGCTCCGAAGCGTGGAAAGTACCGCAGCATCGCCGCGCATGAGCGCTGACACTGCGTTGGTGTCGAGCACGTACTTCACAGCTTGGGGGCGCCTTTGCGCGTGCGACGCGCTCGGATGGCTTCTTCGATGTTCGCAACGGCTGCCGCCGTCTGCGCGTCTACATCCTCCAGCCGCTCGAAGAACCCCGGCGACCAGTGCGAACGATCCGCCAGTTCCTTCTCGAGAGTGCGAACGATGAAACGATTGCGGCTCATCTTGAGATGGCGCGCCCGCCGATCCACGGCGTTAAGCAGAGGCTTGGGGATGTGCAGGCTCGTCGGCATGATATAGTCAAAATATAGTCGCCCGGCGCGGCGACATCAAGGCATCGTCGCCATCGGCCACGCGCAAAGCGCGCGCGCAGGTTCAGGCCGGAAGGACTGGTCCTTGCCTCTCACACTTCACGGGCGTGCCGAATTGATAAGCAGCATCGCGCTGGCGGTCTTTCGCCACGACATCACCGCTCGAGAAGCCGAGAGGGCTCGGAGGTCCTTACTTTCGAGTCGATCGCTTGCCGGCGCGAGATCCCTTTCGCGATCGGGCTGCACGCGCGCAGCGGTGACGCTCGAGCAGAGCGACGTCGAGCAAGTCCTTGTCCCTGCCCGCAGCGCGCTTGTTCGCGAGCAGCGCTTGGCGACCCATGACAAAGAGCGGCGAGGGCGCGAACTCCACCTCGACGCGGCTGGCCCACGCCTTGCCGAAGGTTACGCCGTCGATGCCAGTCAGGATGTCGATCCGCCATGGTTTTCGCCCAAGCATGAAGACGCGGTCGGCCGTCGCCAGGTCCTCCGCTGACGGAGCGACGGCTTCGAAGCCGAAGTCGACCAGGGCCTCACGGAGCCTTTGGGCGTTTTGGATGGTTGGCTCGACGAACACGTCCAGGTCTTCCGTCAACCGGGGTTCGCCGTGGGCCGCCACGGCGTGACCGCCGACCAGCACGAACTTCACCCCGCGGGCGATCAGCGCTGACAAGAATTGGGTCCAATCGCGATTGAGCTCGATCTTCACCGAAGCGCTGCCTCCGTAACCGTTCAACGGCGGATATTCGCTCCTCGAGGGACAGCGCGTCCATATCGTGCCGATCGATCTCCTCGGCCTCCTGGAAGCTTCGCGCGATGCGGAAAATCCGGTCGATCAACGTGCCTAGAGTATCGCCCGGTTCGGTTCGCTCCGCCAGTTCATCCCAGGTCAGGAGATCGGTCGGCGCCGCCTCTTTCCCCGGGATGGGGATATTGCAGGTCGGCTCAGCGCTCCAGCATCTCTTCGAGCACGTCGTCGCAGAACGATTCCTGCTCGATCCAGCTGTTGGTCGAGGCGATCTCTTGCAGGAGTGCATGGCCCTGGGCGGTCGCCTCCTCGAGACGGAGAAGTGCGCTGAGTCGTTCACTCTCTTCGCCCGTCAGCGGGAGCCCGCGGCCTCGGAACCGGCGGTGGGTGTCGACGTCCATGAATCGAGGGGTCAGGGGCAGGCGGGTGCGGCGGGCTAGGCTTCGAAGGATCAGAACGCCGGAGCGATCGAGGTCCCCCGAGTACCTCGCCGAGAGGCCGTGGGCAGCGAGCAGTCGGAGGAGGGGGACGACCGGGAGGTTCGCCTGGCCCGCCGAGCACACCACGATCTCGTCCGTCGCGTTGCTCTCGCGGGCGCGGCAACGCGCGACGTAAGCGTCCACGTAGTCAAGATACGGCGCCAGGTTCTCGAAGATGAGGATTCGCTCGACCGGCAGGCGGTCGAGCGTCACGTCGCGAAGCTGTTGGACGACGATTCGGCTCGATTCTCCCAAAGACGCGTGACGCGCGACCTGATCGAAGACCTGCCCGCGCTTCCGATACACGACCGGGCCGAAGCAGAGAACCGAGGCGGCCGCCTCGTCGAAGAGAACGCCGTGTGCCTCGAGGGCGGCGGCACGGTACGCCGCGAGGCTCGGAAAGGCACCGAGCTCGTCGAGTAGCGAGACCGTCCCCGGGTCATGCGTGACGAGTGCTTCGCCCACCCACCGGTGAAGCTCCCCGCCGGGGCGGAGCGCTTTGCTATTGCCGAGGAATCGCGCGGCGAACGTTTGCGCGCGGATGGTCTCGCGGAGCTCCGCGACAGCGTCGATGCAGCGGGCGACGTCGGACGCGAGCCGCACCGCAGCCTCGGCGCCGTCCTCGATGCCACGCTTGACGATGGTTGCCTCATCGGCACCGAGCGCCACGCGCTGGGCACGAAGGAACGCACGCGCAACCGGGGTCTTCGCCACGCCCTCGAGCGAGACGAGACCTCGCTCGATTGCCATTCGAATCGCACGACTTTCCGCGATGGGATTGCGCGGGGCCCGCTTCGTTGCGGCGTAGAGCGCAGCGACGAAGGCACGTTCGGCCGAGGGAGCGAAGTCGCGTAAGACGGCCGCGAGCTCGAGTCGGACGATCCCTTCGTCACCCACACTGGCTCCGCGCACCGCGCGCGGTGTGAAAATCCGGGCGAGTGCCTCACGCACCGTCGTCGATGTCCGGAGGGTGATACGCGCCGGCACCCGTCCCTCGCGTTGTTCCAGCCGATCGAGGATCTCGCCGAGCGCCTCGACGAGCCCCGGCGTCGCCTGCACGAGCGTTTCGAGCTCGGCTTCCAGCGTCGACATTTCCTGGCAACAAAGCATAGGCGGTGTTGCCGATGCTGACACGCGAGGTTATCCGTGTCACATGCCGTTCGACCCCCACGAGCTCCTCGCGGCGAGAGCCCTCCTCGTGGGTGACCCGCAAGCGTTCGATAACGGCGCGGCACCGTTGCTGCTCCGCGCGATGGATCGCTCGGTGGCGCAGGCCATCGTCGCGGACCGCGCGCCAATCTACGTCACCATCCTCTATGGCGCGCTCCTCCGCCGGCACGAGCACGAGCTCGAGCCACTGCACGAGGATCTCGAACGCTTCCTCGCACAGGCGCTCACCGCCCTCGATCCCGCCCGCGACGATCAGGCCTTCGCTCGCGATGTCGACTCGCTCGTCGGCTGGGGCTGCCTCGAGCGTCACGCCGAGCCTCTGAAGATCCGCGGCTACAAGGACCTCCGGCGCGAGCGCTTCCGCTATCGATTGACCGAGGACGCGGTCGCACTCCTTGGCTGGCTCCAGGCGCGACTCGAGGCACGACTCGAGGGCCGAAGCGACGACGGGCGTGATCTCCTCGTCGATGTTCTCGGCCAGCTCCGCGAGCTCGTGCGAATCGTCACCCAGTGGCACAGGGGCGAGCGTTCGGAGGATGCGCCACGCCGCACGATGTATCTCCTCGGTCGCGTCGACGACCGCGTCAACGCGATCACCGAGGAACTTCTCGGGTTCCGTGCGAGCATGCTCGCGTTCTCTGCGCGTCCTTACGATATCGATGCGCTCCGCGCGATCCTCGGCTGGCTCGAGCGTTACGTAGGCGTATACCTCGCACGCCTTCGCACGCTGGGAGGCGAAATCTCCGCACGGATCGACGAGTTGTCCGTGCCGCGCTTCCGCCGTGTCCTCGGGGAGCATCAGAGTTTGCTCGTCGTCGAGCGTGCGGAGACACCCGCAGCGTTTCGCTCGGGGGGTTCTCTCCGCGACGCGGCGGAGCTCCTGGGCTCGTTACGGCCCTTCTTTGCGAATGACGGCCGGCTCGCGGATCTCTGCGCCCGCATCGACGACTCAGCGCGCGCGGTACTGCGCAAGATGCACCGTCACCTCCGTGAGCTCGAGCGGAGAAACGCGCGGCTCGAAGACATCCGCGCTCGCATCGCCGAGATGGCGCAGGTTGTCGTCGACGAAGACGATCCGCGGCTCGCCGGGTTCGTCAACGCGCTCGTCGCCTCGGCGCACGCACGGTTCGGCGGTCGGTCTGGTCACACCGATGCGCGGCTGGCTCCGCCGCTCCCCCGCAAACACGCGGCGCCGGCGATCGACCGCTCCGATCGGCCGCCCCTTCGCCCAAAGCAGGCTCCTTCCGAGGCCGTACGAGAGCTGCGCGCCCGAAGGCTCGCGGATCTGCGCGCGTGGATCGAGGCATCGCTCCTCCGCGGCAAGAGCGAGGTCCGGCTTGCCGACGCTCCGCTCCACGTGGCTGCAGGGACCCCGGGGCCGTCGGTGCCGAGGCGCTGGCTGGACGTCTCTCGCGTACGCTATCTCGACCGCGGGCGTGATCTCCGACGACTGGGTATCGCGATCGAGTCGGTTTCAGGCGACGTGCGAATCGGCGACGTGAGCGAAGGAGTTTGCGCTCCGGACTGCATCGTGAGGGTGTCCTCATGAGCACATACTTCGAGAAGTTGGCGCGGGCACGCGTCCAGTCGATTCTCAATGTATTGGTGGAGGCGCCGTTCTTCTACCGAGCCGACGATCCTGACCTCTTCGCATTCCTACGCAAGCACCGCGCCGAGTTCGCGAGGTTCTACGAAGATCTCTACGATTGGCGCCTCGTCGTCGATACTCGCTGCGCCCGACTCTACAAGACGCGCTGGTACAACCGCGCGCTCAAACCGAGCCAGCACGACGTCTTCGAGCTCACACGGCGCGACGAGTGCATCGCGTTTCTCGTCGTCCTCGAGTTCTACGAGCATCTCCTCGACGAGCGCAACGTCGATGTCGACGATCCCGAGCCCTTGCGTTTCGAGTTCGGTCAGTTGTTCGCTTTCGCGCGCGAGCGCCTGCGGGTGGAGCTCGGCGAGGGCGCGCCCGACGAGGACGGCGTTCGTCGCCTCCTTCGGGATCTCGTTCCGACCCTGCTCCGCTACCGGTTCTTGCGCGAGATCCCTCCGGAGCGCGACGAGCGAATCGGGCTCGATCACGACCGCTGGCTCTACGAGTGCCTCCCCGCGCTTCATCACTACGATGTGCGCGTGCTCGGGCAGTCTGCGCTGCACGACGCAGCTTGCGCCCGAGCGGACGAGGCGCCGCGCGACGAGGAGCCGCCGTCGTGAGCGCCACTTCGGGTATCGCGAAGCGCGTCGAGGCGCGACGAGGAAGGCCAGCGCAGCGGTTCACCATCCGACGCATCCGTCTGGTGGGGTTCCACAACTTGGTCGACGAAACGATCGAGATTCGAGACGGAGGCCATCTCTTTCTGCTCGGCGACAACGGCTCGGGCAAGACGACAGTGCTCGACGCGATCCACCTGGTGCTCACCGGCACGCTGGGGATCGAGCTCAATGCGGCGGCCCGCGTGGCCGGAATGCGCGACGCGGGCCGCAGCCTCCAGGGGATCGTCCTCCGCTACGACACCGAACGTGGCGTGATGAACGAAGGCGGCGCCATAGCCTATGCCGTCCTCGAGCTCGGAGAGGTCGACGGGGAGAGCTCCGTTCTCGTGGGGATCGGCGTCGAGGCCACGACGACCGAAGCGGACGTCACCCGCTGGGCGTTCCTCACGCGCGGCGTCCTGGAAGACTTGCCGCTCGTCGAAGTCTCCTCGGATGGTGCGCGCCCCATGTCGCGCGAGGCATTGCGCGTCCGCCTCGACAAGCTCGACTTCTTTGCGAGGATGTCCGATCTCCGCCGCGCTCTCGCCGAGCGGCTCTTCGGCAGCGCGGCGCTCTACGAAGAGGTCTGTCGGTTCTGGTCGATGGCGAAGGCCTACCGCGAAATCGTCGCGAAAGCGCGCGACTTTGCGGGGCTCTTTGCGCGGCTCTTGCCCTCCCCCAATCGCGAGACGTTCACCGACATCCTGCGCAGCGTACGCAACCTCGACGAGCTCGAGGATTCGCTGCGTCAGCTCGACGAGCAGCGGTCGTACGTGGCCGGACTCGCCGAGCTGACGGAAGCGATCCGAAGTCAACGCGAGACGATTGCACGTTATCGCTGGCTCGCCACGCACCGTCACCTGAGCGAGGCGACGGCCGTTCTCGAGCAGAATTCCCGGCGCATCGCCGAGACGCAGAAGGCAATCGAGCTAGCAAACGTTCAAGTCGCGCATGCGCGTGCACGGGTCGAGGCGGCAGCGAATGATGTGGCTGCCGCACTTTCCTCCGACGCCGAAGGGCTCGGGAGGCACATGCGGGACGCCGAGGCGCGGTTCAATCGTCTCGCCGCCGACCACGCGGCCTGCGCTCGCGAGCTGAGGGCGCAAGACGAGACGGTCGCCGTGACGTACCGAGCGGCGGCAGAGGCCGCGCGCGCACAGGAGACCCTCCTCCGAACGCGCACCGCCGCTGCGCGTGATGCCGCCGAGCGCGTGCGATCCCTCGCCACGCCGCTCACCGCCCTGATCGCCGCGATCGCCGCTGACGAGGGGCGTAGCGCCGGCCGAGAGCAGACCGCATTCCCACCGATTGGCGAGTCGGCTGTCGGTGAAGTCGACAACGCGATCGAGAACGCCACACGTTCGCTCCGCGATGCAGAACGGGAGCAAGCACAATGCGAGGGGCGGGCCGCGACCCTGCGCGACGAGCTCGCCTCGCTCGAGGGGCGCGAGGAGGAGCTGCCCGGAGTCCTCGGCTACCTTGCGGCCCGAACGGCGCTCGCCGAGGCGGGTATCAGGGCGCGGCCGTTGTACGAGCTGCTCGATCCGAAACCCTTCGCGTCGGGCGCATCGCTCGCGGTGCTCGAGGCACTGCTCGGCGACCCGCTGCTCGCGTCATTCGTTGTCCCCCCGCCTGATCGCGATCGAGCGCGGCCGATCGTCACGATACACGAAGGCGCGCGCATCGTCCTCGCCACTGCAACCGACGCACTATTGCCAACATGGATCGCAGATCTCTTCTCGTCGAGCACGGACGCCGACGCGCTCGCCGCACTTGCGACCCTGCTCGCTCAACCCAAGTCCTTGGGGCTGCCGCGCGCACCCGATGCGCTCGGCGACCTAGAACATCGAGGCCTCGCGCTCCGCAGTCGCGCCGAGGCGCCGCGGCTGATTGGGGAGGCGGCACGGCGTCGTGCGCACGAGCTACGCCTGGACGGACTGCGCCATGAGTTCAGCGGCGCCAAGGCTCAACTCGCGCGGGCGGCATCGGTGGTGTCAGCAGCGATGGCTGGTCTCGAGAACACCAAACACCTGCGCGCCGCAATGGTGGGTCTGCGCTCTCAAGACGTGATCGAGGCCAACGCCGCATTTCGCGTGGCCACCGCGGATCGCGGCCGCGCGATTGAGCTACAAGAGGCAATCGCCAACAGGCTTGCGGCGGCGAAGACCGAGCTCGACGACGCGGCGCGTTTGGTCGAAGCGCTCTCCGCGCGGGCACGCGACGCGGGTCTCGAGGAGTTCGAACGCCGCCTCGCGGAGCTCCGCGCGGCCGAACGTCGGGCTCGAGACGACGAGCGCGCCGCGCTCGAAGGTCAGGCGCGCGCGTCCAATGAGCTATCGTCGCTCGAAGACGCGATTCGCGAAACGGGGCGCCGGGTCGGCGATCTTCATCGCGACTTGGACGCGCTTTCGGCCACACTTCGATCGAAGTTGCAGGGTGCGCTGGCGACGGCGGACGATGAAGCGCTGGAGAGCTACGTACGCGTTACGCAGCGCGGCGATCAGTTCAAGAGTCTCGAGCACATCGAGGACCGGTTGAGGGCCGCCGAGCGCGACGAGGCCATCGCGTGTGCGGAGATCGCCGGAGACGGTTCCCGGGGCGTCCGCAACATCGGTTGGGCGAACAAGTTCGGGTTCGGCTGGTGGTTGGAGGACGCGCGCGTCGAAGACCGCCGTGGCCAGCCGTTGCCGAACGTGCTGGCTCAGATCGACAAGACACTCGCGGAGCAGCGAGGGGTCATCAACGAGCAAACGCGCGAGCTCATGGAGCGGTTGGTCATGGGCGCGCTCGCTCGCGAGCTTCAGGAGCACGTCGAGCGGCTGCAGGTCACCGTGCGGTCGATGAACGAGCTCCTCGCGGACCTGCGGTTCGGATCGACGCGGTATCAATTCAAGGTCACGCCGCGGCCGGAACGCGCGGAGCTCGTGGTGCTGGTGCGCAAGCTGAGCCTCCTCGACGAAGAGAGTCGCGTGCACTTCCGCCAGTTCGTCGACGAGCGACTCGAAGAGCTCAAGCGGCTCGACGACGAGACCGAGATCCCCGAGCTCCTCGATTACCGCAGGTGGTTCGACTACCGCCTCTCGATGCGCGGCGCTGGCGCGGACGATACCGAGCTCACACGCGAGCTTCGCGCACTTGGATCGGGTGGAGAGCAGGGCGTCCCGAACTACTTGCTCGTGCTGGCGCTCGCGAGGCTCATGTTCGACAATGCGGATGCGCGCGTACGGCCCGTGATGTTCGACGAGGCGTTCTACGGGATCGACGGGGGTCGCCGGGATCAGCTTCTGCGCTTCGCCACCGATCTCGGGTTGCAGCTGGTGGTTGCGTCGCCAGACCAGGATGGCGTCACGCCGTCGGTGCGTCGTACGACGACGCTATTTCTGGTCAAGGACGAACAAGGGGACGTTCACCTTGCCCCGTATCACTACTGGAACGACCTCCGTGTTGCGCAACGCTCGCTGCTCGCCGATCGTCCCGACGAGCCTTCGCCGGGCGACACCGTCTGCCTCGTCTCGCCAGCAAAGGATGCCCCATCTTGAGCTGCGGCCAGTTTCCGTCCGTTGTCCTGCTACGATAGGGACAGTGAGCGTTCGCGGCGCCTCGACCCGCATGAGCTACGACGAGTACAGGGCTCGGGAGACCGAAGCGCCTCAGAAGCATGAGTACCTGCGAGGGGACGTGTTCGCGATGGCGGGCGGCACCCCCGAGCATGCGCGCCTTCAGTCACGGTTGGCGATCGAGCTCGGGCGCCTGCTCGAAGGGCGACCGTGCGAACCATTTTCCTCGGACCTGCGCGTGCGCGTGCTCGAGACCGATTTGTCCACGTACCCCGATCTGACGATGGTCTGCGGCAAGCTCGAGACGGCGCCCGACGATGCCGACGCGGTCGTCAACCCCGTGGTCATCGTCGAGGTGCTCTCCGATTCATCAGAGGCCTACGATCGCGGCGAGAAGTTTGCCCATTACCGGCACATCCCTGCGCTTCGAGAGTACCTGCTCGTCTCGCCGCGCACGCGCAGGCTCGAGGTGTTCCGTCGCACCGGCGGCCGATCGTGGGAGTACGCGGATCGAGGACCCGGCGAGACGATGCGTCTCGAGTCGTTGGATATCGCGATCGAAGTGGACGCGGTCTACAGCACGCAGCTGGCGACGGGCTGAGCAAAGCCCTTGCGGCTGGACACGGTGAGTCGTTGAGCGGATGGGTCAACCTCGCGATGGGGGAACGGGTCGCCAAAGAGCGGCGACTTCGGGCAATGGCCGACGCGGTGGCCATGTACGAGGCCGAATCCGGCGCCATCTCGCAGGCGGAGCTCGTCGCACAGGAGCGAGCAGATCGGCGATCGTGGTCAGCGTCTGAGGGCACTTTGTTCGATCGTGCGGCGCGATCCGCACGTTCGCTCGCTCGTTGTCTTCACAAGGTCGCCGGTGATGACTAGGGACAGGATGAACTCGAGCTCGCCGGTGATCACCCCACGCGGCATGATCGGGACGCTAGGTCGCAAAGAAGTCCCATCACCGCACCTCCTCCGTGAGTAGCTTGTCAATCCCCGAGAAATCCCGCGCATTGCAGGTGAGCAGGGTCGCGCCGCGGCTGCGGGCTGTCACACCAATGGCGATGTCCGCCGCGCGCTTGCGGGGACTGCCCAGTCGACGGAACTGATCGGCGGCAGCCTCGGCCAGCTCTTCGGAGAACGGAATCACGCCGCGCTCGTCGAAGAGATCGCGGGCGACATCAAGCTGGTCTGGCGTGCGAGGACCACGCGCGAATTCGTACCAGACGATAGAGCTCGCCTCGCGATGATCGCGCACCTGTCGCCCGGAGAGACGGCGAGGGGGCGGCCCGCGGTGCGGCGCCTGGTTCGCGGGAACTAACGCACTAACCCGCGACGCGCTGCTCGAGCGCGGCGATGCGCCGCTCGTGGTCGTCGATGCGATGGTCGGCCGCACGATCTTCACGCAGCAAATCGCGCACCTCACGGACCGCGCCTGCTACCGCCACGATCTCAGAGGCCAAGCGCACCTCCGTTTCATTCTGGCGACGTTCGAGGCGCTCGAAGCGGACGTTCGTGTCCTCACGCAACGCGTCGAGGCGCGCATTTGTGGCATCGACACGCTCGTTTACGTCCACGCGCAGCCCGCGCACTTCGTCGCGAATGCCGCGGAGTATCTCGACGGTAAGATCGCTTGGCTGCATGCTCTCCTCGATGAGTATGCATTCACTCCGGAGCAAGGGCCAGGCCAGTGCTCGTCGTCGTGAAATGCCTGGAAAAACGGCGCCGTGAGTGTGTCCCGCGCCGGCCAAATGGCTGACGAAACGACGACTCGGGCAGCCGTGCCCTGCACTGGCACGATCTGGCACATAAGTCCTGGTGCCGCTGCCGCTGCACGATGAGGAAATCGGTGGGTGCGAAATGGGGGTTTGACCCGGTACCAGACGCGCCGCAGGCGACCGAAATCGCCAGCCGAGGATGCGTGGATCGCGTCTTGCTCGGCCGCAGGGCCATGAACCGACCTTTCTTACTGTCCGTCTTCCTCACGCTCCTCATGGGATCGCTTGGTTGCGGCGCAATGGTTGTCTCCGAGGGCTCTACCGACGCAGCCATGGCAGATGACTCCTTCCGAGGGTCCGACGTGCCGCCGAACACGGACGTGCCGCCGAACACGGGAGACGCATCCGCTAACGCCGATGCGACGGCCACCAAGGTGGCGCCGGGCACGGGAAACGCCCCGGCTGACGCCGATGCGACCGCTGCCGACCACTCGCTCGTGGTGGTCGACGCATCGGACCTTGAGGTGTTGCCCTCGGGTGCCGGGCCGTGCCCCGATGGGTCGTTTGGGTTTGGACCCACGCCGGCGTGCGACGTTGCAAGTCAGGGCTGGCGCTGCCGCTTCCCCATCGGCGGCGGGGCCGCCACGTGCATTGACGGCAAGTGGTACGAATGCGGAGGTCGCTTCTGCAACGACGCAGCCGCGGGCCAACTGAACCCGGCCCCGCCCGAAGGAACACCATGTTGCCCGGAGGATTTCTCCCATTCCTCACCAGTAGACTTCTATGTTTGCTCCTGTCTCAGCGGACACCTCGTTGGCTGCAGCCAGAACCACGTGTACTACGCGGGCACGTGTGACCAGGCAGACTCATCTCCGCTTCCTGCGACGCATGACTCATCGCTCGATGTTGCAGGCGACTAGTGCCGCCCGGCAGAGGTTGTGACCTCAGTTTGGCATGGCGAGGTGCCAGGACTTGGGCCGGTAGGACCAGCGGAACGGTGGTTTTTCTTGTGCGTTGAACCAGAGCAGGTGCCGGTCGATGACCTCTCGAAGTTGTTCGAGGGAGTCAAAGGAGCCTCGGGCGAGAATTTGGCGGCCGAGGATCGAGAAGGCGCACTCGATCTGGTTGAGCCAAGAGGCGTGCTTGGGGGTGAAGTGCCTGGTCCATCGAGGATGCTCATCGAACCAGTCGAGCACGTCGTCGGTGTCGTGATCAGACAGGTTGTCGCAAACGATGTGACCAAGGCCGGTCGGGTAGCATTGGTCGACGCAGTCGAGCAGGTCGACGAAGGCCTCGCCGCCGCGTTTCTCGGCCGTGAAGCCAAAGAGCTTGCGACGGCGTACGTCGTAGGCCCCCATCAGGCAAAGGGTGCCGTGACGGATGTATTCGAATTCGCGGCGCACCGGCTGCCCTGGCTCCATCGGCAGGTCAGCGACCTTGCGCCCGAGCGCCTGCATGCCCGTTTTTTCATCAAGGCAGATGATGTGCTCTTCGGGCGGCGCGTCGTAGTAGACGTGCAGCACGTCATCGCGCTTCTGGCGAAAGTCCTCATCGTGCGACGTCAGATACATCTTCTGCCGGTGGGGCTGCAGGTCTGCGCTCACCAGGATTCGCCCTACGGTGCGATCGCTCGCCTCGATGCCTTC
>WNFJ01608428.1_pt1 | contig 18545 bp, 16 predicted proteins | sample 5400461 | NCBI WGS metagenome assembly WNFJ01 (sample SAMN13153349, study PRJNA577476) | soil metagenome | isolation source: 115 cm saprolite on Douglas fir-dominated hillslope | place: USA:California | collected 2013-09-17
GCGATGCCTTCTGTGTCCTCCTGGTTTCCGGTGCCTTCTGTGTCCTCCTGGTTTCCGCTATCGAGCGAACCCGCAGTCGGCGGCCGCCCAAGCGCTTCATGCCTGACGACGCACGGGTCAGAACCGTGAGACACCCGGGTTCAGAATTCCAAGGCGGTTAGCCTCCACGAAACCCACACCGATTCACTTCAGAAAACGCGGATCCCCAGGCCCGGGCAAACCGTCGATTCAGCGATAGCTTTAGGATTGCTGGCGGCGATGGACAACCACACCTCTCACCACGTGTCCCAAGGCAGGCCCAGCTGGACGGCTGACGCTCGCCTGTGGGCCGAGCCCGCCGCCTAGGAGTAGTCCCGGTTTCGCCAGCTTCCTGCCCGGCGAATCCCGGGAGGAATAGCTGAAGTGCTGCTTACCATCACCACGACGCACCGTCCTGCCACGGATCTCGGCTACCTGCTGCACAAGAATCCAGGGAAGGCCCAAACCTTCGACCTGTCGGTCGGAAAGGCACACGTCTTCTATCCCGAAGCTACAGAAGAGCGCTGCACTGTGGCTTTGCTCGTCGACATCAACCCCGTCACGCTGGCCCGAACCAGTCGCCGCTCCAGCCTGCGCCAGTACGTGAACGACCGACCCTACGTCGCCTCTTCATTCATGAGCACGGCGTTGCTCAAGGTCTTCGGTTCGGCGATGTCGGGATCGAGCAAGGATCGTCCCGAACTTGCCACGACCCCGATTCCCTTGACTGCGCGATTGGCCATGTTGCCGTCTAAGGGCGGCGAGCCGATTCTGCGACGCCTCTTCGAGCCCCTCGGCTATGAGGTAGTGGCAAAGCCGCACCAGCTCGACGCGCGATTCCCAGCTTGGGGTGCTAGTGAATATCTGACGGTCGAGCTCACCGGGCTGCAGACCCTGGCCAACTTGCTGCAGCACCTTTACGTCCTGATTCCGACCCTGGACGACGACAAGCACTACTGGGTTGATCGAGCCGAGGTCGACAAGCTATTGCTGCGGGGAGGCGACTGGTTAGCCGGCCACCCGGATCGTGACCTCATCGTCAGGAGGTACCTCAAGGGTCTTCGGTCGTTCACGACTGAAGCTTTCGAGCGGCTATTGCAAGAGGAGCCCCAGTTGGCTGATGGAGAGCCGTCCGAATCAGCCGAAGAGGCGATCGAAAGACCGCTAGGTCTCGCTGACCAGCGGATGGAGGCTGTGGCGCGGGTCCTCAGGGCGGCGGGCGCCAAGCGGATTCTCGACCTCGGTTGCGGCGAGGGTCGGCTCCTACGCAGGCTACTTACGGACCCATTCTTCGAGGAGTTGGTGGGCATCGACGCCTCGATGTCGGCGCTTACACGGGCCAAGGAACGATTGGGGCTTGAGCGCATGCCGGAAGCCAAGCGATCGCGCTTGAAACTCCTGCAGAGTTCCTTGACGTATCGAGATAGCCGTCTGGCGGGCTTCGATGGAGCGGCTGTGCTCGAGGTGGTCGAACACCTGCATCCTGAGCGCCTGCTCGCCTTCGAACGGTCGGTCTTCGAGTTTGCGGCTCCGGGAGTCCTCGCGCTGACCACGCCCAACGCCGAGTACAACGTGCGTTTCCGCGGTCTTCGAGCCGGCCAGTTCCGCCACCCGGATCACCGATTCGAATGGAACCGCGGCGATTTCCATAGCTGGTCTGAGTCGGTCGCGACTCGATTCGGCTACCGAGTCGCGTTCGAGGGCATCGGCGATGGGGACCCCGAGGTGGGTGCGCCGACGCAAATGGCGGTGTTTACGCGATGAACCTGACAATCCCAGAGCTGTCGCTGGTTGTCTTGATCGGACCATCTGGGTCGGGCAAGTCGACTTTTGCAGCCAAGCACTTTCTGCCGACGGAGGTGATCTCCTCGGACTTCTGTCGAGCAATGGTCTCGGACGACGAGAATGATCTTGCTGCCACACCAGCCGCGTTTCGCGTGCTCCAGTTCATATCTGGCGAACGGTTGCGATCGGGGCGGATCGTCGTCGTCGACGCGACGAGCGTTCAGGCTGAATCGCGCAAGCCGCTTGTCGCCCTCGGCCGTGACCACGACTGCCTCGCGGTCGCCATCGTCTTCGATCTCCCAGAGAAGTTGTGTGTCGAGCGGAACCGTGGTCGCGCGAATCGAAACCTGCCATCGGGCGTGATTCACCGCCAGCGAGACCAGATGAAGCGCTCGATGCGAGGCCTCCAGCGGGAGGGATTCCGCTACGTCTATGTCCTGGACTCGGTCGAAGCCGTGGAGGCAGCCACAATCATTCGCCAGCCTTTGTGGGTCAACCGTCGAGGCGACCACGGACCCTTCGACATCATCGGAGACGTTCATGGCTGCCACGACGAGCTGGTCGGTCTGCTCGAAAAGCTTGGCTACTCAATCACCGCTGGCAGCGACGGAGCGCGCCACGTAACCCACCCTGAAGGACGCCGGGTCGTCTTTGTTGGAGATCTGGTCGATCGCGGTCCCGCCTCCCCGGGGGTTGTTCGACTGGTTATGACTATGGTGCGCGACGGTATTGCCCTATGCGTCGCTGGCAACCACGACCAAAAGTTGTCGCGCGCCTTACGCGGCCGCGACGTCAAGGTGAGCCACGGGCTTGAGCTATCGCTGCAGCAGCTCGAAGCCGATTCAGGGCTCAAGGCTGAGGCTGCTGAGTTCTTGGACGGCCTGATCAGCCACTACGTTCTGGACGACGGCAAGCTGGTTGTAGCGCACGCCGGGTTGAAAGAAGACATGCAAGGCCGGGCGTCAGGTCGTGTTCGCGATTTCGCGCTCTATGGAGAAACCACCGGCGAGACCGACGAATTCGGCTTCCCGATCCGCGTTGATTGGGCCCAGAACTATCGAGGCAAGGCAACGGTCGTTTACGGCCATGTGGCTGTCTCCGAGCCTCGCTGGCTGAACAACACCGTGAATATCGACACCGGGTGTGCATTCGGAGGACAACTGACTGCGCTGCGCTACCCGGAAAAAGAACTAGTCTCCGTGCCGGCGGCTCGCTCTTACTACGAGCCGACACGTCCCGTGGCGGCTCCTGCTCCAGAGCGCGACGACCTGCTCGACGTCAGCGACGTGCTTGGTAAACGGCTTGTCGAGACCCCGCTCGCAGGCAAAGTCACTATCCGGGAAGAGAATGCAACGGCTGCTCTGGAGGTGATGAGCCGGTTTGCGATTGATCCGCATTGGCTGATCTACCTTCCGCCGACGATGTCTCCTACGGAGTCGACCTCGCGCCCAGGCCTGCTCGAGCACCCGGACGAAGCACTCGCGTACTACCGGAAGCACGGTGCCGAGCGAGTTGTGTGCGAGGAGAAGCACATGGGCTCGCGAGCCGTGGTGATCGTGTGTCGCGACGAAGAATCTGCAATCGAGCGTTTTGGGCTCGCGCCTCGGAGCGGTATCGGTGTCTGTTACACGCGCACAGGCAGGCCGATGTTCCCCGAAGGCGACCTGGAACGGAAACTCCTGGAGGTGATGGGGGAGACCCTGACGGCCACGGGATTCTGGGAGACGTTCAACACGAGTTGGGTCTGCCTCGACTGCGAGCTAATGCCGTGGTCAGCGAAGGCCCAGGAACTCCTCGTCGACCAGTACGCACCCGTCGGTATCGCAGCCACGACGTCGCTTGGGCTTGCGGCTGCGGCGGTCGGTCAAGCGATCGAAAGAGGAGTTGATCTCCAGGTGCTTCACGACGACCTCGCGCGGCGCGAGAAGGCGGCCGCCAAGTATGTCGAGGCCTACCGTCGTTACTGCTGGCCGGTGAACGGTGTCGATGACTTGCGGATCGCCCCTTTCCAGATTCTCGCGACCGAGAGAGCCACCTATATCGACCAAACGCACCAATGGCACATGCAACAGACGGCTCTTCTTGCCGGAGCTGGAGCCCCGATCATCTCTGCGACCCCTTTCAAGGTTGTCGACCTTGCGGACGAGGGGAATCAGCGCGACGCGATTGAGTGGTGGGTTGACCTCACCACGGCGGGGGGAGAGGGCATGGTCGTCAAGCCGCTTGAGTTCATCGCGAAGTCCGGGCGTGGCATCCAACCGGGGATCAAGTGTCGTGGACCTGAGTACCTGCGCATCATCTACGGGCCTGAATACGACCTGCCTGGAAACCTTGAGAGGCTGCGTGACCGCGGCACGCTCGCTCTCAAGCGGTCGCTCGCTCTACGTGAGTTCGGTTTAGGGATCGAGTCGCTCACTCGCTTCGTCTCGCGGGAGCCTATGTACCGCGTTCACGAGTGTGTCTTCGGCGTGCTCGCTCTTGAGAGCGAACCGGTAGACCCGGCTCTCTAGCGAGCTCATGACCACCTAGGGCTGGCTTGTGAAGTACATCCTGATCAACGCGGCCAGCGTCACACGTCACAACCCCGGTAAGTTCTGGCACCCATCCCGATCGATACTCGCCAGACTTCGTAGGTCGACAGAGGTCCAGCTGCGGATCGTGGCGTACGACGAGAAAGAGGGTGCCGACCTCTGGGACAACGAGGCCATATGGGTCCGGTTGACCAGGGTTGGTCCGAAGGATTGTGTTGGCATCATTACGATCAGCGAAGTCGACGCCGCCGGTTTCCAAGCCGGGAACAAAATTCGCTTCAGCCGAGACAGGATCTTCGATGTCTGGGAAGTGGGGACGAAGGGTGAACTCCTACCAAATCGCGGAAAGGCGAGATTCATTCAAGGGAAGGATGTGATCGTCGCGCTTACCTATCTCAAATCTGATGGCACTTTGCGAGAACGATTGCAATTCCACGGGACGATTGAGGTTGCAAACACAACGAAAGGGATCGGCATCCGACGCGTTGGCCATGACGAACTCTTCACCTTGCCGCCAGACTTCCGGTCCGTCCAGCCGGCACGACCTGGCACCTATCGCTTGAAGACGACGGGCGAAGTCGTCGAGGACCCAGCTCTCGAGTGCACATGGACGATTAAGACGCCAAGGCGTCGAGCGAAGCTGGGCCAGACCGGCCAAGCATCGCTAGCGAGATGAGCGAGGAGTGGGTGGAGATCGTCCCAGCCCAAAGACGTTCGATTGGAGAGGCGGCGTACCGGCGCTGGCTTGATCTTCACCAGTTAACGCATGCACAGGTCGCGGACGATTTGCAGTTAGAGATCGGCCGAATGGTAGGGGGCGGCGACTTCGTGCAGTACTCGATACGAGCGAGCCGCCTGGCCGAGTTGGGCTTCACACCCGAGGCTGACGCGAGCACAGACTGACCCGCGCCCTGTTTCAGAACGACCCAGATAGGCTCATGGCCATGAAAGCGACCTATGCGCCAGGGGAGCGCAATGAGCGGCTGGGTAGCCGGTCAAATGCGGATCTGAGGCAGGTGCTGACGCACGAAAGGCACAAGCAGAATCTCGGCGTAGTACGGGCTCTGGTCGCCCGTCTGCACAAGCTCCGAATGCCAGCTGACTACTACGAATTCCATCGCGAACTAGTCGCCGACATCTACTCAGCTGACGAGTGGCGGACGCAGTGTTCGGAGATTGAACGTGTGCTGCGCGGGGGCGCGGAGTCCGATCCGAGCTGGCAAGCCGTGGACTGGCGGCTGGAACGAATCGTGGCCGACCGTATATGTCGTCAGCTGCGCAGTGTCGGGGATGGACTCGCATGGAAGGTTCTCGCGTACGAACGTCATTTGATAGTGGCTCTGGGTCATAACCGGAGCGACCCAAATCTGTTCGGCAAGGTCGGTTTTGGTTGCGAACTCCGGGTGCTTCAGGACACGTGGGAAAGGGACGGTCACTTCGCCATTCTTCACGACGTGACGAACTGTCTGACTGTTGGGGACCTGACGATTTGCAGTGAGATGCACGCCCCATGGGTTAACGCCAACTCGCACGCCTGCAACCCGGAGCGCTGGGTCATTGCTGAGGTCAAGAGCATTCGTGGCGTCTGTAAGACAAGGTTCAGGGGTAGGCAACTGAAGCGCGCACAAGTGGCAATCAACGCGGTGGTCAACAACACCCCGCTCGTTGGCGATGACGGCGTGCCGCGAAGCTTCTTCCGATCGACTAAGCAGTACAAGACACACCTTCGCCAGGTCGCTAGCACCTTAGAGGACGCATGGCGCACCGGCCATGCCGTTGGGCAGCTCCGCAGTCATTGGGTGGTCTCGGCTCGCGCACCCGTTCAAGCCTGGGACTCTGGGACGCCGTGGAGCACCTACGCTGCCAGGGATGACAAGGCGCTCCTGAAAGCTGGGCTTAACACCGTTCGTGACCGATTCCTACTTACGTCTGCCGACGCCCTGAGATTGGCGCCGGGGCGCGCGCCATTTTCGATTTACCCGTTCAGACCCGCCATCTGCGCTGCACTGATCTGCGACTACCTAGCCTTCGTGTCGATGTTGGGTATCAATGCCCTAACGGACGCGCTGCTGACGGCGGGTTTCACCGGCGTACAAGAAATTCGGCCCATCGATCTGAGTCAGCACGACCGCGCTGTCGTCCGCGGGATCATCAAGACGAAGGCCATGTCGATTAACAACGGAGCGCTAGCCCAGATCGTGTTTGAGGCGGTCGATCTAAAACGTGAAGCCGAGGCGATGTTGGAGTACAGCTTGCGACCCGACACAACTCCCGCGATTGGAGTCCTCACGCTCAAGAACGAGCGCGCGACGTGGAGATAGCATGTTGAGTGAATCGGGACCTGAATGGTGGGCAATGATCCGCCCTGCGCTGACGCTCGAAGCCTCGGGCTACCTGACTACCCCACACGACGCTGGTCGGGTCCTAAGTGGACGGCATTCCATCGGAAACGGAGCCTTGGTGCTCACAGCAGCGGAGCGCCAGCTGGTCGAGTACATCCGCACGCTTCAACTTGGGTGGATGCAGTCCGTGTCGTGGCCAATCGTGGCTGAGGGTCAATGGACCGGAAGTGATTGGCCAGTGTCCGAGCGCGACGCCAGCAAGGTGTTGCACAAGCTCTGCTGCCTGTTGAGTCTCTTGTGGAACGAGTCGTGGCAGGTCCGCGTTGGTCCGCAGCGTTCAGACGGAATGAAACCACGGCTGCTGGATGATTCGTCGCCACCTGAGGTCTGGCACCGCACCGATGTCCCCCAGCGCGGCCTGCGAAACGAAGTGGGACTTCCTGAGTGGTTCAACCAAGCTTGGGGGCATTCTTACTTTGACGAGACCCCGACCACGCGATCGGCAGCGCTGACTCTGTGGCGCGAAGGGAAGCTACTTCAACCGGAGCACCCGACATTTGCCCTTGTGGCATTCACGGCGGCCTTGGAGCAGGCGGCGCGGTTGCTGGTGCAGAGGGGTGACCTGGCCGCTAGTCCAGCGACTGCCAGCGGCAGATTCTGGGCCACGGTGGACCTGGTCGCTGAAGGCTCTGATGCCGGCTTGCTTCGAAGCGCCAAGGTCTATGAGTTGAGGTCCGCCGCGGCGCACGGTGAGCGAATGCCAGGACTCGAACAGTTCTATGGACCCGTGCTGGTACCGCCCTTCTTGTCCCAGAGGGGTGTCGATCAACCAAGCGAGTTTGTGCATCAGACTGTTCGAATATTGGCCGACGTTGCAAGAAGCGCCTTGCTCCGAGTCTTTGCGGGTGCATTGTGAACTCGGAATACGAGCGTTTGCTTGACTCGCTACCCAAAGCAATTGAGCCGTTCCATCCATTTCGAGCACCGAATGAGTCCATCCCTCTTTACAGTGGCCAACTTCGTGGCAACTCCGCGGAAGGCGAGTTCTCGATCGATGGTGACGTCGAGCTTGCTTGGCAACCGACGCCACAACTGCGCTACCGGTCTGTTGCAGACGTGCCGGACAAGCTCTCCTTCGATCTGTTCGATCTTGCAATGCGGGACATCGACTTAGAGTGGAGCCCAGCAGACCTCAACGTGGTGCCAATACCCCCGGAGCCTTCCCCCAACGATGATCGCAAGGCACCCGTCAGTGGTCGGCTGACACGATTGGAGATCGGCACCGGTCAGGTATTGAGCTTCGTCACCTTTCAGCTGCCGAACTTCTTCGACTACGTTGGTGACTCGATTCGACACGGGAACGGGGTCAATCGGGGCCGACTTCTCTTGTCAGGGGCTGGGTGGCGCGTGACGATCGACAATCGCCCTGGGCTCAACGATATCGCCGCCGAGCTTGATCGAACCGGCGGATACGCGATTACTCACGCTGGTCGGTTGGAGCGTGAGGATGGCCAGCCATTCAGTCGCGGTCAAGCCCGCGAGATGCTCAAGGCGTTGTACTGGTTCAGTAGTTTTGTAACTGGCACAGCCGGAGGCCCTGTACTACCTGTTGGCTTCGACGAAACAGGCAAACCCGTTTGGTCAGAATGGGGTGACCCGAATCTCGCGCCTTGGAAGACCGCGCTTGGGTGGGCAAGCAAATTGCGAGCCAACGAATTGGCGAACCTTTTTCCGAGCTTTATGGACCGCTGGCTTGATCCCTATTGGACCCGAGTCGTGCAAATGGGAATCGCGTACTACCTCGATGCGAACATCCCGCGATCGCTCCAACGCGCGGTCGCCCTTGGACAGGTGGGTCTGGAAATGCTTGTCTACGCAGTTCTCATTGACGGGCAACACAAGAGCTGGGATGAAATCAAGCCGATTGGCCGTGCGATTACGAGACTTCTTGAGCACTATGGAATCCCGACTGCTATTCCAGTCCATTTCAAGGAACTTGCCGCCGAAGCATTGCGCGAAGGCTGGCTTTCCGGACCTTGGGCGGTCACCTGCCTCCGCAACGAGTTCATCCATGTGAAGCAGAACGACCCGGAGCGGCCACACGAGGCCTGGGTGCAAGCCTGGAAACTGATCGTGTGGTACATGGAAATGACCCTAATGGCGATGTTCAGATTCAAGGGTGTGTATCTCAATCGGCTCAAATGGCCGCTGGCCGTGTGGCAGGTGGAGCGCGTTCCCTGGGCTCCGTGAGACAGATCGCGTACGCCTAGGTGGCACCAGCCACGGTTGAACTGACGAGTTTGCGCCTGCGGCTCGTTCCGGTTACAAGGGCGATGGCGAATGCCGTCCTTAGCCAGCAAAACCTTGGCTTCACGTGGGCGCCCGATTTCACGCCGCTGCATGTACCAGCACAGCCATTCATTGACTCCCTGCGCAAATTCGCCGGAATGCATCTGCTTGCGGATGCGGCCGCAGGTGAACTACTTGGCTACACGCGATTCGAAGCCGACCGCCGTCAGCCCGAAGTCGTCTGGCTGTACTACGGCGTTGCTGAGTCGCGTCAGGGTCGCGGGTTCGCCACCGAAGGTGTTCGCGCACAGGTTGAATGGCTCCTAAGCCAAGCCGACGTACAAACCCTAAAAGCGGACGTCGCCCGAAGCAATCTACCTTCCAAGGCCGTACTAACCAAATTGGGCTTCACGCCGACCAGCCCCGGCATTCAAGAGGTTTGGCAGCTGGGCCGCACAGGACATCGCGATGGACGACAACGAATAGTGGGCGACTAGAGGTCCACTGGTCGCCCGAGACGACTTATCCCGTCGCTGCTCGCGTTGAGTCAGCGGCGGGGCGCTGCCCACGGCAGCGCGTATAGCCCCGGCCACGCCTACACCTTCGGCCTGGAGTGTGTTCTGGCCCGCTTGTCTCAGCTCAATCGACCCCAACTGAAACAAAAGTTGGCGAGGAAACCCCTGAGGTGCCCAGCGGTGCACCACGGGAGGTCACAGCTCTGTCACGCAATTCCGGAACCAGGAGGACACGGGAGGACTCGAGAGGACACGACGAGCTCAGCGATTGAGTACAGGAGGACACGCAAGGACCCGCCGGGATAGCGAAGGACACGCCGTTGTGCCGGTTCGGGACCGTGAGCGCTTAACCACAAGATGGCCCGACGCGACGCCGACCGTATGCGACACGTAAGTCAGCGTTCCTTTGGGAACAATTAGGGAACAGTCGCTCTCGATCGGACCGTGTCGTTGGGTGTCGTTTCGTATTCGCGGCTGAGAACTGAACTCACTCTGATAGAACCCGGCTTATCGCCGCTCTCGGCCCACATCTTTCGTCCTGAACTCAGATTCGCAGCGAATCGGGCTGTTAGCGGGAACAATTAAGGAACAGCTCGCCGAAAAAGCTGATGTGGAAAGCGACCTACAGTGTCCCTTCCGTCCATCAGGCGGGTTCGCGCCGCGCCTTGGTTAGCATGCCGAACGCGCTGATGGCATGGAGCACAGTAGCGCTCCGTTCTGTGTCCTCCTGATATTCACTATCAAGCTGACACTCGCCCTCGGCGGCTGCCGGAGTGCATTAAGCCCTGAGGACGCACGGGTCACGACCGTGAGGCCCCCCCAATGCAGTCACGTGACGGAAGCGGAGTCGCGCCTCATGTTCATACGCTCGCTCCACCAGCAAGCGGCCCAACGCCTTTCGCGGGCGGACCGCCACCGGCGTGCCTATCTCAGGAATCACGAAAGGAAGTGCAATGACCACGTTCCATGAGCCGACGCACGATACGTCCGCACCCACGATGGCCCGCGTCGGCGAATTCACCGCCGACGGCCTATGAGCGGCGCGCAGTCATATCGAAACGGCAGCGCCCCGACCGCTCTCCTCGTCCATGGCCCGTTTGTAGACGGATCGAGTTGGTCGGGAGTCATAGCTGAGCTGCAAGCGGCGAGGATAGAAGCTATTGCCCCGGCTAACCCATTGCGCGGGTTGGCCAGCGACTCGGCCTACATCGCCAGCGTCGTCGCGCAGTTCGACGGGCCTGTTTTACTCGTCGGCCACTCCTATGGCGGCGCGGTTATCGGCGTAGCCGGCGCCGAGGCCGCGAATGTCGTGGGCTTGGTCTTCGTCAACGGATACGCGCTCGCAGAGGGCGAAAGCTGTCTTGACACGGCACGCGACTTCCCCGAAACCTCATTCGCTGCATCGCTGCGCTTCGCCGAGGTCCCCAGTCCGAGCGGCGGGACGGCGATCGACCTATACGCGAAACTCGATGCCTTTCCGCAGTCGTTGGCCGGAGGTCTTCGAGGCGACCGGGCGGCCGTGCTGGCCGTCGTCCAGCGTCCAGTCGCAGCTTCAGCACTCGAAGAGAAGGCGCGTGCGGCAGCCTGGAGGACACTGCCGTCGTGGTACGTCGTAGGCACCGAGGACCAGGCGATCCACCCCGACGCTCAGCGCTTCATGGCTCGGCGTGCATGTGCTGACACGATCGAGGTCAACGGCTCACATCTGGCTCTGATTTCGCACGCGAGCTCAATCGCCCGGCACATCGGGAGGGCGATCTACGCGACGGCTGGCGACGCCGGCTCCCCGTGATTAATTAGATGACGGCGGGAGGGCGCTTCTCAGCTCGGAACGAGCGGTGATCCCAAGCTTGGGAAACGCTCGATATAGGTGCGAGCTGACCGTGCGATGTGACAGGTGGAGTTTGTGTCCGATCTCACGGTTGGTCAGTCCTGTAGCGGCCATCTGGGCAATCTGTAATTCCTGTGGCGTTAGCTCGTCCGGCTGATCCGCGCCGTGCCGAGCGCTGCTCTCACCCGTCGCGCGAAGCTCATGGCGGGCCGTGTTTGCCCAGTGAGGTGCGCCGAGTGCGTCGAACTGGTCGCGGGCAGCCCGCAGTGGTGCGCGTGATTCGGCGGCGCGGCGCTGCCTGCGGAGCCAGATGCCGTAGGCCATTTGCGTGCGCGCGCGGGAGAAGCGCCATACCGCCAAGTCGGGGTGAAGGCCGACCTGGAACAGCTGCTCCGCCTCCTGATCGTCGGCTACCAGCGGCCGTGCATAGGCAAGGCCGGCCCGTAGCACTGAAGACCCTATCGCCGCCCCAAGTCCTTCCATCTCCTCGATCACAACGCGAAGGTTCGAGGTGTGCCCGCTATGAACTGCAGCCTCGGCGAAGTCCGCGAACGCCCACGAGCCGATCATGAGATGGTGAGCGAGGTCCGAGTGATCGAATATGGGCCACAGATGCTGGTACGCCTTATCGGGAAGGCCCCCGCCGAGCGCAGCGGCGCCTCTTGCCATCATGATCCATGCGAGCAGCGGTGCTGGCACCACCGGCCCCGCCGCCCGTTCGGCCTCCCCGATGACCGCGTTCGCGGCGTCCATCTCGCCACGGAGTCCAAGAATCTGGGCTTTGACGAGCAGGGCGGAGGCGGCGAGACGCGGCTGTGCGGTCTCCCGGCCGAGCTGGCTGGCCTCTTCCGCCGACAGCATGGCGAGGTCCGCTCTCCCGAGGTGTACTGCCCCCATCGCCTGCATCGTGAGCGCATGGGTGAGCAGCCCTAGGCGCCCCTGGTCGCGCAGCCTGGGAATGGATGCCGCCAGGAACATTGCCGCCTGATCGAGCTCGCCCAACGCGCTCAGCGCGACCGCGATCAGCCGCAGCCCCTCGGCGTCATCGCGGGCGTCAGCTGACATCCTGGAGGCTCGGTCGATGACGAGGGCGCCCCGCCCAACCGGGTCCGCCGATGCGAGCATCGCGAGCAGCTTCGGGTCGTCGACCGGCAAGGGCAGCCGCTCAATAGCAGCGACCACGAGATCTCGTGTGTCCTGGTCCGGTGCCGACCACCAGCTGGCTGTGGCGACCGTCCGGAGTATGTTCGCCGCGAGGTCGATGTCACCTTGGTTCCTTACTTGGTCTGCGAGCGCCACGATCGGACCCACCCGTGCAGCTTCTGCGAACCTATCTTCGACCAGCTCCCGAATCCACACCAGGCGGGCGCGTTCGGCGGCTGCCAGGTCCAGCGGATCCGCTTCCTCGAGCAGACGTATGACCACGTCGGGCCGACCAAGTTCCGCCGCTAGCGCCGCCGCCCGCAGCAGGCGACCGCCTCGGCGTGAGGGGTCGGTGGTGAGCTGGGCCGCTCGTTCCAGCGCGGCAACGGCCGCGGCTGTACCGCGCCGGCGCTGGGCGCGTGCGGCGGCCGCCTCCAGGTCAGAGGCAACCTGATCGTCTGGGCCGATCGTCGATGCCGCTCGATGCCATACGGCGCGGTCGGGCTGACTCACGAGCACTCCCGCCAGCGCAGCGTGAGCGGCCTGACGCTGGGAGATACTGGCCGCCTGGTGGATTGCCGATCGAACGAGCGGATGACGAAAGCGAATCGCTGCGCCGTCGGCCTCGATTAGGTCAGCCGCCACCGCCAGCTCAACATCTTGGACGGTGAATTCGTGACCGACGATCGCTGATCCGGCTTCGAGTGTCTCGCCCAGCGCCTCGTCATCATTAAGGGCTGCGACGAGGAGTAGCGATCGCGTAGCTGCGGGCAGTTCCAGTGCACGAGCTGCGAAGGCATGCTCGAGTCGTGTGGTCAGCGGCAACCAGGGGGGCGGAACGGCCCCTTCGGGAAGCCCCTTCCAGGCGACAGGAAGCTCCAACAATGCCAACGGATTGCCGCCGGCGTCGGTGAGCAGACGCTCACGGACCGGAGCTGCAAGGCCAGCGGCGTTGCGGTCCAGAAGGGCCACCGCCGAGGTGTGATCGAGACCCTCGACGTGCAGTTGTGGCAGCCCTGAACTCTCAAGAGAGCCTTGGACCTGGCCCCTATCGGATGCCAACAAGACAATTGGGGCAGAGTCGATGCGGCGGGCCACGAATGCCAGCACGTCGCAAGTCGAACGGTCCAGCCACTGGATGTCATCGGCGACGAGGGCAACCGGGCGGGTCTCTGCAAGCGCGCTCAGCAGATTGAACGTTGCCAGAGAGATGAAAAACATGTCAGGGGCTTCGCTGTCAACCATTCCGAAGGCGGCCAGCATGGCCTGACGTTGATGTGCAGGTAGCAGGTCCATCTGTGCGTGCACGGGCCACAGGAGTTGGTGCAATCCGGCGAACGGCAGCCTCGCTTCGGACTGGACTCCGGTGGTCTTGAGAACGAGCATGCCACGCTCTTTCGCACTCCGCGAAGCCTCAATCAGGAGAGCTGACTTTCCGATACCGGGTTCCCCTCGGATGATCAGCCCTCTCTCCGGCCCTCCAGCCCGGTCGAATAGAAGCTCGATCGCGTCAATCTCGCGATCGCGACCTACAAGAAGGCCGACATCGGCGGTCACGCTAGGCAGTGTCCCACCATCTCCAACACTGTCAACGCCCAATTTGAATCAGGCATGACTGGGGCCGACGTCCAGCAAACTTCGCAACCTCGGGCCAGGACCGGCGCGTTCGGTTCCGGCATCGGGACATCATCGTGAACTGACTGCACGCCGCCGATCGAAAGGCGTGCCGAGTGCCTGGGAACGGGACCGCCTAACTCCACTCGTCGCGGCCGTGGGAGCGCGCACCAAACGCGCGGAACGGCGAGACGCGACGAAAAATTCAGTCATCTGACCGAAGCGCGGTCACCGGGTGCATTCATACGCTCGGATCACCAGGCGGCATGACGCATTTGCATGGCGATGTGTAACCCGCCAACCGCCGCTGCTGAATCCAGCGCCTCGAAAAGGAGCAAACCATGTCCGTCTTGATCGATCGCAAAGTCGCCGACCAGATCGAACACGCCAACTCGACCGGCAAGACTCCCGTGGTTTTCGTCCACGGCCTCTGGCTCCTGCCCAGCAGCTGGGACCGCTGGGCCGCACTCTTCGACGAGGCCGGCTACGCGTCGGTCCAGCCAGGGTGGCCTGATGATGCAGACACCGTCGAGGAGGCCAACGCCCACCCCGAGGTGTTCGCCCACAAGACGGTTGGGCAGGTCGCGAATCACTACGCCGAGGTAATGGGCGGACTGAAGAAGAAGCCGGCCATTATTGGGCATTCTTTCGGGGGCCTGCTAGTTCAGATCCTCGCCGGGCGCGGCTTGGCAGCAGCCACGGTGGCGATTGACCCAGGGCCGTTCCGGGGCGTGCTCCCGTTGCCGTTCTCTGCGCTGAAGGCGGGGGCACCCGTCCTCAGCAATCCGCTCAACATCAATCGTGCAGTCCCGCTTACCTACGACCAGTTCCGCTACGGATTCGCCAATGCAGTCACCGAGGACGAGGCCAAGGACCTGTACAAGACGTATGCCGTGCCGGCTTCCGGCGTGCCTCTCTTCCAGGCGGCGACCGCGAACATCAATCCGTGGACCGAGGCGAAGGTCGACACCAAAAACCCGAACCGCGGGCCGCTCCTGTTCATCAACGGCGCCAAGGACAACCAGGTTCCCTGGGCGATCACGGACGCTTCCTACAAGAAGCAGAAGCGCAACCAAGGCGTGACCGAGATCATCGAACTCCCCAACCGAGGGCACGCACTCGTCATCGACAGCGGCTGGCGTGAGGTCGCCGACACGGCTCTCGCATTCATCCAGCGCTACGCCAAGTAGTCCCATAAAAATCTAGAGAGGTAGAGGTAGTCATGAACATCCACAGTTCGACCCGCAGTCCAAGACTGAAGCGAATGTTGCTCGCGCTTCTGTCCGTTTTCGCCGGCGTGATTCTCTTCGCCGGGACGGGAGCGTCAGCCGGCCCACCTAGATTCAGCGCGCAGGACGACAACGGCCCAAAGCCAACGATTGTCCTGATCCACGGTGCCTTCGCTGATGCCTCTGGCTGGAGCGGAGTCGTCACGCGACTGCAAGACCGCGGGTACACCGTTCTTGCCCCGGCAAACCCGCTCCGCGGCGTGGCCAACGATTCCGCATACGTCGCAAGCGTCCTGGCCAGCGTTAGCGGTCCAATCGTCCTGGTCGGACACTCATATGGCGGAGAGGTCATCACTAATGCCGCCGCGGGTAACCCCAACGTTAAGGCTCTGGTCTACATCGCCGCATTCGCGCCTGACGCCGGAGAGACCTCCGGCGGGCTCGTGGGAATGTTCCCGGGAAGCATGCTCACGCCGCAGAACCTCGTCTTCCGTCCGTTCCCAGGAGGCGTCGACGGCTACATCAACCCAACCGTTTTCCGAGACGTCTTTGCTGCCGACCTTCCCGCGGCGATGACTGCGGTGATGGCGGCCTCTCAGCGACCCGGAGCGATATCAACCCTGAGCGACCTGTCAGGTGTCCCTGCTTGGAAAACGATTCCGTCCTGGTACATGGTCGCAAACCAAGATCACGCGATTCCTCCCGCCCTTGAGCGTTTCATGGCCGCTCGAATGCACGCACACACAGTCCAGGTCGACTCCTCGCACGTCGCCATGATGTCTCACCCTGGCGCAGTCACCGATTTGATCCTTAGGGCCGCCGGAGCCGATTAATCACGACCGTCGTCGGCACCCGGACCAAACCGGGTGCCGCACGACGGCGCCAGCACTCGACATTTCGTGTTCACCCCCCAAGACCAGTGATAGGAGAACCAAGTCGTCATGGCCACGATCCCTTACGACCAGCAGAACCGCCGGGCCCCCGCCCGAAGGACAGTGAGCGATATGAATGAGAACGTCAGCCTTGGCCGAATAGCCGGCATCCACGTTGGCTTCAACTGGAGCCTGGTGGTCGTGGCCGCCCTCATCGCGTGGAGCCTGGCGACCAACATTCTGCCGTCGGCCGCACCGGGCCAGGCAGCCGGCGCTTATTGGGCCGCCGGTGTGATATCCGCATTCGTGTTCCTGGCTTCACTGCTCGCGCACGAGCTCGCGCACTCGGTCGTTGCGATGCGGCGCGGGGTCAGAGTGGAAGGGATCACGCTCTGGCTGTTCGGCGGCGTATCAAGGTTCAGCAGTGACACAAACTCACCCGGCACCCAAGCCTTGTTCACATTTGTAGGTCCCCTCACTAGCTTGGTGCTGGGCGCAGTCTTTTACTTCGTTTCCGTTGCGGTGGGCAATGGCCACCATCCAGGACTTGTGTCCGCCACTTTGTCATGGCTGGGCTACATAAACATCTCGCTCGCCGTGTTCAACCTGGTCCCCGCCTTCCCGCTGGATGGAGGCAGGCTTCTGCAGTCCTTGATTTGGCTTCGCACGGGTGATCGTGTCCGAGCAACCAGAATTGCCGCTCGTATCGGCATGGGCTTCGCTTACCTGTTGATTGCGTACGGCTTGGCCACTTTCGTTTTCGCAGGCAGCTTGGTCGGTGGCGTCTGGTCCGTCTTTCTGGGCTGGTTCCTACTCGGCGCAGCGCGCTCCGAAGAGACGGGCGGTCTGATCCGCCAGGCACTGTCTGGAGTCAGCGTGCGCGATGTGATGACCCCCAATCCCATGCAGGCTCCAGACACAATCACCGTGGAGGATGCGCTTCATGGCTACGTGTTGGCCTCGCGGCACTCGACTTTTCCAACCCACGACTCAGGCGGACGGTTGAGCGGGTTGTTGACCCTGGCAGCCCTGAGGAACGTTGCGCCAGAGGCTCGAGCAACGACTTTTGTTAAAGACGTCACCTGTCCGCTAGACAGCGTATCGACGGCCAGCCCGGCTGACCCGGTCACAAACTTACTTGGCGTCTCGGACGGCTGCGGCGAAGGCCGGACGCTGGTCGTCGACAGCGGCCGGCTGGTCGGAATCATCTCTCCGAGCGACGTCACCATGCTGTTGCAAAGGTCGCTAACGGGTCGTTCCTCAGTGCGGTTCGGGACCGTGCGTCCTCAACCATGAGGAGACTCGACGCGGCGCGGGCCATATGCGACACGTAAGTCAGCGTTCCTTAGGGAACAATTAGGGAACAGTCGCTGTCGATCAGGCCGTGTCGTTGGATGTCGTTTCGTATTCGCAGGCGAGAAGTGAACTCACTCCGACAGAACCCGGCTTATGTCCGTTCTCGGCCCACCTTCTGTATCCCTTGGACCACAGTCCCGGGACGCGGTTGCGGTCTGGTGGGTTCGAGGCACCAGATGGTGACCGTCAAGCCACCGTCGCTCAGCTGGCTCAGCCAGGAGCGAAACCCTTATGGCGAAGTCGCCCCTCGCCGGGTGGCTGGCGAAGCGCGATTTCCAGCGGGGGTGGTCACGACGCGGATCCAGGCACGATTCGCTTCGACAAGCAGCGCGGGATCGTTGGCCACGAACTGCATGCCGTCAGCTTCGATGACCGCAACGGGAGGCCCCATCGCGGATCGCGCCTCGGCTCAGAAGTGGGCGACCGAGTACGGTTTGCAGGGTCGAGTCCTCACGCTCACAAAGGCCAATGAGCTGGCGACCGAAGAGTGGAAATCACTCACCAACGGCGGGGAGGTAGACCTTGACAACAAACCTTGATGTGATCGTGATCGGAACCGGCGAGGCGGCACAGCCGGTGGCATACACCTGCCGCGAAGCCGGACGAAGCGTGGCCGTCATCGACTCCCTGCCCTTTGGGGGGACGTGCGAGCTCCGAGGCTGCGATCCCAAGAAGGTCCTGGTGGGCGTATCCGAGCTGATCGATTGGAGTCAACGCATGCAGGGCAAGGGCGCCTCCGCGCCACCAATGTCCGTCGATTGGTCGGATCTGATCCGCTTCAAGCGCACCTTCACCGACCCGGTGCCCCATGAAAACGAGCAGGGCTTCGAGGAAGCGGGCATCACCGAATACCACGGCCGTGCAACCTTCGTGGACCGAACCAGCCTCGAGGTGGACGGCGAACGGCTCGTCGGTCGCAGCGTGGTGATCGCGACTGGCGCCCGGCCGGCCACGCTGGGGATCCCAGGTGAGGAACTTCTCACCACCAGCACGCAATTCCTGGAGTTGGATCAGCTCCCG
>WNFJ01686550.1_pt2 | contig 18540 bp, 17 predicted proteins | sample 5400461 | NCBI WGS metagenome assembly WNFJ01 (sample SAMN13153349, study PRJNA577476) | soil metagenome | isolation source: 115 cm saprolite on Douglas fir-dominated hillslope | place: USA:California | collected 2013-09-17
CTGCAAGTGGAAAAGATTCACGCCATCCGAGAGGCTGCTAAGTCGCTCGGTATTCCTTTCGTGTTGAATGCCCGGACAGATATTTATTTGATGCCGATCGGTCCAGAGGCCACGCGTTTTGAACGAACCGTGGAACGGTTGCGGGCATACCGTGACGCCGGAGCCGATTGCCTGTTTGTGCCGGGTCTATACGACCGCGAAACGATCGCAAAGCTGGTAAAGGCAGTGGAGGCTCCCATAAATATTCTTGCGAACCCGGCGTGCCCTCCGATGGCGGAATTGGAAAAAATTGGGGTTGCTCGGGTAAGTGCGGGTTCGGGGATCATGCGCGCCGCGATGGGAGTCGTGCGGCGAATTGGAAAAGAAATGTTGCAAGCGTGCTCTTGCGAGACAATGTTCGCGGGAGCGATTCCCTACGCCGAGTTGAATCGCATGATGAATCGTCGCGCAAATGAGGCTAATGCCTGAAACGCTTTCTCAGCTTCGCGTGTTGAACGAGGAAATTGTGGCCTGCCGGAAGTGTCCACGGCTGGTGCGCTATCGCGAGAAAGTGGCGCGCGAAAAACGGCGGGCCTATCGCGAGTGGACGTACTGGGGAAAGCCGGTGCCGGGGTTTGGGGACGCTGACGCTCAACTCATGATTCTGGGGCTAGCGCCAGCAGCGCATGGAGCGAATCGCACGGGGCGGATGTTTACTGGCGACCGCTCCGGCGATTTTTTGTATAAGGCGCTACACAAAGCAGGCTTCGCGAATCAGTCTGCTTCAGAAAACCGCGATGACGGATTGCGGCTGGAAAGCGCGTACATTACCGCGACGTGCCGGTGCGCACCGCCGGACAATAAGCCGCTCCCGAAGGAAATCGCGAATTGCAGCGGCTATTTTGAGCGAGAGCTGGAAATCTTGCGGCCCGCTGCGGTGCTGGCGCTGGGAAAGATTGCCTGGGATGCGTATCTCGAAGTCTTGAAGCAGCGCGGGTTAATCGCTTCGCGCGGATTGTACAAATTCGCGCATGGCGCGGAGGCGGAAGTTGCACCAGGTACGCCGCGATTATTCGGCGTCTACCACCCTAGCCAGCAAAACACGCAGACCGGCCGCGTCACGCCCGCGATGTATGCCGCTGTACTGCGCCGCATCCGGCGTTTCCTAGAAGGACGCTGAGTGAATGTGTCCTTCAATCCCGCGGAAGCGACAGATTTCTGCTAAACAAAAGCGGAAGAGAGATTCCTCGACTGCGCGTGCCGACCCTTCGCAGGAGCGAAGGGGAAGAAAGACCTCGGCACGCTACGCTCGGAATGACAGTTTGAAAGTAGGCCGGCATGCTGGGACGCGCACTATTGCGGGAGGCCCATGCGTTTCAGAAGGTCGGCATAGCGGGGATCGGAACGCAGTGAATCGAAGCCGGGATATACTTTCACGTAGTGCAGGTAGCCACTTTTTTCCGCATAAGCCTTCTCTAGCCAGCCAAAAGCTTGATCTTTTTCGCCGAGAAGGGCATACCAGCTTGCGTGCCCTGCAGGGTCAATGTAGATTCGCTTGGCCTGCTCCTCCTCCAGTGCGATCATGCGTTTCAAAGCGCCACGGTATCCGGACTTAGGATACTCGCGCTTGGCTCCCTCAAAGAGCGCAAGCACATCCGAATCGTTGTTGAGCTTGGCAGCCTTTTCACCTTCCTCGAGCCAAAGGTCATATTTGCCCGTAAGTAAGTAAACTTGACCCAGATGGAAGTGTACGTTAGCAAAGCTGGGGTCGATCTCCACTATCTTTTTGGCTTGTTCGATCGATTCAGGGTACTGCCGAGTGTAAATATAGGCTTCCGCCAGATTGTCCAAGCCATTCAAGTTCAGCGGATCGAGCTCCACAGCGCGGCGAAGGTGAACAAGAACTTCATCCAATTTTCCCAAGCCCTCGAGATAAATTGAGTACATCACATGGGTGCGGGCCTTATTCGGATCCAATTCCAGGGCGCGCTGAAACTCTCGTTCCGCGCCGGCCCAATCCCAGTCCGCGAAGTATGAGCCAGCGAGCACAGCGTGCGCTTCGGCAAGAGTATCGTCGATGGCCAAAGCCTTTTTGGCGCTGGCTCTGGCCTTGGGAATCGTTTCGCTGTAGGGAATGGGCGTATAGTCCGCGACGACGGAGTAATATTCCGCCAAACCTAAGTAGGCAAGAGCGTAGCTGGGGTCCTTGTCAACGGCCTGCTGAAAATAATCCTGTGCTCTCTTCAGAGCTTCCGGTGTGCGCTTATCCCAGTAGTAACGGCCCTTGAGGTAGAGCTGGTAAGCCCCGGGATCGGAAGTGCCACCGTTGTTCAACTTCGCCTTCTGCTCACCGGTGAGGCGCTCGCGGAGACGCGCGGATATTTCTCCCGCAATCTCGCGTTGCACCGTGAGTGCGTCGGAGAGCTTGCGGTCGTATTGTTCGCTCCACAGGCTGCGGTTGGTGCGAATGTCGGTGAGCTCGGCGCTCACGACCAGCGAATCGCCGCGCTGCGTGACCCGCCCGGTCACAACCGCTGAGACCTTCAGGTCAACTGCCGCTTTCAGCGGGTCGACGTCTTTGGCCTTGAAGCGAAAAACGGCACTGCGCGGGCGCACCGCCAGGTTGGGGAGCTGCGAAAGGCTGCTGATGAGGCTTTCCGTCAACCCGTCGCTCAAGTACTCGCTGTTCGGGTCGGCAGTGACGTTGGCGAAGGGCAGGACCGCGAGCGAGTCAATGTTGGAACCAGAACCAGGCACAAGCCAACGGTACGCACCGAAACCCAAGCCGGCCAACGCGAGAATGGCCACAGCGGCGGCCGTGAGGAAAGTTTTCTTGTGGCGCGCCAAAAGACTCACGGCGATTTGCGAATCGGAAGCGGCGGCAGCTCCGGAGGTGGAGATTCCGGCTGCGGAAGGCGCCTGCACCGAGGCGCCAGATCCACTCTGCGCGGCGATTGAAGAATGGATCGCGGAGCGGCTGGTGTCCGTGTCGCGCTTCAAGCGCTGAAAATCAGCGCGCATTTCCGCGGCATGCTGGTAACGCAGCCGGGGATCTTTCTCGAGAGCTTTATTGACGATGCGTTCCAATTCCGCGGGAGCTTCGCTGTTGAGACGCGCAAGAGCGACCGGCGCTTTATGCAAAACGGAATCAAAAATGGCACCCGAAGTATCGCCCCGGAAAGGAAGAACTCCGGTGGCCATTTCATAAAGCACGACGCCGAAAGAAAACAAGTCCGAACGACCGTCCAATTCCCTGCCCAAGACCTGCTCGGGAGACATGTAGGAAACGGTTCCCAGGGCTGTGCCCGGGCTGGTGAGATGCTCCGCGGCAAGCGTGGCGCCAACGTCCGTCATTCCGGTTGCCGCAGGGGAGGGACTCAGCTTGGCGAGGCCGAAATCTAGAATCTTGGCGTGGCCGCGCTTGGTCACGAATATGTTTGCGGGCTTGATATCGCGATGGACGATGCCTTCGGAGTAAGCTGCGTCCAGAGCGTCGGCAACTTCGATGGCAATCTCGAGAATGCGCTCCAACTCCATCGGGCGGCCCGTGATGGCGTGTTTTAGAGTCATGCCATCGAGAAATTCCATGGCGATAAAGGCTTTGCCGTCTTGCTCACCGATGTCGTAGATGGTGCAGATATCTGCGTGATTTAATGCGGAGGCGGCTTGCGCTTCCCGCTGGAAACGCGCCAGAGCCTGTGCATCCTTGGCAACTTCGTCCGGGAGAAATTTCAGAGCGACGAAGCGATGGAGGCGGGTGTCTTCCGCTTTGTAGACGACTCCCATTCCACCGCCGCCGAGTTTTTCCACGATGCGGTAATGGGATACGTTTTGGCCTATCAGCGACTGGGATTCCGCCATTTGGCGCACATCATATCAGGAGTGACCTCCGTGCGGCGAACGGCTGTTGGCCTCCGTGTGGCGCTACGAGAGGGGAAACGGCGCCTTATGTCTTATTCCTTCACAAGATAGAGTGCGCGTTCGAGTTCCAACTCAAGTTTTGCGCCTTTGGGCAGATTCAATTCGTGGCCGCGGCCTGACTCCATCAAATACGCCGTAAGCGCACCCAGTGCTGCACCCTCCGCGGCTTCCTTCTTGTCTTTGTCCTTTACGCCCTTCACTGCGCCGATCGCCGCGCCAGCGGCAGCCGCTTCCGCCGCATCCTGTTGCGTGCTGCTGCGGCCCTCGATGAGTCCTTCCTTCTTCGGACCCCGTTTCACGCTGTGGTCTCCCGGTACGTCCACGACTTCGGCCACGATGGGCAGATCGCCAAATTTTGTGCGGATTTCGTCAAAGGTCAGCCAGAGCTTCGCCCGGCCGGCCACTCCCGCCGGCTCGACATGGCTGATGTGGCCGCGAATCTCTGCTCCGGACGGCAGATAAATCCCGCTGCCCGCTTCGAGCGGCTCGAGCGTCTTCACTTTGAAGGTTTCGTTTTCCTTCGTGCCCTTGGTACCCAGTTCATCTTCCAGCCGGACCAGAAATTTGGTTCCGGGCGCAACGGCGTAGGTCTCGAGCGGGAGGCCGTGGCGTTCCCCGTCCGCCCTCTGACGCAGTTGCGCGGGCGCCGGCCCTGCTGTTTCTTGCGCCGGCTCGGGCGGGCGATCCTGCGCGGCACACGCCATTCCCGAGGCCAGAATTGCTGCCAGAACGGCGCCGCCTGCTGTTGAGATTTTAATTCCCGGTCGCTTCATGTTTTTCCTCCACGGAAAGCTGGGCACTCCACAAATGCACTTCGCCCACCACTTGTGCCATTCCGAGGCTCTTGCAAATGACTGAAAATAAATGCGCTTGGAGTGCATAGAAGACACCATTTCATGTTGCGTCGATGTGATGTCGGGCGTTTCCACCAGCGAGCTGCCAGCGGCTGGCGACACTTCCAGGGCATGGCGGGGTTCGCGGAGAGATGGTAAAGTCACCCCCTACACCCCCCGGCATTTCATAAGGATATCAAAGCAAAAGACTTACGAGATTTTCATTTCGTAATTGATTGATTCTAAAGGGTATGCTTTTGCTTGCGCAAAGAAGCCCATTACGGAGAATGTTGGGCCCAAAAAAAGGGCAACAATATACTAGACGCACAAAGCGTTTTTTGCGATACTTGATTGCCGTGACGGGGCTGCTATTTTTGTGGCAATTCTCCGTCCCCGATGTCGTTGTAGGCCGTACATCCCCTGTAATTATAAATTCCGCCAGTGTGGTAAGTCTTGTGCGAGCAGAAGTGGAACCAATAAACATTCCCAAAAATATCCCTGTACACACCTTGACCATAAATGGCCAAGTAAGCTGTGCCTCCCAGAAGTTCGTCGGCTTCTGTCTTAGTCAGCAATCGTTGTTGTACCGCATCTACCATTTCTATGACAGGCAGCTTGATTATCGCGCCGGGAGCAATGATTCCAGTCTGCTCGACAGTCTCATGAACATTCTGATAGTTGAAATCAACCGCTTCCGTATCCTTAAGGATTTTTACGATAAATTGGGAAAGGTATATTTTTACCGCAGTTTTCCCAGTATTCTGAAACTGGATATCGCTTTCGAGCGGGATTTTCTCTGCAACCATATTAGGAAAGAACGCGCTATGCTGCACCCAAGCCCGCTGATCTATAACAAAATTTCTGTTGCTATCGCGCCACATGCAATAAGTGACGATTGCATAGGAAATCCCAGACAACAAGGCAATCACTTCAAGGGCGCGAACATACCACGGGGTGGGTTCATATCGACAGGAACAGGATTTATCTTGGCTCTCTGGGGGTGGATTAATCTTAGGGGGCGCACGCGCTCTGTCACTCATTTTTGGACTTTCCTTGCCGGATGCGTTTTGTGGGCCTATGGTCTTGTTATCGTCTTGCCGTGGAGTATTCATTAGAGGTTATCCTCCGAACATGAAAAAACAATTCGAGGAAGGGTTGAAAGCAAAAGAAAATTTCGAGCGGGCTATGGCTGCACTTTTCAAAGCGCCAAAGCCTCCGAAGCACAAACCAAAGAAACGAAAGAAAGGCAAGGATTAGGCCGCCTTACGATGGCTGCGTCCCTGCCTCTTCGTGGTGCAGCGAATCGGTGCCTTTGCCAGTGAGTTCTTGATAGGTGATGCGACGGCCAGCAATATGACGCATAGCCATTTGAAAACGGTCCCCATCGCCAACGAAGTGGTCTTTCTTGGCACGATTGTTGTACCGGAAAACCTGTTCGTCCAGATAGCGGAACAGGTGGAAAGGCTCAACATTCACGTAGGTTCCCTTGAGTCCGCGCTTGAGCAGGCTCCAGAAATTTTCGAGGCCATTGGTATGCACCTGTCCATCAACGTAGCGTTCCGCGTGGTCCACGACCGCATGCCTATATCCATAGTCGTTGAGCCTGTCATACGACGCAAAGTTATCAGAATAAATTGCGCTACCCGCCTTGATATGAGCGCGGACTTTAGTTTCCAATTCATGCCGCTTGCGTCCCCTGAGGGATTCGGCGCGGACCTTGCCGCCGCGCTCAAGGATGCCAATGACAGCCGCCTTACCTTTGACTCCGCGAGCCAGAATAACTTCGGCGCGCTTATCAGAATGCATAAAGCGAGCAGCGCCACCGATGAACGTCTCATCTACTTCCACTTCTCTACCGGGACCGCCGACCTGCATTGTTTCCTTTTCATGGAGTGCAAGACGAACGCGGTGCATCATAAACCATGCAGACTTCTGAGTGATTCCCAGAGCGCGGCCCACTTCATAGGAACTGATTCCGTTCTTGGCGTTCACGATAAGCCAAACGGCTATCATCCACTTGTCCATGCCGAGCGCGGAATCCTCAAAGATAGTGCCTACCTTGACGGTGAACTGCTTCTTACAGTCCTTACAGAACCAAATGCGGCGCGTCGAGATAAACGAATGCTCCGTTCCATCGCAGCGTGGGCAAGTAACCTTGCCATCGGGCCAGCGCAGCTTTACAGCATAGTCAAACGTGCGCTGAGGATTGGAGAAATACGAGACTGCTTCCTGCAACGTCTTGGGAAGCTGGAGTGTTGTGCTCATGGGTAAATCATCCCATAAGCTATGCTGTGTGTCAAGTATATTGTTGCCAAAAAAAGAGCGGCAGGACTCCTGCCGCGCTCCAGATATAGGTTTGTACAGCCCTAATTGTACCAGAGGGATATGGAAGTCAAGGAAAACTTTGGCAGCAAGTCAGATTGAACGTGCCGAGCTGTTTATGCACAACTTCTTTTTTCTCTTCAGCCGCGGCGCTAGACAAGAAGGGTCATTGGTTGCGAGTGATGCTTACGCAAAGTTTTATTGAATCCCTTTCTCCTTCAACCAAGCGACCGCTCGGGCTGCATATGCCCGCTCGTCCTCCCGCGGCGCGGTTCTTGACGCATCGGTGAGTACGTCTGCGAGGGTCGTCCAAGTAAGCTGGCCGACGGCTATAAGGTTTTGCAAACTGTCGGGACGATGCGCTTCGAGTTTCGCTCTCGGGAAGGAAAGATCAGCATACTCATGCACCCTCTGAGCGCCCAATGGGGACTTCGCCTCTGACAATATCAACAGACTGAAAAAGAATTGGCGTACGCCCGCGTGGTAACTGCCAACATCGAGATTGCGAAGCACTTGGTCACGCTCTGGTCTTGTGGTAGTCCCAGTCGAAATGTCGCTTCGATATTTGGCCTCAATGAACCATACCCAGGTCGGTGCGTCGATGACAACGTCGATCTCTGAGATGCCCTCATCGCCACCAGCAAGTAATCCAAGTGGCGGCGCGATGCTTTCCCAAAGCCTGACAGTCACTTTGAGATCGAGCGGACACGGGATCCGTGGAAATGCACAGTGCCACAGACTTGGTAACCACACGTCTGGCGCTATTTGACGCAGGGACCGGAAAACATTCCAAGTGACAGCGTCTTCGCTGTTGACACTCCGCAAGTGCTTGAGTTTGCTCGCACGCATGTCCGCGAAGACTGGATCGTATCGATCGATGATCAGATTTTCTCTGAAGTCGGCTGCGATCAACACTCCACTGTGTGACAAAGCGGATTTCATAGCGTTCCTCCTCCTATCTAACCACTGATTAGGATGGCCAACGATCCGACTAAATCGGTTTCTTGGTGGCCGGTAGGTGTTGAATCAATGGGGGGTGGGTTCGGAAAGGGCGAGGACGGCGTAGGCGGTGGCGGCATCGTTCATGAAGAGGGCGGTGCCGGGAGACATATGATGTTCGGCGTTCTTGTTTAATGAGTAGGAAAGCCAGAAACCTCCAGTTTTGTTCTGATTGGCGGTCAGCCAGGCGAGCGACAACTTCTCCTGGAGGTTGTCCCGGGGGATTCCGGCCCGTTGCAGCGCAAAAGTGATCAGACCGGTGGCGTAGCCATCGCTCTTCGCTTCTTGCGGCGTGCCATCGTTTCGTTTCCAGGAACCGACCAGTGACGACAGGCTCCAGCCTCCGTCTGCCTGCTGCTTAGCAAGGACTTCATCGATGATGGCTTTTTGCTGCTGCGGCTCGAGGAGCCCAGGCACTTTGGCGGAAGCCCATAAGAGGACGACGCGATTGATGGTGGTCTGGGCGGCGGATTCGCGATTCAAGTATTCACGCAACAACTTTAGGCTATTTTGGATTTCGGGAGTGGCGCGATAATTTCCGGGGGCAGTGCCGACGGCAACCGCGGCAAGAGTGGCTCCATAAAAGTCTGAGTCGTCCGCCTCCCAAGGCTCGTTCGCAAACCGTAGCCAGGACCACGACCCCTTTTTGTTTCCCGTGGTTTGCTGCTCCGCCCACATGTTAGCGAGCGCAGTGCGCGTGTCGGCGCTGAGTTGGCCGCTCTGCGCATCGTTGCTGGCAAGGATCAAGGCATTGAGAACGGATTCGGTGCCGCGCGATTCGACCGTCTTGTACGCGCCGCGATCCGCGTCGCTGTAGAAAGGCGCGACTTCCTTCCATAGGCGCACGCGCTTGGTGACATTGTCGAGGAGTCTGCGTTCGTTGGCAGAAGGAGCCGATTCGGCAAGCGGCTTACGAAGGGCGGGACGCGAGAGCGCGTAAGGCACGGCGGTATGACACGACACGCAAAAGGTCTCGTGATCGCGCGCGGACTTGGGCCATTCGATCCACCATCCAGCCCGCTGATCGAGGTAAGCAGCGGCGGCCTTCTGATCCCAGGAGCTGCCGATTTTCGTTTCGGGCGGATTGAGGGGAGTGGCTGCGGACTTTGGATCATCTGGGTTAGCGGCGCTCGTTTCCGTGTGCCAGCAGACGGCGATGATTCCGGCTACGAAGCACGCCGTTATGGCGAGGACCCGCTGGGCGGTGGCATTCATAGGCTTCATGAGGCTTCCGATTTGAGGAGAATACCACGAACACGGCTTGCAGACGTGAGGACAAAACGCCAGGAGGCTACGCATCCTTGGGCATTGAGGCGCTTGGGGAAAATAGATTCCGGCGAGTGCACAGCCAGAAATTTCAGACGTGGAAGTGAGTTCACAGGAGCGTTTTTGTTCTACGCTAGAAGCGTGTCGGGGTTATCGAGTGTCCATCGGGAGGCAAAACCGTGAGAAAGATCTTGGTAACGGTGGGGATTTTGTTGCTGGGCGTTAGCCTGGAAGCGGGGCAGAAGCAAACTATCAGCGATGATGGAGGGTGGGTTCTGGCGCTGGAGAAGGCGTGGAACCACGCCCTGGAAGCGAAAGATACGAAGGCTCTGGACATGATCCTGGCAAAGACGCTGGTATCGATCGATATCGACGGGAGCGTTTCCAACAAGGGCGAATTCCTGGCAAGTATAAAGGCACCTGATTATCAGCCGTCGCAGGCAGTGACCGAGGAAAGTAACGTCCAGGTGTACGGGAATGCGGCTGTCGTCGTGGGCATCTTTCGAATAAAGGGCACGGAGAAAGGGAAGCCGTACGTGCACCGCGAAAGGTTCGTGGATACGTGGATCAAGACCAATGGCACTTGGCAGTGCGTGGCAACAACGAGCACGCTGATCAGCGCGAAGCAGGCGGCGGATTAGACTCAGACAGCTGAGTATTGGCGAGATTTGCAGGGAGCTGTGTAATGCGCCGAATACGATTCGCTAGTGCACAGATGAAAGTGGCGGCGGGAATCGCGGTGCTAGTTGTCTCATTGCTGAGCGTGGAGTGGTACCGGGTAACCAATGGACTGCCGGGAGTGCTTCGGCTTGAAACGCTGCGGAGGAAACACACCGTAACGCTGACGTGGAAAGCGAGCACTTCAAAGGTGGCAGGATACGACGTGTACCGCAGCGTGTCCCGCATAGGCAATTACGAGAGGATTAATAGTTCGCTGGTGCGGGAGCTTACCTACACAGATAGCTCCGTGGAGCGCGGCGTGACCTATTACTATGTAGTTCGGGCTGTGGATGAGCGAGGCCACCAAAGCGCGAATTCGAACGAAACGTCCGCAGCCATTCCGCTTCTTTAGTGACTTAATCGTGGGCCCGCGAAAATAGCGGCGTTTCACCTTAAGTTCAGAGGGTTTTGATCGCGGGCGCATCGGGCCGGACGGTGGTTTTCCATTCCAAGTTCCTGGCCTGCTTCCCTTCAGCGAGTACCAGTTTTTCCAAGGGCAGCTCACCTTCGAGCATCTGAATGCGGAGGGTCCGTGCATCCAAAACAATCGTGCCGAAGCCGGAAGCGGTGGAGAAAAAAGTTTTGAATGGGCGGACGGTCAGCTGGGGACCAAACCAGAGCGTTCGCTGGGCGGCGGAGTAACGGAAACCAGCCAGCGCGCCAAGCAAGGCATAACTGGCCATGGCGCGAGCATAATAATTGCCGCACTCATATTCATTCCAAGGGTTGCGAATGCGGCCGTCATAGCGAGTGCGCAGGGCCTTCACGATGGTCAGTCCTTCCTTGACGAAACCTTCGGCGATGAGATGCGAGGCCACCTGGTATTCGATACCAGTCCAGACTTCGTCGGAGTAAACAAAAGGCAACGTGGGCTTGCCGCCACGCGGCCATGTGCACAACAGCAGACCGGGTTCGTGCCCCATGGCGTAGCCAGGACGCTGTGCGTTGGCATGCTGGCTGAGGTCGGTCTTGAAATTGTGCTGGAAGATGACCAGCAGCGTCTTGAGGACTTTTTCTTGAGCAAGCGGGGTATCGATTCCGTAGATGCGCGCCATCCACGCGCCGATGACTCCGTCGGAGAGGCATCCGTTTCCATATTGATATTTTGGGCCTTCGCGTTTCAGGAGTTTTTGCATTTCGCTGCTGTTTTCATCGACCTGCGCAACCATGGTGGCGAAGGAAGTGTTGCGCAGCTCCAGGTATTGCACTTTCTGCTGGAAATACTCGCCATTAAAGAGTTGCTCTTCCATAAAGCGCGCACAACGCTGGGCCAGGTCGTCGTAATGCGCGGCTTCTTCGGTCTGGCCAACCGCGCGAGCCATCTGAGTCAAGGCCGAGAGGGCCCCGAGATAAATGCTGGTGCACATGCCGTCCGGTCCCCAAAATTCAATGTCATAAGTATTGTGGTGGGGCTCGAAGAGGCCGCCACGATGATCGGGATCCCAGGTGCGAATGCAGTAGTCCAGACTGCGCTTCGCCAGCGGATACATTTTCTTGAGCCAATCGAGGTCACCGGAAATTTGCCAGTCGCGAAAAACTTTCATGATTCCGCCCAACTGGCCATCTGAGGCAGCGTGGAAGTCGTGTTTGACCGGGCCTTCAGGGAGCGCGGAGCGGAACGTGACGTGGCCGTTTTCGTCCATGGAGCGCCCCAACTCTAATTCGCGGAGAGTGGACTCAAGCTTGGGGTAAAGGTGAGGAAAGGCCTGGGCATAATTCCACACGTGCGTGCAGGAACCGTGGCAGCAGCCATTATCGGGGAAACATCCTTCCCAGCCCCAAAGATCGCCATTTTCGAGGCGCAGCACGGTAGGAGACTTGAGGATGGCCAAATTGGCGGAGACAGCGTCCAGCACATACGGTGGCAAGGTGGAGGAAAAGAGGGCTTCCTTGAACGCAACCGTGCGCGCTCGCAACGAAGAGTAGTGTTCTTCAACGTAAAGGGCGGTTTCGCTGGCATCGTTCCAAATCGAGGCATAGAAGGGGCGCCAGGGAGGAGACTTCTCTTCCGGAAAAGAGCGGCAGCCGGGAGCGCCTTGAACTTCAGGAAGCGGAAGACCTCCAACTTGTTGGTAGCAATTGGGGAAATGCCAGGTGATGACGATGGGATGGGTTCTCGATTCGCCAGGGGCTAAGGCACCTTCCAGCAAAATCGAGCAGCCATTTCGCCCGCCAGTGTCGATCGCGTTGGACCCTTCATTGGCAATGAAATTCCCCGTGGAGACTTCGCGCCAGAGAGCGGAAAGCGAGTCGAATTCCCAACCGGGACTGCGTAGCCACATGCCCTTGATGCGTGTCTTCTGACCGATCGAGATTATTGCGGCGCTGCCAAAACCTTCGGCATTGCGCTTTTCTGTGTTGTGCAAAAACACACCGCGGTTAGGGATGACGGTATTGCGGCTAGCGGATTCCTCTTTGCTGCATCCGGGAGCTAAATGGGAAAGATGATAGGAAAATTCATACTCGACAGGATGCAGTGAAGTGTTATGAAGCGTGTATTCGAGGATGGCGCAGGGTATGCCGGAGTTCTTGTCATCGAGCGGGATGAAAGGGTTCCATGCGGTCAGCGTGACTTGCAACGGAACTGATAGGTCGCTGAGCTTGGCCTCTCCGAAGGGGTACTCGCCTTTGAAAACACACTTTCCAAAACGCGGGAAGCCTTCGAACCCTCCGCGGTGGTATCCGCTTCCCTGGAGTCCCTGGTCGTAAATCTTGAGAACAGGCAAGGGTCCCTCGACAAGTTTGGTGACCGGAGAAGTGCCTTTGATGTGGAGAATCGCGAAAGCGGCTCTGGAAGGAGCGAATCCCTCGGGCATCGCTGTCGTTGCGGGATGATTGCCAATAGAAAAATCCTGCAAGCCACCGTAGCCGTTCAGACAGATACAGCCGGCCCCGATTCCTCCCATCGGCATGGCGATTTGAGTGGCCCGGTCACCGGTGAAAGTGCGCTGCGGTCCGCTTGCGAAAAGTTCTTCAGAGGAATAAGGAAGCGCTTCAGAAACCGGCGCCGCGGGAGCATCCACGGCTGGTGAATCCAGCTGGCTGGCGGGTAAAGGGACCGCCGCGCCGAGAGCAGCGGAAGAAGTCGTGACGAGGAACTCTCTGCGGGTGGATTTGTCCAAGGGCGACATCGAATCTCCTAGCGCGTCAATTTGCCATCGTGTCTGCCCGCAACAATGGCAGGATGGCCGCGTCAATCGCATCATCCGTGAGGGCCGTGAGGTTTACGCCGCGGTGCAGGCTCCAACGCTCGACCTGCTCGGCAGTTTTTCCAGGCGGCAGCTTGGTCAATGGTCCGAGTGTCTCCATCTCCAGGAATTCGTTGTTTGTGAAAGTCTCGAAAGAGCAACCGAAGTCCGGAAAGGTTTCTCCAGAATTTGCATGAGCACGTTTGATGAAGGCCTCGCCATTTAAGACGTACACGCCCCAGGTATTGGGGTTGAACAAGCCCAATTTCTGGGCTTCGGAGTTGCCCGGATCCTGGCGCAAGGCCAGGTATTTTTTCGTGAAGGCCCAACGCTTGTCCGACAGGTTCGTGTATGCCCACATCACCAAGGGATTCGTGGCCTCCAGGTTCGCAGGATGCTTGCCACGAGGAGGGAAACCGGTGATGGCGGTCCCACCCGGCGCCATCATCGTCAGCGCCCATACGGAGTATTCGAGCGTGAAAAGCGAACGGTTCGTAATGCGATGAAGGACGGTCACCTCTGTTCCCGAAGGTGCCATGCGCACCTCAATCTCTTTCTGGAGGCTGGTGAGCGGCTCGACAGGAGCCTTGGCAATCAGTCCCGTTACGGTAATCGTTATTTCGACGGGCATGTTGTCGGGCGCCCAAGTCGCGACCGGATCCTCGGGAGCTTTCCAAACACGATCGCCACCGCGAAGCTGGAACTTTTCTTCTCTAGTTCCTCCGAGTTGATCGGCAAATTCCTTGAAAAGATTCTGGCCACCGACAAATCCAAAGCGGATCACTCTTGGTCCAACGTCACCTGTCACAATGAGTGCCACTTCACCGTTGCTTACCTGGTAGCAATTGCGCCAGCCCTTATATTCAATTTTTTCTACCTTGACATCGGCGCAAGCTTGCGAAGCAGACATCAGGCCGAGAACCAGGAACAACATCAGCTTGGACATGAAACGACTCCCTCATTCGCAAAAGCACTGAGACCATACCACTGTCGTACTGTACTCGGAAGTGAGAAAGCCTGAGTGGGGAGTGGCGGTGGCTCAATCTCCGATTAGCCCGTCATCCGACAAGCCGGGAGTTGGAGGTGTCGCTAAGCCCTAGCTGCTTTTGCTTTCCTTCCCGTTATCGTTAAATGGATTGATGCGAATCCGATGGTTCTTCCTTTGCGCTGTATCGCTGATTCCGTTCTTGCTCCATTCGCGAGGCACGCCGCCCGTTCGGATCGGCGCGCATGAAGCCCGTTTCGACGCCCAAGGGCATCTTCTCCCTTGGATTGCGTGGAACACGGCGCTGGACCGGGAGATGCACTTCTACCAACAGTGTCCCGCGGATCATGGATATCCGCGCTTCGTCTCCGTCACGTTTCTGGATGGCCATTGGAATCCGCTGCCAGATCGCTCGGACACGATTCCCGCGACGCAAAACGGTATGGGCATTCTTTCCTATCTCAAGTTTTACGAGCTTCGCGGCAAACGCAATTCTGCCTACCTGAGCACAGCCCGCGCCATGGGCGACTATCTCCTTCAGGAAGCGCTTACGCCGAATGAGGGCAAGTATCCGCGGTTTCCGCGTTCCACCGGCATTCGAGGAAAATATCCCCAGCCTCCGGACGGCGGCACCCAAGGCGATCATCCCTATGAGATCGAGCCGGACAAGGGTGGCATCGCGGGCTATGCCCTGGTGGAACTGTTCCAGGCCACGGGTGAGAAAAAATATTTGGAACAGGCCCTGCACAATGCGCAGATCCTCGCCGCAAATCAACTTCCCGGCGACGCCGCCCATTCCCCCTGGCCCTTTCGCGCGGACTATCGCACCGGAGAAGCGCGTGGCGCCGTCTCCGGAAACATGACCTACGTTCTGCGCCTTTATGACGCTCTTCTCGTTCACGGCTACAAGGAATTTGCTGCGCCCCGCGAAGCGCTCTGGCAATGGATCAAGGCAGTCCAAATCCCCAGCGCGTCCGGGCAAGGAGCCTTGTTCGCGCAGTTCTTCGAAGATCACGATACGCCCACCAATCGCAACGCCTGGGCACCCCTCAATCTCGCGCGGTATCTTCTGGAGAAACGCGAAGCCCTCGATCCCGCATGGCGGGCGGATGCGGGTACGTTGGTCGCATTTGTGCGCAGAAATTTTACGCACAAGGAATTTGGCGTGACCGTTTGCCACGAGCAGGATGAAGACAAAGACGCTTGGGGCGGCGTAAATTCCACGTACGGCGCGGTCCTAGCTCTGTATGGACAGTCCACTGGTTCTAAAGATCTTGCAAATGAGGCTCACCGGGCACTGAATTTCACGTTGTATTCCATTGACGAGCAAGGCCGCCCGCGCGATCTGTTCAAGAGCCCCGACCTGGGCGGCTGGCAAGAGGATGCGCATACCGATGTAATTCACAATTTCGCAGATGCGTTGCGCGCCTTTCCAGAGTGGGGAGGCGCACACTGAAGCAGAGTATGCGAAGCTGCAAGAATTCAGATTGGCCTCTTCGCTTTTTGCATCGTCGCCATTTTATCTTCGATTGGTGTGATGAGCCTCAAGCAGTTGAAGTGGCTTCGCTGGCCGTGTCCACGTTGTGGATGGGCAGGCTGTGGCTACCGAAAAAGTGCGCCTATTGCGGCCTGCCGAGAGCAGACAGCCCAAATTCTTGGCCGTAGCTAAACTAAGTCTCGGTTAGTCGCCCTATCGGACAAGTGAAAAAACCACATGTCCGGTAAGCGCGTTTACCAGGACCTGACCGAAAGCGTCACCCTCCCAGCGCAAAACTGACTGAGACCGTCGTATCCACCTCGATAGGGTCTCCATTCAGTAGAGTGGGCTGGTAGCGCCACTGCTTCACCGCATCCTTCGTGGCGGTCGTGAGGTCCGGAGGTCCACTGAGAACGTCGACTTGCTTCACGTTGCCGTCTATGTCGATTACAATGTGCAGCTGAACAGTTCCTTGGACGTGGTTTTTGATTGCATCGGAAGGAGGTACTGGGTTCACCTGATGCACAAGTCTCGCTTGCTGAACGTTTCCACCAATTCGTATTCGCGCCGGCTTTACATTCGGCACTTGGTAGAACGTCGCCCAATTCAGCACTCGGAAAGCGCCATCGGCATACACATAAAGGCCGGGAACAGAATCTTTTCCTCGGCCCGTCAGCAGCGTGATCTCATACAGAGTGAGACTGCTCGCGGCGCCTTGCTGTATCGAAGTCATGTTCGCCTGCGCAAATGGGGATGAGGAACCGAACAGGGTCACCAAAGTCTGTTTCGGCTTTGACTCTACCGCACCTAGAAAACTGCGCGTCAGCGTATCTTGAAAGCTGTCCCACGATCGGCTGTACTCGGTCGCGAGCTTTGCGCCGAGGTCGTCGCCAAATTTCGAGGCGAACCAGTTCGACTTCTCTGGGATTCGCAAGTCGCTGATGAGATCCTCGAAGGTCTTGGAATCGTGCTTCCTCTTTGAATGATGATTCTTCGCCGATTCAAGAATGGTCTCGATCTGAGATTGCAGACCCTCGGCTGAGTCGGCCACCGTTGCAGGCACTTCTTGAGCACTCGACGAGTGCAGAACGATTCCGCACAGGAGCGTGAAAACTGCGATGATAGCCGCGATTCGGTGACTCATTCCTACGTCTCTCCAGTGCGGATATCCGAATCTATCACAGTTTTGCGCCAGCTCCTGTTTAGTCGCCAAACCGGACATGTGCTTTTTCGCGATTCGACTTTTTCGATTTGCGCGTTAATCAGGACTTACCTCATGGTTGACTCAATTCCAGCGGAGAGCCCACACTGATTGCCATCACCTATGACGCCGACGACCGAGAACATCAAAATATTCGTTGGACTATGTATGGGCATCGCACTCTTGCTGTCGGGGTTGCTCTTCGTTGTTGAAAAAATCTCGGGACGGAAAATCAAGTGGGGCGGGTTTATTGTTTTTGCTTTGGCTGCTTACGGACTACCAATTGTTGGCTTCGCCTCCAAATATGCAGGTGACAGGAAGAGTTGGCGAAACGAAGCAACAACATCGGGAGTTGTGGTTGCTCACGACCTACCAAATCATAACCAATATCAGTTTGAGTATGCGATATCCGGCCAGCGGTACTATGGTTGGCACCAAGGGACCGTTACCTGTGACGCTGGTGAGATTTATGTTGGGAAAACGGTGTTAGTTTATTATGACCCGATGCACGCTGACAAAGCCGACCTGTGCAGCTTTCGGGGAGCAATATCGAATGACCTTCAAATCCTGGCATTGCTTTCCGGGATGCTTGGTCTCACTGCTGTTTTCACCGCCATACAGCAAAAACGCAAAAAACGAAGCTGATTGTAATGAGGACGGCGTGCTAAGTCCTGGTAAGTCAAATCGGAAAAGTGGCGGCTAGTACCCCGAATTGCGTTCGATTCTTAGTACCGACTGGTCCCGCAAAACAAATCGCATGGCTTTCCCTTCGTCCATCAGAGGCCACCGCTTAGTTCGAGACACACCGTCACTGAGACTCTTGCACGGTGGATAGTTTCGAGCAACGGGTAAGACCGGCAAATGCGGAGCGACCCAGGGACTACAATCGACGACGAAACCCATATCCCCCGTGAAGTCTGTGTCTCCCTCGAAAAACAGTTGATAGGAGTGAGCCTTGCCCGGTTCACGTGTGGTGACTAGCGCACTCCCACGCCCCACAAGGATTTCTCCTTGCACAGGTGTCCCGTTCATTTCGATTTTCGCGTGAAGGTCCAAGGTCAGGAATCGAAGCCTGCCCGAAACGTAGCGGTAGCCCAGAAAAAGGAATGCCAATCCCATAGCGACCGCTAGGAGAAGGAACAACCTGGTCTTCATATTGGAATTTGACACCTGTTCGAGACGAAATGTTCCGACATTGCTAGCGAGGCTTCAAGTGCCTGGTTTGTCGCCTTACCGGACAAGTGCGGACCACTGGGTTCTGGGAACCCCCACCAAGCTCGTGGGCGAATGGTCGGCTATTCGGAAACTGGCCACTACCCAGCGAGTACTTCGCTTGGCAAGCGACCGAGGGCTTGTTAAAGTCGAAGTGCCCAGCAAATCAGTTCGTAAGCCATACATCAAGCATGCCGAAAAGAGGCTGACCCATGGGGGAAGAGACTCGGGCTGCAGTGCGAGCCATGGAGATGGTGGAGCGGAAGGACCGCGTGTTGATTGTCGAAGATGAAGACAATGCGCGAAAGGGCTACGAACAACTCTTGCAGCGCTGGGGCTGCGACGTTGTGGGCGTGGGAACGGCAGAGGATGCGCTGGCGAAATTCGCGAGTTACCAGCCAGACACGCTGATCGCGGACGTGGAATTGCCCGGGATG
>WNFJ01151542.1_pt2 | contig 18539 bp, 17 predicted proteins | sample 5400461 | NCBI WGS metagenome assembly WNFJ01 (sample SAMN13153349, study PRJNA577476) | soil metagenome | isolation source: 115 cm saprolite on Douglas fir-dominated hillslope | place: USA:California | collected 2013-09-17
CCCCTTTCTCGCCCATGCGACGATGGAGCCGATGAATTGCACGGCCCATGTCCGCCCCGACGGCGTCGACGTGTGGGCGCCGACGCAGAGCCAGACGCGGGCCCAGGAGGTGGCCGCCGAGCTCACGGGGCGGCCGCTCGAGCAGGTCCGCATTCACACGACGTTGCTGGGGGGCGGCTTCGGCCGACGCCTCGAGCCGGACTTCGTCTCGGAAGCGGTACGGGTATCCCAGGCCGTCGGCGCGCCGGTAAAGGTGATCTGGTCGCGCGAAGACGACATGCGCAACGACTTCTATCGTCCCACGACCTACAACCGCTGTGCGGCCGGGCTGGACGGCTCGGGTCGGCTGGTAGCGTGGACCCACCGCATCGTCGGGACGCCGCTGCGCCTCAAGTTCGGGCCGCTCGAGAAGGGCCTGGACGACACGCTCGTGGACTGGGCCGACAGCCTGCCCTACGCGATCCCGAACGTGTTCGTGGACCAAGGCGTGCTGGACCTGGCGGCGGTGCCGCGGGGACCGTGGCGCTCCGTGGGCGTCTCCCACAACGGCTTCGTGATTGAATGCTTCCTGGACGAGATCGCGGCGGCGGCCGGGCGGGATCCCTTGGAGCTGCGGCGCGAGCTGTTACGCGATAAGCCCCGTCAGCTCCGCACCCTCGAGCTCGCCGCCGCGCAGGCGCGCTGGGGCACGCCGCTGCCGCCGGGCTGGGGGCGCGGGATCGCGCTGGCCGAGTGGAGTCCGACGGTGTGCGCGCAGGTGGCCGAGGTCTCGGTGGGCGCGGACGGCACCGTGCGGGTCCCCCGGGTCGTGTGCGCCGTGGACTGCGGGCCGGCCGTGAATGTGGGCCAGATCGAGGCGCAGCTGCAGGGTGGCATCCTGTTCGGCCTGACTGCCGCGCTGTACGGCGAGATTACGCTGGAGCGCGGCCGCGTGGTCCAGGGCAACTTCGACACCTACCCGATGATGCGGATGGCCGACGCGCCGGCCATCGAGGTGCACATCGTGCCCAGTAGCGACGCGCAGGGCGGCGCGGGCGAGCCGGGGGTCCCGCCGATCGCGCCCGCCGTGTGCAACGCCATCTTCGCCGCCACGGGCCGGCGCATTCGCCAATTGCCGGTCACCGCAACCCACGCCTGACGGCCTGGGATCCGTCCCCGCCATCGGACAGGCCGAGGCTCACGGCTTGGGTTCGAGCCGGATCGGGCCCTTGAAGCTGCGCACGGTGACCTGGGCGCCCCCGGGGCCGGTCGAGAACCGCAGCTCGGAGCCCACCCCCACGGCGCGCCGCTCGGCTGTCGCCGCGGTCAAGCCGTTCGTGATGGTCCCGCCGATCGTCAGGAGGTCGAAGTCGGCCACGGTCGTGGCGGGGACGCGGACGTCGATGGTGCCGCTCTGACTCTCGAGCACGAGCACGCCGCCGCGACCCACGTCGCCCGCGAAGTGGATGTCTCCCGTCACCGACTCGAAGCTGCCGCGCTGCACCCCGGTGCCGCCCCGCTGCCACCCCGCCGCCCGCACCACGATCGAGCCGCTGAGCGTCGTGGCGCCCACGTCCTCGCTCGCTCCGCGCAGCAGGATGCTCCCGCTCACGGTCTTGACCCGCGTGCGCCCCGTCCCTCCCGCGACCTCCACCGCCCCGTCCATCGTTTCCGCGGTGACGTCCTGCGGCGTGCCGATCACGTGGATCGCGCCGCTCACGCTGTTCAAGTCGAGCGGGCCGTCCACGCCGGTGACGTCGAGGTCCGCCGTGGCCGACTTGATCCAGACGCTGGCGCGGCGCGGGACCCGGACCTCGAGCTCGGCGGGCCCGGGGGTAGGCGCCTCGCGCGGGACGTCGACCCCGAGCTTGTACACGCGGGCGCTGCCCGCCCCGTAGAACCGGCCGGCCCCCGGGGCGAGGTTACCCGAGATCGCGAGGCTGTCCGTGTCCCAGCCGATGACGTGGACGCGCCCGAACGGATTCAGGATGCGGACCGATCCGCCCGGCGCGAACGGCCGGCGCTCGTCGATGTGCTGCTGCGCCGCGCCTCCCCGCGCCAGCAACGCGAGCAGCAGCGCCATCCCCTCGAGTGATCTCACGGCGCCGGCGCTCACGTGCCGCTCGTGGTCGCGACCCGGGCTGCCCAGCGCAGCAGGTCGACTTTCTGCCCGTAGGCCGCCGCGACGAGCTGCTGCAGCCCCGCGTTGGCGGGATCGTGGGCCAGCGCGGCGCGGGACTCGCGCAGCGCCGCATCGATCAGCGCCAGATTCCGCTCGACGAGCGCGATCGTCTCAGGCCGCAGGCGATCCCGTTCGGCCGCGAGAGTGCGGCTGAGCTCGGCGGCGGCGTCCTCGTAGTTCGCCTGGAGCGTCGGCCAACCGCGCCCGCTCGGCGCCACCGAGCGCGGCATGGTCAAGCGATGCAGTCCGATGGCGATCACGAGCGTCGCGGCGGCGAGCGCCCCACCCCAGAACGCCGGCGCGCGCCACCCGGCACCCGCGCTGGGGCCCCGCGTCTGGATGCGGCGCGCGATGGCTCTCCACAGCTCGCGGGGCGGCGCCAGACTGCGCGGCAGCTCCCCCGCCGCGACCACGAGGCCGCGCAGCTCGGCCACCGCGGCGCGGCACCCGGCACACTGCGTGAGATGCGCCGCGACGAGCGCTCGCTCGGCGGCCGGCAGGGTGTCGTCCACGTATTCGTTGAGCTGCGCTTCCCTGTCGGGACACATCATCGGTTCAGCGCCTCCCGCAGCAGCCGGCGGGCCCGGAACAGCTGCGCCTTCGAGGTTCCGACGGCGATCCCGGTCAGCCGGGCGATCTCTTCGTGGCGATATCCCTCGACGTCGTGCAAGACGAAGACTTGGCGCGCCCCGGGGGGCAGCTGCGCCACCGCACGCTCGAGATCGAGCGTCACCCCCGGCCCGCCCGCGTCGTCTGGCGCTCGCTCCAGCGCCCCGGGATCAGCGACCGGCACGACCCGCCGCGTCCGCCGCCCGGTCGCCCGCAGACTGAGAAAGACGACATTGACGGCGAGACGGTACAGCCACGAGGAAAACGCGCTGTCGCCGCGAAAGCTCCGCAGTCGCTCCCAGGCGCGGACGAAGGCATCCTGCGTCAGCTCGTCGGCTCGCCCCCGGTCGGCCGTGAGGCGCAGGCACACCGCGTAGACGCGGCCCACATGCTGGTGATACAGCGCCTCGAACGCCGCCTGGTCGCCCTGCTGCGCGCGGTGGATGAGGTCGGTCGGGTCGGCTGCCATCGGTCGCCGGGGCCGGCATGCCGCTACGATGCCGCCCGGCAGGGATAGGTTGGCGACCCTAGGACGCCCCGCACCACGCCCGGCGCTCGGGAGCGCTCACGGCGCCGGGGGCGGTTCGAGCACGCGCCGGAGCAACAGCCCCGTGGTCGACACCCGCACCTCGAACGTCGCCGGCCGGGTGGCGGCGGTGAAGGTCCCCGACCCGTACTCGGCGTCCACGAGCGGCCCGAGCAGCCCGCGCCGGGCGATGACGAACACATCGAGTGGCTTCGCGCGCGACAGCGGGTACACGGTGTGCGGCTGGGAGCGCTCGTCGGCCACGGCGTTGTAGCGACCGGCCACGCGGTCCAGCTCATAGGCCGTTCGCAGCCCGAGCAGGTTGGCGAGGGGGTGCCACTTGAGGATATGGGCATCCACGTAGAACGCATCGCCCGCGAGCTCGTACATGGCGACCCGGCGATCGGCCAGGATGAGCGTGGCGCGGAACCGCTGTGGCCCGAGCGGCTCGGTGCGAACCGTGGCCGCCACCTCTTCGGTCGTCAGGGCCCGGTACCCGCGGATGCCGAGGGCGATCGTGCCGGCCAAGAGCGCCAGCGCGACGCAGAGGCTGCCGCTGAGACCCTGGAGCCCGCCGGCCAGCCGGCCCCCGGTGCGCAGCCGGCCCAGTCCGCGGCCGGCGAGCATCAGGCCGAGGACGAGGAAGCAGAAGGCGGCGAAGACGAAGAGTGCGGACATCGCGGTCGTCTAAGCTATGACCTGAGGTTACTGTTAGGCTATGGCCCCGCTCGGTCTCGCCCTCGAGCTCGTCGCGCCGGTGCCCTCCGGTTGCGCCGAGATCCTGAGCTCCGGCGCGCTCGACTTCCTTGCCGCGCTGGCGCGGCGCTTCGAACCCGTGCGCCAGGACCTGCTGGCGCGTCGCCGCGCTCGCCAGGACGAGATCACCGCCGGTCGCCTGCCCGACTTCCTCCCCGAGACGCGTGGCCTCCGCGAGCGGGACTGGACGGTGGCGCCGATCCGGCCCGACTTGCTGGACCGCCGCGTCGAGATCACCGGGCCCGTGGATCGCAAGATGATGATCAACGCGCTCAATTCCGGGGCCAACGTGTTCATGGCGGATTTCGAGGACGCCAACGCACCCACCTGGGACAACACGGTCCGGGGCCAGGCGAACCTGCGGGACGCGGTGGCGGGCACGATCACGTTCACCAGTCCCGAAGGGAAGCGCTACGCGTTGGACGCGCGCACCGCCACCCTCGTGGTGCGGCCCCGCGGCTGGCACCTTGTGGAGAAGCACGTGCAGGTCGACGGCGCGCCGATGGCCGCGGCGCTGTTCGACTTCGGGCTCGCGTTCTTCCACAACGCGGCCGCCCTTATCGCTCGGGGGACCGGACCGTATTTCTACCTCCCCAAGCTCGAGAGTCATCTCGAAGCCCGGCTCTGGAACGACGTCTTCGTGTTCGCTCAGGAGCAGCTGGGCATCCCTCGGGGCACGATCCGAGCGACCGTGTTGATCGAGACCGTCCTGGCCGCGTTCGAGATGGACGAGATCCTGTGGGAGCTGCGCGACCACGCCGCCGGGCTCAACTGCGGCCGGTGGGATTACATTTTCAGCTACATCAAGAAGTTCCGGGACCGCCCCGACTCCGTGCTCCCCGACCGCGCGCGGGTGACGATGGACCAGCCGTTCCTGCGCGCCTACGCCGACCTCGCGATCCACACCTGCCACCGGCGCGGCATCCACGCCATCGGCGGGATGGCGGCGCAGATCCCCATCAAGCGCGATCCCGTCCTCAACGCTCAGGCAATCGACAAGGTGCGTCGCGACAAGGAGCGCGAAGTCGGCCAGGGGCACGACGGCACCTGGGTGGCGCATCCCGGGCTCGTCCCCGTGGCGCGTGCGGTGTTCGATGCGCACATGAGCGGGCCCCATCAGATCGCCCGCAAGCGTGATGACGTGCGCGTCATGGCGCGCGATCTGCTCACGGCGCCGCCCGGGGCAGTCACCGCGGCCGGTCTCCGCCTCAACCTCGAGGTCGCCCTGCGCTATCTCGCCGTCTGGCTCAGCGGCACGGGCTGCGTGCCGATCGCCGACCTGATGGAGGACGCCGCGACGGCCGAGATCTCCCGGGCCCAGGTGTGGCAGTGGCTGCGCCACGGCGTGCGACTCGAGGATGGCCGGCCGGTGACTGCCGCGCTGGTGCTACAGGTCCTGGGCGAGCTGGCGCAAAGCCTACCTGAACGGGTGGGTGCTGAGGGCTGGTCCGCGAATAAGTTCCCATTGGCGGCGCGGCTGTTGGCCGAGCTGACGACCGGCGCCGAGTTTGCGGAGTTCTTGACGACGGTCGCGTACCCATACCTCGAGTAACCGCAGTAGGGAGCAGCTATGGACCAGCAAGAGTTTGTCACGTCGCTCGCGCGCGCGTGGGCCACCGACGACCGCTGGCAGGGCATTACCCGGCCCTACGGGGCCACCGACGTGTACCGGCTGCGCGGCTCCATGGCGCTCGAGTACTCGCTGGCGCGCTACGGCGCCGCGCGATTGTGGCAGCTGTTACAGCAGGAGGACTATGTCGCCGTGCTCTCGGCGATCACCGGCAATCAGGCGATTCAGGAAGTCCAGGCCGGGCTCAAGGCGATTTACGTGAGCGGTTGGCAGGTGGCGGCGGACGCGAACAACGCGCTCGAGATGTACCCCGATCAGAGTCTCTATCCGTCCGATTCGGTGCCCACCCTGCTGCGCCGCATCAACAAGGCCCTCAAGCGCGCCGACGAGATCACCCACCTGAAGGGTGATGACTCGGTGTACTGGTTCGCCCCGCTCGTAGCCGACGCCGAAGCGGGATTCGGCGGCGCGCTGCACGCCTTCGAAGTCATGAAAAGCATGATCGACGCGGGCGCGGCGGGGGTGCATTTCGAGGACCAGCTGGCCTCGGTCAAGAAGTGCGGGCACCTGGGTGGCAAGGTGCTCGTCCCGACGAGCGAGTTCGTCACGAAGCTCGTAGCCGCCCGGTTGGCGGCGGACGTGTGCGGCGTGAACGCGGTGCTGATCGCGCGCACCGACGCGAACAGCGCCACGCTGCTCACGAGCGATTGCGATGAGTACGACCGCCGCTTCCTCACCGGCGAGCGAACCAGCGAGGGCTTCTTCCGCGTCGCCGGCGGTATCGAGGCCGCGGTGGCGCGGGCGCTGGCCTACGCCCCCTACGCCGATCTCTTGTGGTTCGAGACCGCCCAGCCCGACCTCGCCGAAGCGAGACGGTTCGCCGAGGCGATCCACGCGCGGAGTCCGCACAAGCTGCTCGCCTACAACTGCTCCCCGTCGTTCAACTGGCGCGAGCACCTGAGCGATGCGGAGATCGCATCGTTCCAGCGGGAGCTGGGAACCCTCGGCTACAAGTTCCAATTCGTCACGCTCTCGGCGTTCCACGCGCTCAACCACGCCATGTTCACCCTGGCGCGCGACTATAAGGCGCGCGGGATGGCAGCGTACGCGGAGCTGCAGGGCCGCGAGTTCGCCTCGGAGCGGGAGGGCTACGCGGCGGTCCGACACCAGGAGTTCGTGGGCGTCGGCTACTTTGACGCGGTCACGCAGATCGCCACGAACGGCAAGTCCGCGACGCTCGCCATGGAGGGGAGCACCGAGCAGGCGCAGTTCCGCCCGCCGTCGCGCGCCGGCAGCGCCCCCCGGTAACGGGGCGCGCGCTGGACGTGCCCACCGAGCCTATCTTAACTTGACGGCCGAACCCTCACGCTGGGGCGTCGACTCGTGAAGCGCTCCACCCTGTACGGCATAGCGGCCGCGTGTGCCATCGCCGCACTGTTCTTCGTCATGACGACGGCCCGCGCCAAGGTGCAGTGCCGCGCCTGCGTGGAATTCCGCGGCCGGACCAACTGCGCTACGGCCGTGGGCGCGACCGAGCAGGCCGCCCGCGACGGCGCCCAGAGCACGGCCTGCGGGCCCATCGCCAGCGGCATGGACGAGCAGATCGGTTGCGGCCGGACCCCCGCTCGCGTGCAGTGTCAGACGCGTTGACCCACCCTGCACCCGGAGGCACGATGCGTTCCCTCGCGTTGGCCCTGCTGCTCCTGCCGGTCGCGCCTGCCCTCGTCAGCGCGCAGAGCGACGGGGCGCCCTACGACCAGGCGATCCGCGCGGCGGCGGCGCTCGAGCTCGCGGCCCGGCAGTCGCTCAGCACCACGGCGCGGCATGCCCCGGTGGCGGAGGGCGTGCTGGCGGCGCGGCGGACAGCCAAGCAAAGCGAGGGCGTGACGCTGATGATCATCGGCGGCGCGGCGGTGCTAGTCGGCGCCATCGCGGGCGGCGGCGGTGGCACGGCGCTGATCGTGGGCGGCGTCGTGTGCGCGGGCTACGGCTTCTATCTGTTTACGCAGTAGCCCAGCGTCGCAACACTGAGCCTTGGGACGACGCGGGCCGCGCGGCGACGCCCGCCCGTCGCTCGCTGGCGCCATTTGCTAGCCAGCCTTCCGCCGCGCTTGTAAGATTCGCTCGTGTCTGACTTCTCGCTGCCGCGCACACCGGTGCCCGCGCAGCTGCTCCTCACGCGGGGAGCCGCTCGGCGGGGAGAGGTCTACGTCATGCAGCGGGAGCCACATCACGACGGCCCCGAGACCGTGCTCGAGATGCTGAATCGTGCGGAGGGGTTCTTCGCGTTTCGCCCCGCGGACGAGGAGGGGCTGCTGCTCCCGTCCAAGGGGCACACGATCTCCCTGTCCGTCGATCGCGCCGCCTCGATTGCGGATCCCGCCCGTCTCTCGGCGGCTCGCGTAGTCGGGCTCGAGGTGGTGCTCGCGAGCGGAGAGACGCTCGGGGGCTGGGCCAGCGTCGAGTTGCCCGCGGCACACGCGCGGCTGCTCGACTATCTTAACGCGTCGCCCGGCCCGTTCTTCGCCGTGTGGACCGATGCGGCCACCCATTACGTGAACCGCGCGCACGTCCTGTACGCGCGCCCCCTGGACTAACCGATGCCGGCTCGCCTTGATCCCTTCGTTGACGTGCTGCTCCGCGAGCGGGGCGACCAGCTCTACCTGCTGCCCGACGAGCCGGTCACGATGGTCAAGGATGGAAAGCCACGGAAGGTGAGCAAGCAGCCGCTCACCGACCAACACATCTACGCGCTCCTGGTCGAGGTGGCGCCGTCGGAAGCGGCGGATCGCATCGACCAAATGGCGGAGACGCAGTTCGAGTACCTGGCCGATCGCGGCATGGTGCGGGTGCGCATCGTACCCGACGGCGGGCGCCTGACCGCCGTCGTGGCCCCGGTCGAAGCAGCTCAGGCGGGCGCGGCGGCGCCGGCCATCGCGGCGGCTCCGCGGCCCAGCGGTGCCGTCGCCGCGAGCCCCGCCCCGAGCCTTGGGGCGGCGCCTCCCCGGGCGCCCGCGGCCGCCCCGCCTCCGGCCGCGATCGCCGCCCCGCCAATCGGGCTGCCCGCGGACTTCACCGCGCCGCAGTACCAGGCCGCCGAGCGCGCCCTCGGCGAGCTACTCAAGGCGCTCGTGCGGGCCGGCGCGTCGGACCTGCATCTCCGCGTGGGCGAGCCTCCGGTGTTCCGGGCCGATGGCGTGATGCAGCGGCAGGCGACGCCGCCACTCAGCACCGACCAACTCGAGCTGATGCTCTTGGCGGTCATGCCCGAGCGCAATCGGGAGGCGTGGCAGGCGACCGGTGACTCGGACTTCGCCTACGAGGTGGCCGGGCTGGCCCGTTTCCGCGTGAACGCCGGGCGCGACCGCCGGGGCCCGCTCGCGGTCTTTCGCGTCATTCCCGCGGAGGTCGTCACCGTAGACCAGCTCGGTCTCGCCAAGGAGCTGCAGCAGCTGTGCTACCTGACCAAGGGTCTCGTCCTCGTCACGGGCCCCACCGGCTCCGGGAAGTCCACGACCCTGTGCGCGCTCATCGATCTCATCAACCGCACCCGGTCGGACCACATCATCACGATCGAGGACCCGATCGAGTTCGTGCACGACAACAAGCAATGCATCATCACGCAGCGGCAGGTCGGCGTGCACACCGAGAGTTTCCGCACCGCCTTGCGGGCGGCGCTGCGCGAAGACCCCGACATCGTGCTCGTCGGCGAGATGCGCGACCTCGAGACGATCGCGGTCGCGATCGAGACGGCGGAGACGGGTCATCTCGTGTTCGGCACCCTGCACACGACGACGGCGTCGTCGACGGTGGACCGCATCATCGACCAGTTCCCGGCGGACCGCCAGTCGCAGATCCGGGTCATGCTGTCCGAGTCGCTGAAGGGCGTGATCGCGCAGACGCTGTGCCAGAAAATCGGTGGCGGGCGCGTCGCGGCCCGCGAGATCCTCCTCGCCACGCCAGCGATCGCGAACCTCATCCGCGAGGGCAAGACGTTCCAGATCCCCTCGATCATTCAGACATCGAAGCAGTTGGGCATGATGACACTGAACGACGCGCTGCTCGAGCTCGTCGAGAAGAAGCAGATCACGGCGGACGAGGCGTATCTGAAATCGGTCGAGAAGGCGGGCCTCCAGGCTTCGCTGAAGGCCAAGGGCCATCGCCTGACGATCGCGGCGTAGGGCGGGCGCCGCGCCGCGGCAGGTGCACCGAGCGGCGGGCGCCGCTCGAGAAGCCGGAGAAGGGACTCGAACCCTTGACCGCCCGATTACGAATCGGGAGCTCTACCACTGAGCTACTCCGGCGCGACCGTACGTGCCCTCGGGCGGCGCGCCCCGTCCCCACCCCGCGACATCGGCCGCCCCAGCTAAGCACCCCGGTCGCCACGAACGGATCCACGGGCGGCGCTGGACGGATGCCCTGGCCCGGATTCGAACCGGGACGCCTTGCGGCGCTGCCCCCTCAAGACAGTGTGTCTACCAGTTCCACCACCAGGGCGGGCGAACAAAGGTAGACCGAGGCTCGGAGGGGGTCAACCGTGAGGCGCGCGTGAGCCGCGTCACGTCGCTCGCCGCCCTGGCTGCGCAGGACGCACCGGCCGACACTAAATTGACACGCCATGGAGCTCTGGGTCGCGTTCGCGTTCGGCGCGCTGGTCGGTGCGTTCGCGGGCGTGCTGATCGGTCAGTACCGCGCCGCGCGCCGCGGGGGCGCGCTTGCGGCCCTCCCGTCGCCGGCACCACCGCGCCCCCGCCAGGCGACGCCAGTGGAGGTGCAGCACGTTGCGCTGGACGAGGGCTCCGCCAACGTGCTCAACGCGCTGAACAACCGTCTCGCGGCGATCGGGGCGCTGGCGGATCTGCTCCACGGCAGCGCCCTCGACCCCGAGCGGGCGCGAGCGCTCATGATGCTCCACGGGGAAGTGCGGCGGGCCGCCGAAGTTGGCGCGGCATCCGATTGGAGCGGCGGAACCCTCCGACTGTTCGATCGTGCTGAACGGCGTGCTCGCCGAGCGAGAGCAGACGCTCAAGGAGCTGGGCGTGCACCTGGTCCGCAATATCCCCCCCGATCTCCCGATGGTCGCCTGCCCCATGGCGCAGCTCACCGAGATGCTGATGAAGCTGCTCGACTTCGCCCTGCGCCGACTGCGCGACAGCCAGCCGCCGCGCGAGCTGAAGGTCTCGGTCACGGAGAGCGGACCCGCGGTGAGTATCTCGCTCTGGGACTCCGGCACCCCGCTGTCGATCGAGGCGGAGCAGCGGCTCGTCACCCCGTTTCGATTCACTCAGAGCGCCGGCGGCGGCGAGATCGAGTTCGCTTTGGCCCGGGCGCTGGCGCAGTCGTCGGGGGGAACGCTGCGACTCCGGCCCCGGCCGGCTGGCGGCGCGGAGGTAGTGGTCACCCTGCCGAAGAGCATGCTCGCCCCGCTGGCGCGGGCAACGCCATCGACGCCATCGCTCCCCAAGTTGCGGATCCTCGTGGTGGACGACGACGCGGTCAACCGTCAGGCGATGCGCTTGCTGCTGGAGCGCGAGGGCCACGAGGTCGTGGCGGTGGAGAACGGCCTGGAAGCGATTGAGCGGTTGGGGCCGGCCAGTGATCGCTTCGACGCGGTGGTGACCGACCTCCAGATGCCACGGCTGGGCGGCCGCGCGCTGTACGAGCAGCTCCAGGAGCAGCGGCCCCAGCTGGCGGAGCGGTTTGTCTTCGTGACCGGCGATCGCGCGCGCGATGAGACGCGGAAGTTCCTCGACGAGTGCGGCCAACCGTCGGTCATGAAGCCGTACGAATTCGGCGACCTGGTGACGGCGATCGGCAAGGTCGCGGGGCAAACCTAACCACTCCGGCGGCGACGCCCAACCGCGAGACGAGCAGGCCTCAGGTGAGGCCGAGCGTCCGGCTGTTGAGGCTCGCGACCGGTGCGCTCGGTCGACCGGTGACCCGGCTCGGCGTGGGACAGGTCACAGTGCGCGGCCGGCTCACGACGCACCGTGGAGGGGCGCAACCGGCAATTACGGCGAATACCGAGCGTGAGTCAGGTTCGCCGCCCTAGGGTCCTTTTCCCGTCCGAATCGCGACCGCGACAGCGTGGCCACGCCCGCTTGAGAACGGGAGGCCCTCGTGCCTCTGTCCGATCGCGTCGCTTCTCCCATACCGTCACGGGGCACGGCGAACGTGACGAACTGGCTGTACCTAGGACTGTCGGCCCTAGTGCTCGCCGGGTGCCGCGCCAGTCCCGTGAGCAACACGGGGGGGCCGCCACCGGCGACCGGCGCGCCCGCTCTGCGGGTGCAGGGCAACCGACTCGTCGACTCGGCCGGACAGCCGGTCCGGCTGCGCGGGGTGGATCGGTCCGGCACGGAGTACGCCTGCGCCCAAGGTTGGGGCATCTTCGACGGCCCGTCGGACTCCGCGTCCGTGCAGGCGATCGCGTCTTGGAAGGCGAACGCCGTCCGTGTGCCGCTCAACGAGACCTGCTGGCTTGGGATCAACGGCGTCGCCCCGGCCTACTCCGGGGCCACCTACCGCCGGGCAATCGCCGACTACGTCGCGCGGCTCAACCAAGCCGGCCTGGTCGTCATCCTGGACCTGCACTGGAGCGTCGCGGGGACCGGCGTGGCGCTCGGCCAGGCGCCGATGCCGAACCGCGACCATACGCCCGAGTTCTGGCAGCAGGTGGCGGCCGCATTCAAAGGCAACAGCCGCGTGGTCTTCGACCTGTTCAACGAACCGTTTCCGGACAACAACGCCGACACCCCCGAAGCGTGGCGGTGCTGGCGCGATGGCGGCACCTGCGGCGGGATGAGCTTCGCGGCGGCCGGGATGCAGCAACTGGTCGACACCGTGCGCAGCACTGGGGCGACGAACGTCATCATGTTGGGCGGCGTGCAGTACGCCGCGGGTCTGTCGAGCTGGCTCGCGTCGAAACCCGTGGATCCGCTCAACAACCTGGCGGCGTCGTGGCACATCTACAACTTCAGCTGGTGCAATACGCAGAGCTGCTGGGACAGCCAAGCGGCGCCGGTAGCGCAGCAGGTGCCGCTCGTGCTCGGGGAGCTGGGGGAGAGCGACCGCGGCAGCACCTTCGTCAACGCGCTGATGGACTGGATGGACGCCCGCCAGGGGAGCTACCTCGCGTGGTCGTGGGACGTCTGGGGACAGGCGCTCGACCTGATCCTGAGCTACGACGGCACCCCAACGCCCTACGGCCAAACGTTCAAAACCCGCTTCCAGCGCTGAGCAGGGCGGTCGTCGGTGTGGTTTGGGCGCCCGCGGCGTGCTCGTCGCCGAGCGATGTCGCGGGTTCGATGGCGAGGAGGGGAACGGGCGCGGGGCGAGGCGCGAGCGCCCGGCGGGAGGGCTATATTCGCGCTCGCCATGCGACGCCGCGACACCGTGCTGCGCCTCGGCATCCTGGGCCTCGTCGTCGCCGCACCGACCCAGCCTCCGTGCCAAGCCCAAGCGCCGTCCTCGCGCCTCACCACGCGGTGGGCTGCTACGGTGCGGTCCGACCGCGTGCTTCCCGAATACCCCCGTCCCCGGCTGGTGCGGCCGGCGTGGCAGAACCTCAACGGGCCGTGGGACTACGCGATTCGCGACTCGGGAGCAGCGCCCCCACGTGCCGCGAGCCGGTTCGACGGCACGATCCTCGTGCCCTTCCCGATCGAGTCGCAGCTCAGCGGCGTGGGACGCGCCGTGACGGAGCGCGCGCGGGTCTGGTATCGCCGCGTGTTTCGGGTGGCGCCGGCGTCACCGGGCACGCGCTGGCTCTTGCACTTCGGTGCGGTGGACTGGGCCGCCACCGTGTACGTGAACGGGCGGCGGATCGGGGAGCACCGCGGTGGCTACGACCCGTTCACCTTCGACATTACCGCCGTGTTGCGCCGGGAGGGCGACCAAGAGCTGCTCGTGGGCGTGTGGGATCCGAGCGATGGGGGGGATCAGCCTCGCGGCAAGCAGGTGCTGAAACCAGAGGGGATCTGGTATACCGCCGTCACCGGCATCTGGCAGACGGCGTGGCTCGAGCCTGTGCGGACCCCTTACGTGAGCGCGCTGCTGGGCACACCCGACGTGGACTCGGGTACCGTGACGCTGCAGGCCGTCGTCGCCGAGGCCGCGCCGGGGACGCGACTGCGAGTGGTCGCTCGGGCGGGCGACAGTGCGGTCGCCGCAGGCGAGGGCCCAGCGGACGCACCGCTCGTGCTGCGCCTGCCGCAGTCCCGGCTCTGGTCGCCGGACGACCCGTTCCTGTACGGCCTCTCGGTCTCGCTCAGCGGCGGCGATTCGCTCGAGAGCTACTTCGGGATGCGAAAGATCGCGGTCGCCCCCGACCGAGCGGGCGCGCTGCGGTTGTTTCTCAATGGCCGGCCGCTCTTCCAGTACGGGACGCTGGACCAGGGGTGGTGGCCGGACGGGTTGTACACCGCGCCGACGGACGACGCCCTGCGATCCGACATCGAGACGCTCAAGCGACTCGGCTTCAACCTGATTCGCAAGCACATGAAGGTGGAGCCCGACCGCTGGTACTCCCATTGCGACCGTCTGGGCATGCTGGTCTGGCAAGACATGCCTGGCGCCAACAACACGACGGCCGACAGCCGGCGAGAGTTCGCGGATGAGCTGAGCCGCATGGTGGACGCCCTGCGAAACCACCCCGCGATCGTCATGTGGGTGCCGTTCAACGAATCCTGGGGACAGCATGACACCGAGCGCTACGTCGCCTGGCTGAAGGCGCGCGATCCGACGCGGCTCGTGGACAACACCAGCGGCTGGAACGACGCGGGCGTCGGTGACGTGGCGGACATCCACGACTACCCCGGGCCGGCGATCCCGCTGCGGGACCCCACTCGCGCGCGTGTCCTCGGCGAATTCGGCGGCCTCGGACTGCCGCTCCCCGGGCATCTCTGGCGGCGCGAGGGCAGCTGGGGCTACCGCGCGTACGCCGACACGCTGCTGCTCGCCGCGGCCTATCGGGACCTCGTCTCCCGGCTGGGCGTGCTCGCCAGCCAGGGTCTCGCGGCGGCCGTCTACACGCAAACCACGGACGTCGAGATCGAGGTCAACGGCCTGCTCAGCTACGACCGGGCCGTCGTGAAGCTCCCCGCTGAGGCGGCGCAGTGGAACCGTCGGTTGTACGAACTGGCCGACAGGGAGGCCCCAGCCATGCCGCGAGCGAGTGTGCGTCGGGAGCCATTCGGGAAGCTGCCCGCCGGCGCACCCATCGATGTGTACACGCTGACCAACCCGAGCGGCATCGAGGTACGGGCGCTGACGTACGGCGCGATCCTCCAGGCAATCCGCGTGCCCGACCGGGGCGGCCATCCGGACGACGTCGTGCTCGGCTACGACTCGCTCGAAGGCTACGTCCGCAACTCGCCGTACTTCGGCGCCGTGGTGGGACGATACGGCAACCGCATCGCCAAGGGGACGTTCACGCTGGACGGCAGGGTGTACCGCCTCGCCATGAACAACGGACCGAACCACCTCCATGGCGGCATCACGGGGTTCGACAAGGTGGTCTGGAAGGCGGAACCCTTTCAACGCGACAGCGAGCTGGGTGTGGCCCTGGCCTACACCAGTCCGGACGGGGAGGAGGGCTACCCCGGCACATTGGCCGTACGGGTGACCTACACCCTGACCGACCGCAACGAGCTCATCGTGGACTATCAGGCGACCACCGACCGACCGACGCCGGTGAACCTGACCCAGCACAGCTACTTCGACCTGGCGGGCGCCGCGACCGGGGACGTCCTCGGGCATGAGCTCGAGATCAACGCGGATCGTTTCACGCCGGTCGACGCGACGCTCATCCCGACCGGCGTGATCGCACCGGTCGCGGGGACGCCGTTCGACTTCCGCCGCTCGACCGCGCTCGGCGCGCGGATCGAGCAGGACGACGCCCAGCTCCGGAACGGCGCGGGCTACGACCACAATTTCGTATTGAATCGTCCGGGACCCGGCCTGTCGTTCGCGGCGCGCGTCTTCGAGCCCACGAGCGGGCGTACGCTCGAGATCCGCACCACGGAGCCCGGGCTGCAGCTCTATTCGGGCAACTTCCTCGACGGCACGATCACGGGGAAAGGCGGGCATGTGTATCGTCGGCGATCCGGCTTCGCCCTCGAGACGCAGCATTTCCCCGACTCGCCCAACCATCCCGCGTTCCCCTCCACGATCCTGCGACCGGGCGAGGAGTACCGCTCGCGGACGGTGTTCGCCTTCAGCGTGCGGTGAGCCCCATCGCTGCGACGGAGTCCCCGCGCACCTGGGCGTCTGAAGCGTTGCCTTTGTGACGCCGCGAGAGAACCGTGCACTTCAAAATCTTCAACTCATCTGCCGCATTCCGAGAGTGGCTCGAGAAAAATCACGACCGGGTCGCGGAACTCTGGCTCGGCTTCTACAACAAACGCACAGACAAGCAGAGTATCACGTACCGCGAGGCGCTGGACGAAGCCCTGTGTTTTGGATGGATCGATGGAGTGCGGAAGAGCATCAACGAGACCACGTACAAGCAGCGGTTCACTCCGCGAAAGGCGAAGAGCTATTGGAGCGCAGTCAACATCAGGCGCATAGGTGAGCTCGCAAAGCTTGGCCGAGTGGCGCCTGCCGGGGTGAACGCGTTCGAGCGACGCACGAGCGATTCCGGCAAATATTCCTTCGAATCACGGCAGAAAGAACTACCCCCCGCTTACAAGCAGCAGTTCAAGGCGAGCCGCGCGGCGTGGGAATTCTTCCAGAAACAGGCGCCTTGGTATCAGCGGACATGCAGTTTTTGGGTCGTGAGTGCTCAACAGGAAGCAACTCGTCAACGGCGACTGGCGACGCTGATCCGCGATTCAGCGCGACGGCGTAGGCTGGGTATGCTTACGAAAGCGAAGAAACCGCAAGGTCCGGCGAACCACCCAAAAGTTAGAAAGCCACGGCGGTAATATCTTGAACTCGATTCCGGTAAGTCCATTGGGCCCGCTGATCGGAAGAAGACGAGTGACGGTATCCGATGACGGAACGACAGTGGTGAGATTTGTCGAGGACCTCACGTTGCGCTGCCCAACTAATCCTCCTGCGAAATAGCTAAACAAACCAGATGAGGAGTGCCGTGTAGAGACTCCGCGTCCGCTTCTCAATCTCAATCGACGGTTACGGTGCCGGGCCGAGTCAAGATCTTCAGCATCCGCTCGGAGTCGGCGGTCCGGCGTTGTTGGACTGGTTCTTCCACACGCGCACGTGGCAGCGGATGCACGGCAACGCAGGTGGCGAAACGGGCATAAAAACGATATCGCTGCGCAGGGGTTAGCCGGGATCGGCGCCTGGATTCTCGGCCGTAATATGTTCGGCCCCGTGCGAGGTCCGTGGCCGGACGACAGCTGGAAAGGATGGTGGGGTGACGAGCCCCCCTATCACACGCCCGTTTTCGTACTCACGCATCACCCGCGCGCACCGCTCAATTTGGCGGGCGGCACCGAGTTTCGCTTCGTCACCGACGGTATTCACGCTGCGCTGCGGCAGGCGCAGGATGCGGCGGGCGACCGTGACATCCGACTGGGTGGTGGCGTGTCCACGATTCGGCAGTACCTGCGCGCCGCGCTCATCGACGAGCTGCGCCTCGCCGTCGCGCCCGCCTTGCTCGGGACTGGGGAACATCTACTGCACGACATCGATCTGCCGGCACTCGGGTACGAATGCTCGGACCACATCGCAGGCGCCCGCGCCGCGGCCCACGTGGTCCTGCGCAAGCGCGTCTGACGCCGCCTCCCGTGGGCCACAAGCTGTCTGGTGGCGCCCACTCGCAGTCAAGTGCGTCACTGCTTGATGGGCCAACTCGGAGTCGCAGCGAGAGCCTCAAGAGCCGGCGGTGAGAGACGTGGGGGTGGGGGCAGGTGGCTGAATCCCCGCTGGCGCGCTAGAATCAGCGGGGATCCCCGCGCAACGGCCGCCGGCAGAACCGATGACGCGCGGCGCGCTCGGAGGCGGCCGGCCGGGACCCCGCTCGAACCGCACCCGTGTGCGGCGCGGCATCCGCTCGCAGGACGCGCCCACCAGAGGCAGCCCAGCCAGTATGGAAACGCAATTCCCGCTCCGGAACCCGACCCGCACGAAGCGCAGCGCGTGGTGCGCCGCCTGGCTGTGCCTCCTACCGGTCGCGGTCGCGACGCAGGGACGCCCGAAACGTGATGTGGCGACGCCGCCGCTCCGAGCGCTCAACGACGCCATCGAATCGTTGGTGCGGCGCGTGTCCCCATCGGTCGTGCAGGTGGCGGTGACTGCGCTCGGTTCCGTCGAGGCGCCGGGACGCACCGGCATGCTCGAGCGGGAGCAGATCCTCGGCTCGGGAGTTGTCGTGGACTCGGGGGGGTACATCCTCACCAATGCGCACGTGGTCGCCGGCGCCGAGCAGGTGCGGGTCGCGCTCACCGTGGCGACCGCCGGCGGGGAGTCGGCGTCCGCCCGGGCCGTGCCCGGGCCCGTGCTCAACGCCCGCGTGGTCGGCCTCGATAAGGAAACCGATCTTGCCGTGCTGAAAGTGGACACGGCCGGGCTGCCGGCGCTGCGCTTCGGCGACTCCGATCGCCTTCGCAAGGGCGAGCTCGTGTTCGCGTTCGGCAGCCCGGCGGGCCTGGCGAACTCGGTCACCATGGGCGTGGTGAGCTCAACCGCCCGGGAGGCGGATCCGGAACGGCCCCTCGTCTACATCCAGACCGACGCGCCGATCAATCCCGGCAACTCGGGGGGCGCGCTAGTCGACGCCGACGGCGCGCTGGTGGGCATTAACACGTTCATTCTCACTCGGGGCGGCGGCAGCGAGGGTCTTGGGTTCGCGATCCCCACGAACATTGCGCAGTTCATCTACCGGCAGCTCCGCAGCTACGGCCACGTGCACCGCAGCATCATCGGGATCAAGGCTCAGGAGATCACGCCGGTGC
>WNFJ01215627.1_pt1 | contig 18538 bp, 17 predicted proteins | sample 5400461 | NCBI WGS metagenome assembly WNFJ01 (sample SAMN13153349, study PRJNA577476) | soil metagenome | isolation source: 115 cm saprolite on Douglas fir-dominated hillslope | place: USA:California | collected 2013-09-17
CCCCGCGTGTGCGTCATGACGATCGCAATGTCGTCGCCGGTGTGGCAGATGAAACCGTCGATCAGCAGACCATTGCAGATCGCCTTCGCGACCTCGCCCCCGACAGTTGCCATCATGCGTGAAGACGGTTTCGTATGCCCGCCAACGGAGCCAACGTCAGCTTTGATGACTGAAAGAGTGAGTCTCATGAGCATTTCTCCCATCCGCGCAGCTCCACGCCTCGGCCTCGGCGCTTGCTGCGCCGGGCACGGCGCTGCTCATTCGCGGACAAAAACGTCCGTCGCTGCGATAGGTTCCACGCACCCCGTTCATCCGGTTGCCGGGATCATGCAGAGCTTTGCCTTAGGGACCGTCACAATTTGCTGCGCTGCACGAGTCCGGTTGTGGCACAAAACGGACATGGCGCGATGTCCGACTTGAGTCCGTTATGCGCACAAAAGCGGACGTCCGCCGACCACTCTGAATTTATGGGTTCACGCCCTAGTTTTTCTCGGCATGCAATCGATGGCCAAAATATATGCACCGGCACTCCTTTCCAATTTCGGAATTTCAGAATTTCGCTTGACGGCGGGGTAGAAACAGGAATAGAGCGAATCATCCCGTCCCAACAGAGGGGCGTGCGCACGTCACGAACGCGGGGCGGGATGCGGTGGACGCGGGCGGCGCTCAAGACGACGGCGCTTTTCGCGGACGGCAAAGTCGTGTGGTTCTGACGCCCCAAGGCTGGCGTCAAGTCTGCGAGAAGAAGCGCGGGCGACGGTGTCAACAAGGCCTGGTCACCGGGGAGAGCGCGAAGGAAACCGTAAAACCATTGCGCGGGGAATGCCGGGTGATTTCCGGTGTGACCGTGGTGACTTGCTCGTGTGCTTTTTCATTTGCACGCGAGGCTGCGGGTGCATCGAGCGCCCGGCATTCCCTGCGCCTTCTGAATTCAGAGGGCAGGACTTTTTAGGTGAAACTCGCGCGGAAAGGCGCGGCGAGATCGCAAAGCCGTGGCGGCAAATGAAACGTTATTTTTGAAGATTGAATCCGAAGCAACTCATTGAGAGTAACGTATCTTCCGGGACCGCGGCGACCGCTCACTCCCTCTCGCCTGTCACGCGCGGCCGTTGTAAAGCAAGCCATGACCCTGCCCAAGAATGCCCCCATCGATATCAAAGCACTGACAAAAGACCTCCGCGCCGGAAGCCGCGCGGCGTTGGCGCGTGCGATCACGCTGATCGAAAGCAGGCGCGGCGATCATCAGGCCGCGGCGCGCGATCTGGTGCAGGCGCTGTTGCCCGACACCGGCAAGGCGGTCCGGGTCGGCATCACCGGTTCGCCCGGTGTCGGGAAATCCACCACCATCGACGTGCTCGGGATGTTCCTGATCGAACGCGGTCACAAGGTCGCGGTGCTCGCGGTTGACCCTTCCTCCGCGCGCACCGGTGGCTCGATCCTCGGCGACAAGACCCGGATGGCGCGGCTCGCCGCTTCCGACAGCGCGTACATCCGGCCCTCGCCGGCGTCCGGCACGCTCGGCGGCGTCGCCGCGAAAACCCGGGAGGCGATGCTGTTGTGCGAGGCTGCGGGTTTTGACGTGGTACTGGTGGAAACCGTCGGTATCGGACAGTCCGAGACCGCGGTGTGCGACATGACCGATTTTTTCCTGGCGCTGATGCTGCCCGGCGCCGGCGACGAGTTGCAGGGCATCAAGAAGGGTCTGGTCGAACTCGCCGACATGATCGCGGTCAACAAGGCCGACGGCGACAACATCGAGCGCGCCAAGCTCGCCGCGGCCGAATATCGCGGCGCGCTGCACATCCTCAGCCCGCGTTCGGAGCACTGGCAGCCGCCGGTGCTGACCTATTCGGCGCTCACCGGCACCGGCATCGACGTGCTCTGGCAAAAGATTCTCGATCACCGCACCGCGATGAATGCCTCCGGCGAATTCGCCGCGCGGCGACGGCAGCAGCAGGTGAAGTGGATGTGGTCGATGCTGGAACAGCGGATGATGGCGCGGCTGCGCGCCGATCCGGCCCTTCGCGCCAAAGTGAAGAAGACCGAAGCCGAGGTGGCCAATGGCCGCATCACGCCGGCGCTGGCGGCAGAACAGCTCGCGGAGATGCTGAGGTGAGCGATGAGCATTCGCGCCATATCAAAACGTCATCGTCCGCGAACGCGGACGATTCAGTATTCGAGAGCAGCATTGGAATCACACGAACATCGGCGTCTACTGGATGCCCGCTGGAGCCTGTCATCGGATCGCGGCAAGCGAGACCCGGTGGCGGGCATGACGATGGGAGGGCTCTGTCAAAATTGAGCGAGAAACTTCGCATTCTCATTACCGGCTTCGGCCCGTTTCCCGGGGCACCCTTTAACCCGACGCAGCCGCTGGTGGCGCGGCTGGTGCGCCTGCGCCGCCCGGCGCTCGGCGGTATCGAACTGTCGGGGCATATCTTTCCGGTGACCTACAAAGCCGTCGATCGCGAATTGCCGCAGCTGCTGGCGCAGAAACAACCGCAGGCGCTGCTGATGTTCGGCCTCGCTTCCCGTACGCCGTTTGTGCGGATTGAGACCCGCGCGCGTAACGCCGTTACCATGCTGTGGCCGGATGCCGAGCACGCGCGGGTGCGCAAGGGATCGATCGCTGTCGGCGCCGATGCCTTGATGTTCGGCCCGCACACCGCAAAACTGCTGCGCGCGGCTGATAGTACCGGCGTCGACGCGCGCGCCTCGCGCGATGCCGGCAGCTACCTCTGCAACTATTTGAGTTGGCGCGCGATCGAGGCGGCATCTAGCGACACCGGCCTCCGCCTCGCCGCGTTCGTGCACGTGCCGCCGCTGAAGCGAGATGGCGCCTCGCAGCGCAAAGGGGCGACGCGACGCGTCTCGCTGGAAGAACTGGTCGATGCCGGCGAAGCCATGCTGCTGGAGATGGTGAGGCTGACGAGGCAAGCGGTGCGGGAGAGAGCGACGCCGGTCGCTATATCGTAGAGTGGACAAAGGCGCGCCCTTCGCGCCGTCCCACCAGTTCATTGGATAAGCGGTTGGTGGGCACGCTGCGCTTTGCCCACCTTACTCGCTCCCTACTGGCTGATGCCTACAACGCGTTGCGCAGTAGTGGGTAGCGCTCCTGCATCGCTGAGATGTCTATCGTTAGCGCCGAAGCGTTGTCCGTTGCTGGATCCAATGCTGTCTCGTTGGTCGCTGGCGCGGAAGGTACTTCCTCCGAACAAAGGCTATCGGTTTCGGGGACGATCGAAACAACCGATGCCGGTGGTTCGTCCGCGACCTCCGCGGCCTGCGGCTGCATCCGATGTCCCTGATCGCGCGAGGTTTGGCCGCCTGGCAACGTCGACCCGGCGCGGCCGAGCCAGGAGATGTCGACCGCTGCATTGTCCCGCGATGCCTCGCGCAGCGACAGCTCGCGCCAGATTCCCACCGCGGCCTTGGCCTCCTGGATATTCTCAAGAAATGCAAGTTCGCTGTGAAAGCGGCGCCAGCGGCCGGTCTCGAACAGTTCGGTGAGATACTCCAGCCGCTGCTCGGCAAGAGCGCACCAGCGCGCGACGGTGCCGCGACCGCGTGCCACGTCGAGTTGATGTGTCATGAACCAGCCCGCAAGGAGAGAAAACGGACGCGGACGCAACGAGGGCGAATCAATCAAACGTGACATATATATTTTGTGGAAAACTTAACGTTGTCTAGCCGGCGACTCTGCCGCAGCCCCGAAATTGACAGAAAGCCATAGAACTGCGGGGTTTTCCTCCCTATCCACAGTCAAGTTCTATGCCGGCATGGCGGAATTGCAGAGCGCTGAAAGTACGCGAGGCGTGGGGCCCGAACGCCGATTTCGTCAAGCGGATTAGCCAAAATACCTGCCAAAACGAAAGACCCGTCCGGGGGGACAACCGGACGGGTCAAGCCATATGGGGCGCTTGGGGTGGATGGGCGCTCGCGCCGAATACAGCCTCGATGGGGAGGGATAACCGCTCCCACAGCTGTTGGTCGCGGGAAAGGTCGCCGGAGTTCAAGCGGCCTTGCGATTTTTTTGACCTTTTTGGCGGGAGATTTGGACGGAAAACTATTGCGCGGCGGGGCGACTGGCTTCGCCGACGGCCGGCTTGTCCGATGCCACGGCGGCGGGTTGATCGAGAGCCCTGGTCCCGGGACCGTCTTGCCGGTCCGAAACATTTTCAGCAGCAGGCCTGTCCGAAACCGCAGCTACCGGTCTCGCTGGCGCGGGGGCCACCGCTGAGACCGCCGCACAGGCATCCGCTTCGCCGGCGCCGAACAGATCGTCGCGCCCGGGGGCGCCGAGATCGCGGGCGGTTTTCATCAAGATCGCGCGCACCTCGTTCGGCTTCAGCGCAGGATTGCGCTCCAGCATCAGGGCCGCGAGGCCGCTGATATAGGCTGCGGCAAACGAGGTGCCGGACGTCATCTGATATTTTTCGCCCGGCGCGGGCAGGAAAATATCGACACCGGGAGCTGATACCGCGATATGGCTGCCACGGTTCGATGCCGCAAACAGTCTGTCCTGGGCGTCGGTGGCGCTGACTGCAATTACACTCGGATAGGCGGCGGGATATAGCGGCGGCGATTTCGGTCCGGCGTTGCCGGCGGCGGCGACCGTCACGAGACCCTTCGCGACGGCGGCGGAGAGACCGCGTTCGATCAACGTATCCTTCGGACCGGCGAAGCTCATATTGACGATCTGCGCGCCATGCGCGGCTGCGTAGTCCAGCGCCTTGAGGATCACGAACGACGTGCTTTCCGCGCCGTTCGGAGCCGCGCCGAAAGCGCGGATAGCCAAGATCCGCGCCGCCGGTGCGCTACCCATCAGCCGCGCGTGCGACACGATCGCGCCGGCGATGCCGGTGCCGTGGACGTGCGGACCTTCCTTGCTGCCAAGGGCATCGAACGAGTCTGCAATCGCGTTCGCGAGCTCCGGATGTTTGACGTCTACCCCGGAATCGACCACGGCAACGGTGACGTTGGCGCCGTGGGCCAGCGTATGCGCCTCGGGCAATCGAAGTTTCGCCAGCGCGTATTGCGCGGGATCGCCCTCGGTCAATGCCACCTTCTGGTCCTGCAGGACGTAACGGAAATTCGGCTGCACCGAACGAACGCTGGCATCCGTCGCGAATTCGCGGCTTGCCGTCTCCAAGGTGCGGCGGTCGGTGATGCGGAACAGACCGATGGTAGCGCCCACAAGCGGAAAGTTCTGCGATTGCAGCCGCGCGAGGCCATGACGCCGCGCCAGTTCGTCAGCCCGCGTCTCGGACAGCGAGCCGTCGATCTCGGCGACGATTTCGCCTGCGATGGTGCGCTGGTTGAGCGCTGTCTGCGCAATAACGCGCCGCGGGCCGATATTCTTGTCCTTGTCCTTGTTTTTACCCGATGCACCGCCGCTACCGCCGCCATCGGCCGACGAGACCGGCTGATTCGAGCACTCGCCGTCGCTAGTGCGGTAGGCGTAGCCGCAGGCCGGATATGTCCTTAAGTTGGGTGTCGTTCTGGCGATTCCTGTAATCGCCCTGCCGGCAATGTTCGGGTCAATCCGCGGCGTCACAGTCGGATTGATGGTCGGAATCCGCGATTGGATGTTCAGGTTGGGCGAGCGCATAATGCTTTGCGCCTGAACCGGCGAACCATCGAGATACGCAAACGGCAAAGCCGCAATGGTCAACGCCAACGCCGCGCGCCGCGTCTTCGTCCGCCAGCTGGCACGATCGTGGACCATGAGACCTCGGGTTGATGCGTCGCGCGTATTCCGCAAAAGTGGGTGCCGGTCTTGTGATTGGAATACGCGCTCGCCAATAGAAACGAAGCGCCGCGCGGGCTACTGCGCAGCCACCGCAAGATTGACGATCTTTTCGCTCTGCAGCCTGCTCATGAGGTTGGCAATTTCCTCCTTCGTCATCGGCTTATTGCCGAATTGCAGGCGAAACATGCCGCCCTTGCCGCCGTCGACGATCGAGGCCTGATAGCTGTCGAGCAGTGCCGTGATGTCGGCGACGCGGGCGTCCGGCGCGAACCGCACCAGTGCGCGCGGCGGCGCCCCCGCCCCCAAATCGCGGGTAACAGGCTCGTTCATGCTCAATGACGCGGTCTGGTATGAGGCGGCCTGGTTCTTCACCAGGATCACGCCGATCACGCTGGCCTGCAACAATAGCGCCAGCGCGCCGAGGCTCGCTGACCAGGCCAGTGTCCGCGGCGAAAGTCTCGCGAAAAACTCCGAGATCCGCGCCGAGGGATTGAGCGAGACCGACGGATTGCGCGCCGGCTCTGCGTCGATCGCCGCGAACAGCTTCTGCATGGCGCGCGCGGACGGCGCACCGAGGCTTTCGTTGAGATGAATGGTCTCGGCGTATTCTTCCTGGATCACGAGGTATTGCTTGGCGAGCTCGGGATCGTGGGCGAGCGCTTCGTCGACACGGCGGGCATCGCGCGCATTCAGGGTGCCGGCCGCATGCCATGGCAACAGCATTTCTATTTCACTGGGCTCTTGCTCCAGCATTTTCTTGCTCATTGCCATCATGGCCAGCCTCGTTCTACGCCGGCTGTCTTCAGTAGCGCGGCCAATTTCCTGCGCGCATAAAACAAGCGCGTCTTCACAGTGTTTTCCGGTATCCCGACGATTTCAGCCACCTCTTCCACGGATTTCTCGTGGTAGTAGACAAGATCGACGATCTCCCGGTGTTCCGGCGAAAGCCCGGTCAGGCACTTGCGCAACGCTTCACTGGTATCCTTCTTCTGCACCGTCACTTCCGGATCGTCGGACGTATCCTCGATCGCGTTGGCGGCTTCATCGTCCAGTTCAACGTCCTTCCTGCGACGCAACGCAGACAGGGCCTTGAATCGCGTAATTGCCAAGAGCCAGGTGGAAACGGCGGATCGGCCTTCGAACTTCCCGGCCTGGCGCCATACATCGAGAAAAACTTCGCTGATGAGGTCTTCCGCAATCCGTTCGTCCCGCACGCGCCGAAACCCGAAGCGAAACACCCTGACATGGTGCCTTCCGTACAGCACCTGCATGGCGAGCCGGTCGCCTTGAGCGATCCGAGCGATCAGGACGTCGTCCGAAGCAAGTTTGGTCTGATTGGGTTGGCGGGTGGTTCGATTGCCAAGGCAAGATTCTTCAAATTATCACGATAGTGCGCCCGCATCTGTGACCTACCGCACGGAAGGCGGTTGGCCAGCCCGCCCTCGCAGCCGGAGGCACACACGAACCCTAAACGCTGGTACCATAATACACTTTCGTCACCGGCCGGCCACCCGCCACCGACCCTAGCAAGCCTTGGTTTGCAAAACAGCACTTGGATGAGCTGTTCGCCTCCGGCGGCGCCCGACTTAGGCCGGCCATCAGCCTATCCAGATCGGGCAATTCCCATTGCGAAACAAGGGCATTGCAACTTTGGATAGCCGAGATTCGGTGGCGAAAGATACCAAACCTAAAGGCTTTCCCACTTAGATTTTGGAACTTAGATTCCATCGATGGCGAGACCATGGGCACCGCTGCGTCCCCTTTCCTGAATCCAATTGCGGCTGAGCTGGAAAGCGTGAGCCCGAAGCGGACGGCCAAGGCGCTGTCGCGCCGCGCCAAGCAGCGCCGTCAGATTCAGGGAATGATCGCGGCCAGCTATGTCGTCGATGCTCTGGTCCTGCTGATCTACGCCCGGGCGGGGACCATACCGGCGACGGTCAGTTCGGCGTTCGCCCTCTGCGGTCTCGTGTCTGTCGCCTGCTACATGGTGCTGTCGGAGACGGGGTTCACCGAGCGCTTCAAGGATCATTATTTCGTCGCGCCGCAGTTGATCGTCAGTACCGCGATCATGCTCGCGTTCACCTACATCGCACCCGAAGTCGGCGTGATGTTTCTCTGCAGCCTGTTCGTGGTGTTCAATTTCGGCTCGCTCCGTTCGACGCCGTGGCAAACGGCAATTTTCTGGACTGCGATGGCGCTCGGCCTGGCTGGGCTGTTTCTGCTCACCGACAAGCCAATCTCCATGCCGCACGGCACTTATCTCGAGCGCTTTGCGACGATGTCGGTGTTCATCTTGACCATCGGACGCTGCATGTTTCTGGGGATATTCTCTAGTGCGATGCGTCAATCGCTCTACCTGAGTGGCCTCCAGCTCAAGGAAGCCTACAGGCGCATCGAAGAGCTTGCCAAACTCGACGAACTGACCGGCTCGTTCAATCGCCGCTGCATCATGCGGATGCTGGATGACGAGATCGCCCGGGCCCGTCGCGGCAAAACGCCCTGTTCGATCGCGCTGATCGATCTCGACTGGTTCAAGCGCATCAACGACGCCTTCGGCCACCCCACCGGCGACGAAGTGCTCAGGACCTTCGCCATTACCGTGTTCGCGAACATCCGCAACATCGACAGGTTCGGCCGTTACGGCGGCGAGGAATTCCTGCTGGTGCTTCCCGACACGCCCGGTGACGGCGCCGCGCGCATCCTCGACCGGCTGCGCGCGATCATCGCCGATCTGGACTGGAGCGCGTTCTCGCCGGGCCTGCAGGTGACCATTTCCGCAGGCGTCGCGACGCTCAGACCGGAAGAGACCGAGGACACATTACTCGCCCGCGCCGACAACGCACTCTACGCAGCCAAGGCACGAGGACGCAACCGCATCGCCAGCGCCTGATCACTTCCGTTTCCGGGGACGGAGAACCGTCGCCCGGTCTGCATATCCGAACGCTCCAGGATAGAGCTATGAGTTCGAAGTCCGCCTCCACCCCCGAAAGTCTGCTCGACGAGCTGCAGACCACGCTCGCGCACGGAACTGTCGCGCGCCGGGTCGAAACCTTGCGCCGTGTGACCGATCTGTTCCTCAGCGGCGCGGGAGATTATTCGAACGAACAGATCGAGCTGTTCGACGACGTCTTCCAGTGCTTGATGGAGCACATCGAGACCTCCGCCAAGGCGTTACTCGCCAATCGTCTCGCTCCAATCGATACCGCGCCGCCGCTCACCATACGCGCGCTGGCGTTCGACGATCTCATCGAGATCGCAGCTCCGGTGCTGTCCCGGTCGGAGCGGCTCGACAACGATGCGCTGATCGAGGCCGCGCGCAACAAGAGCCAGGCGCATTTGATGGCGATCTCGACGCGCAGGGTACTGAGCGACGCGGTGACCGACGTGCTAGTGCTGCGCGGCAATGACGAGGTGATCCAGAGCACCGTCAACAATCCCGGCGCGGAATTTTCCGAGCGCGGCTTCACCCGGCTGGTCGATCGCGCCGAAGGCGACGACAACCTTGCGACCTGCATCGGCCTGCGTCCGACGATTCCGCGCCATCTCTACCTGAAGCTGATCGCGAAAGCCTCCGTGACGGTGCGGGCGCGGCTCGAGGCCGCCAACCCGCAACAGGCAAGGGAGGTGCTGACCGCGGTGCAGGAGGCAGCACGGCTCGCGCGTTGTTCGCCGTCGGCCATCACCCGGGAAACGGCTATCGCCCACGCGCTCGTCAAGTCGTTGTACGAGGACGGCCGGCTCGACGAGCATCAGCTGGCGGCGTTCGCCGAGGCCGGCAAGTTCGACGAAGCCAATGCGGCGATCGCGGCGCTCGCGAACGTTCCGGTGTCGATCGCAGAGAATATGATGGTGGAAAGCCGCGCCGAGGGCGTCATGATCCTGGCAAAGGTCTCGGGGATGTCATGGACGACCGTCAGGGCGATCATCAACATGCGCGACGATCTCTCAGGCATAAAGCCGACCGATCTTCAGTCCTGTAAGAACACCTATGAACGGCTGCGGCCCTCGACGGCACAGCAGGTGCTGCGCTTCCACCGCATGCAGCAGACCGCAGCGCCGGCGGCATGAGCGGCATGTAACCTCAGCGTTGCCCCAAACCCAGTGTTGCAGCCCTAAAATCTCAGCACCCTCGATCCCGCCAGCGCGCCGATCGCGGTAACCAGCGCAGTGGCGATAGTGTACCAGGTCGCCACGAACAGCGGTGAATCGTCGGTACAGTGCAATGCGTACAGCGTCGCCGCCAGGCCCGCCGATAACAGTCCGGCAATCGCGCCGCTGACCGCAGACCGTGTTGGCGCGCCGTGACGCAAGCCGATCAGCGCCGCCGCCAGTAGTGGCAGCGACATCAGCGGAATGGCCGTCATACAAAGCCGCGAATTGCTGCCGACCAGCCGCGTCATCATCGGCAGCCGCTGCGGCAGCATCATTTCGCTGCCGATCCCGATCACGAGAAGTCCGGCCGGAATCAATAGCAGCCATGTCCAGCCCTGCAGCGAGGCTTCCGGCCGCGACAAATGCAAGCTGATCGCGATGGCCGGGATCGCCAGCGCCAGCGTCACCACAAATTTCAGGTCGAAGAACGGGTTGTGCATCGCCGTCATGACATCCGGCCGAACGCCCAACGCGGCGAAGAACATTGCCACCGAAACCGGCGCCGCGGCGAGTAACGCCAGCGCCAGCACAAACCCGACCGGCCGCGCGCGGTGCGCGTTGTCGGCGGCAAGCGTTCGAATCAGCTGATCGGTTTCCATTCTCATTGCTCCCGCAATTTGGCGGTGAGGCTGGCAAGCCCGCGGTGCAGCGCCACGCGCACTGCGCCCTCGCTCATCGCGAATTTCGCAGCCGTATCCTTGATCGACGCGCTGTCGACTGCGATCGACTGCAGCACGTCGCGCTGTCGCGCCGGAAGCGACTGCAGCTGGGCCGCGATCTCGCTCGCGGGAGCAGTCTGCGCGGCTGGTTCGCTCGGGATCGTCTCGGCGAAATCGTCGATGTTGACGAAAACCCGCCGGCCGCGGCGGCGCAGCGCATCGATCAGCTTGTTGCGGGCGATCGCAAACAGCCATGGCGCGAAGGGAGCGTTGACGTCCCAGGTATGCCGCTTCAGATGCACCGCCAACAAAATGTCCTGCACGATGTCCTCGGATTGATCGATCGGTTGCCCTGCCCGCGCCAGACCGCGGCGCGCCGCCGCGCGGAGCACCGGCGTGACGGCCTTGAGCAGACGATGATACGCCGCACTGTTCCCTGAAATGGCCGACCGCATCAGGCCAGTCCATTCGTCTTCACCTTCGCGCACGCGCGCTCCTACCCTGCAATTCGGTCGATCTTTCAATTTGTTACGCCGACAGAGCCTGATCACGAACTCGTGATCTGGGTGTCTCGGATTTCGCGCCCACCTATGAATCGCCATCACGAAATTCCAAGCTGGCAGGCTCATAACATCGATCGATCCCGCTGACACCCGCCGCATTTATCCTAACAAGATTTCGCGAAGGCAAAATTTTGCAACTATTCCACCCGGCACATGCTTGTTGCCCTGCTTTCGCCCAGTGAAGCCCGAAGATTCCCTTTTTCTGCCCCGTTGCGGACACGCGGTGAAGTCTCATTGCGCCTTGAGGGCTGGCAAATGGGGAGATTGCCAAATGAAAATCAAAGCCAGCGGGTGTTCGGCGTTGATACTAACAACAACAGGGCTTTTTGTGTGTTTCGCAGGGCCATCGCAGGCGGCGAGCGGAGATAATACGGCCGCAAGCGCGAAATCGGAAATTACCGCGGGAGCAGCCGTTGCGCCGAACAAATCCGCCAAAAGCGCCTCGCGCCACTGGAAAAGCCACGCGCATCGTAAATCCGACAACGTAGTGGCGGTGAAATCCGATACCGACAAGACCGATGCAACCGAATTTGGTGATAAGGACAACGGCAGTTCATCGACGTCACCGGCGATCCCGCCTTCGGTCGCGAACGCCAATGCGCTACTGGCGTCCGCGGATCCGCAAGCCGACAATCTCAAGGCCATGTCCGCGCGAGCCAACGAAATTCTGCAGGACAGGCCGGCTGACGCGCAACCGGCTGCTGAAAGCCAGGTCGTCTCCGCCGATCAGCTCAACGATGTCGATCGCGCACTACACGAAGGCACACCATCCCCTCCGACCTTGGTGATGGCCGCGGCCGAAGAGGCACCTGCCGCGCCCGTGATGGCTGCAAGCAGCAACGAAAGCTCCGCTTGGGATCAAACCTCCCTGATCGGGAAAATCTTCATCGGCTTCGGGGCGCTGCTGACGATGGCCTCCGCCGTGCGCATGTTCATGGCCTGAATAGTCTCGTGCCCCGGATGCTGCGTAGCGCGCCGCTTTTTTGCGGCGTGCTACGTTGCTGAGCCGGGGCCTATAGCTCCGCAATCGAAGTTGTGGGTCCCGGCTCTGCGAAGCAGCGCAATAGCGCTGCACCGCGTCCGCGACGCTGGCCGTCCCCCCACTTGAAGCCGGTCCCCCCAGCGGGCACATTGCCCCGTGAAATCAAGCGCGGGGTAGACCATGAGCACGTTCGAACACATCATCGTCGAAAACAAAGGCGCGGTCGGCATCATCACGCTCAACCGTCCGAAGATGCTCAATGCGCTGTCCTTCGGCGTATTCAGAGAAATCGCCGCCGCCGTCGATGATCTCGAAGCCGACGACAAGATCGGTTGCATCCTGCTGACTGGCGGCGAAAAAGCCTTCGCCGCAGGCGCCGACATCAAGGAAATGCAGCCCAAAGCCTTCATCGACATGTTTTCCAGCGATTTCACCGCCATCGGCGGCGATCGCGTTGCCACCTGCCGCAAGCCGACCATTGCCGCCGTCAGCGGCTATGCGCTCGGCGGCGGCTGTGAACTCGCAATGATGTGCGACATCATTATTGCCGCCGACACCGCGAAATTCGGCCAGCCGGAAATTACGCTCGGCACCATTCCTGGCATCGGCGGAACGCAGCGGCTGACGCGCGCGGTTGGCAAGTCCAAGGCGATGGACCTGTGTCTCACCGGGCGAATGATGAATGCCACCGAGGCGGAGCGATCGGGTCTCGTCAGCCGCATTGTGCCGGCGGATAAATTGATGGACGAAGCGCTCGCGATGGCGGAAAAAATCGCCTCGATGTCGCGCCCTGCGGCCGAAATGGCGAAGAGCGCGATCAACCGGGCGTTCGAAACCCCGCTGTCGGAAGGACTCAACGTCGAACGCGACCTGTTTCATTCAACCTTCGCGCTGGAGGATCGCTCCGAAGGCATGGCGGCGTTCATCGAGAAGCGCAAGCCGGTGAATAAGAACCGCTGATCTCGTCATCCCTTTCGTGAGCGCAATTGCGCTCATCGCTGGAGGTGCGAGCTCTTGCGAGCCACGAAGGATGACAATACGTGCGGGCCATCCTTCGAGACGCGCGCAAAGTGGGCGCGTCTCGAAGGATGACTTCGGTATCTGTGGGGAGCGTGGATCCCCGCTCTGCGGAGTGGCGTAATTGCGCTGCACCGCGTTCGGGACACGAAAAGAAGATCAAGCCGCCGCGGCCAGGTTCAAGGAAGCTTCAGCGAGCGAGGTCAGGCTCTCGTCGGTTTTCTTCTCCTCCTGCAGGGTCTCATCGAGCAGCCGAACCGCGTCGTTGATGCCGAGTTGCTGCGCCCATTGCTTCAGCGTGCCGTAGCGCGCGATTTCGTAATGCTCGACGGCCTGCGCCGCGGCAACCATGCCGGCGTCGAGCGCCTCGGAACCTTTGTACTCTTCCATGATCTCCTTGCCCTCGTCGAGGATGCCCTGGATCGCATCGCAGGTCTTGCCGCGCGCCGGTTTGTCGATCAATTCGAAAATCTTCTCAAGCCGTTCAACCTGGCCTTCGGTCTCGCCATGGTGCTTTTCGAACGCCGCACGCAGCTTGTCGGAGTGGGCGGCCTTCGCCATCTTCGGCAGCGCCCTCAAAATCTGCTTTTCGGCGTAATAGATATCCTTCAGCGTATCGAAGAAGAGGTCGTTGAGGTGTTTGTCTTTCGCGGTCATGTTGCACTCCATTGGCGAGCGGAGGTAAGGGACATTCCGCCTCTCAACGCCACTTGACGGGCAATGTTCCGGCAATTGCAAAGGACGTGCGAGAGGTGCCTTGAAATCCCTCGGAACAAGCTGACCTCGCACCGAGGCCGTTGCCTGCTCAGGGTTGGCGTGATACGCGCATGGATGTCCGGGCCATCGGCAACCGCCCGGTCAGCTGTCATGCAGCCAAGCGTTGTCTCGCTCCGTTTATGGAGGTGAGACGTGTCCTGCGGCAGCTTTGTGATCCGCGTGACCCTGTGGCGGATCGATCCATGACGCTTTTCCTCCCGGCCAAAACTCCGGCGGATATTCTTTGTCTGTATGGGGCGCGGGCGCTTCGCGGATTCGGCGATGGCTTTGCGATCATCATTCTGCCGGTCTACCTGTCGGCCATCGGCTTCTCGCCGCAGCAGATCGGAATCGTCGCCAGTGCCTCGCTGCTTGGAACGGCGGCCCTGACGCTGATCACAGGCTTCATTTCACCGCGTTTTGAGCTGAGAACTCTTTTTTTCGCCGGTGCCGGATTGATCGCTTTCACGGGCCTCATGTTCCCGGCGGCGGGGACGATCGCGCCTGTTCTGCTCGTCGCCTTCATCGGAAGCATCAATCCATCGGGGGGCGATCTGGGCATGCTGGTTCCCCTCGAGCATGCGCTGTTGACGAAGGAAACCGCCGACCGGGAGCGCACCGCAGTTTTTGCAAGATACAGCCTGATCGGCTCGCTGACCGCTGCCGTGGGATCGCTGGCGGCGGCATTGCCGGAGATCCTTGCGTCGAACGGCTGGCCGAAGCTCGGCGCCATCAAACTGATGTTTTACGGATATGCCGCGCTGGGACTGCTGGCGGCGTTTCTCTACCGGCGCTTGCCGCGCGACCACAGTCATGCGGCGAACCTGCCAAAGGCCGCGCTCGGACCATCGCGAAGTATCGTCTATAAGCTTGCGGCCTTGTTCAGTCTGGACGCCTTTGCCGGCGGCTTCGTTGTGCAGTCGCTGCTGGCGCTCTGGCTGTTCCAACGATTTGATCTCTCGCTTGAGGCGGCGAGCCTCTATTTCTTCTGCTCGAGCCTGTTGGGCGCATTCTCATTTCCGGTTGCAGCCTGGCTTGCGAGGCGTATCGGCCTCATCAACACCATGGTGTTCACGCATATCCCTTCGAGCCTCTGCCTGATCGCTGCGGCCTTTTCTTCAAGCTTGACCGTCGTGTTGTCGCTGCTGCTGGTTCGCTCCGCGCTGTCGCAGATGGACGTTCCGACGCGGTCATCCTATGTGATGGCCGTGGTGACGCCGACCGAGCGCACCGCGGCTGCGAGTGCTACCGCCGTGCCGCGCAGCCTTGCATCGTCGGTCAGCCCTGCGATGGCAGGGTTCATGTTGGCGGGACCTTTTTCCGGCCTGCCGCTTGTGGTGTGCGGATGTCTGAAGATCGGCTACGACCTGGCGCTGCTCAGGATGTTCCAGCACACCAAACCGCCGGAAGAAATCCGGTAACGACGACCGCCCGGCCTCACGCCGCCAGCGTGTTCTCGACCAGCTTGACCCAGTACGACGTGCCGTAAACGATCGCGTCGTCGTCGAAATTATAGGCGGGATGATGCAGGCCCGCGCTGTTGCCATTGCCGCAGAAAATGAACGCTCCCGGCCGCTGCTCCAGCATATAAGCGAAATCTTCCGCGCCCATCAGGGGCGGCATTTCATGCACATTGGCATCACCGGCAACCTGCTTGGCCACCTGGGCCGCGACATCGGTCTGCGAGGCATGGTTGACCACGACGGGATAGCCGCGCTCGTACTCCAAATCGATCTTGGCGCCCGTCATCTGCGCCACGCCTGCGACCACCTCGCGCACCCGCTTTTCGACCAGTTCCCTCACTTTCTCCGTCAGCGTGCGCACGGTGCCCCTAAGCTCCGCGGTTTGCGGGATCACGTTGCGGGCGTTGCCGGCGTGGAATTCGCACATGGAAATAACCGCCGACTCCAGGGGATCGATGGTGCGCGATACAATGGACTGCAAGGCCGTGATCAGCTGCGCGCCGACCAGAACGGAATCGATGCATTTGTGCGGACGCGCCGCATGTCCACCGAGCCCCTCGATCCGGATGTCGATAGCATCGGTCGCGGCCATGATCGGACCCGACCGGATCGCGAACGAGCCCACCGGAATTCCCGGGACATTATGCATCCCATAGACCTGGTCGATGGCAAAGCGGTCCAGCAGCCCATCCTTGATCATTGCGGCGGCTCCCGCCCCGCCCTCTTCGGCCGGCTGAAAGATCACGACCGCGTCGCCTGCGAAATTCCGCGTCTCGGCGAGATATCGGGCCGCGCCGAGCAGCATCGCGGTATGTCCGTCATGGCCGCAGGCATGCATCTTGCCCGGCGTCTTGGAGGCGTAAGCGAGATTTGTCGCCTCCTCGATCGGCAGCGCGTCCATATCGGCACGCAGCCCGATCACCTTGATATCGCCCTTGGGCGCAGGCTTTCGGCCCTTGATGACGCCGACGACGCCGGTACGGCCCAGACCCGTCGCGACTTCGTCGCAGCCGAATTCCCGCAGCCGCTCCGCCACGAATGCCGCAGTGCGGTGCACGTCATACAGCAATTCCGGATGTTGATGGATATCCCGGCGCCAGGCCTGAATATCGGGTTGCAGATCGGCGACGCGGTTGACGATAGGCATGGCAGGTCTCGGGTCGGTTTGATTGCTTAACCTGTTTAGCACGCGCCCGCGATCCACCCAACACTCCTCCGGCGCGGTTCAAACCAGCCGAGAAGGTGACCAAAGCCGTCATGGCCGGGCTTGTCCCGGCGATCCACGTCTGACTGAATAGAAATCAAAGAAAGACGTGGATGCCCAGCATAAAGCCGGGCATGACGATCATGGTGGACCGGGCGGATTCAACGATGCCGAAGAGGCTTGAGGGTGATTTCGATTATATCGTCGTCGGCGCAGGCACCGCCGGCTGCATTGTCGCCAACCGGCTGTCGGCCGATCCCAAAAACCGCGTTCTGATCCTGGAGGCCGGCGGCAGCGACAACTGGATCTGGTTTCACATCCCGGTCGGCTACCTCTTCGCGATCGGCAATCCGCGTTCGGACTGGATGTTCAGGACCGAGCCGGAAGCCGGTCTCAACGGCCGCTCGCTGGCCTATCCCCGCGGCAAGGTGATCGGCGGCTCATCCGCCATCAACGCCATGATCTCGATGCGCGGACAGGCCGCCGATTACGATCACTGGCGTCAACTCGGCCTCCCTGGCTGGGGTTGGGATGATATAAAGCCCGCGTTCCGGCGGCTGGAGGACCATTTTCTGGGCGAAAGCGAGCATCATGGCACGGGAGGCGGCTGGCGGATCGAAGCGCCGCGGCTGTCCTGGAAAATTCTCGATGCGGTCGGCGATGCGGCAGAAGAAATGGGAATCGGAAGGATTCCGGATTTCAACACTGGCGACAATGAGGGCATCGGCTATTTCCATGTCAATCAGAAGCGCGGACGCCGCTGGTCGGCCGCTCGAGGTTTTTTGAAGCCCGCGCTAAAGCGCCCCAATCTGCGTCTCGAAACGGCCGTGCTGGTCGATCGCCTGATGACCGAGAACAGCCGTGCGGTTGGCGTGCGTTTCATTCAAGGAGACGTAGTCGTCGAGGCCCGCGCCAGAAGCGAAGTGATCCTGTGCGCCGGCTCGATCGGGTCGACGCAGGTGTTGCATCGCTCCGGCATCGGTCCCGCGGACCTGCTGGCGCCGCTTGGCATCGAGATAGCGCTCGACCGGCAAGGCGTCGGACGAAATCTGCAGGACCATCTACAGCAGCGTGCGATCTACAAGGTCACCGGCGTCCGCACGCTCAACGAGACCTACTATTCGCAGGTGCGGCGCGGCCTGATGGGCCTCGACTATGCGTTCCGCCGCCGTGGGCCGCTGACCATGGCGCCGTCACAGCTCGGCATTTTCACCCGTTCCGATCCGCACCGCGAACGCGCCAATATCCAGTTCCACGTGCAGCCGCTCTCGTTGGACAAGTTCGGCGATCCTCTGCACCGCTTCCCGGCGATCACGGTGAGCGCCTGCAATTTGCAGCCGACGTCACGCGGCACCGTGCGCATTCGCTCTGCGCGCGCCGAGGAGGCGCCTTCGATTGCGCCGAATTATCTGTCGACCGCCGAGGACCGCCAGGTCGCCGCCGATGCCATCCGCACCACGCGGCGGCTGATGAATCAGCCAGCGCTCGCGCGGTATCATCCGCAAGAATTTCTACCCGGCCCATCGGTCGGCGACGACGATGCCTCGCTGGCGAAAGCTGCCGGCGATATCGGCACCACAATTTTTCACCCCGTGGGCACGGCCAAGATGGGTACCGCCAACGATCCGATGGCCGTCGTCGATGAACGGCTGCGCTTTTACGGCATTGCCGCACTTCGCATCGCCGATGCCTCGGTGATGCCGACGATTACTTCCGGGAATACCAACACGCCGACCGCGATGATTGCCGAAAAGGGCGCCGCGATGATTCTCGAGGATTCGCGATAGCCGAACAAACGAAGCCGTTTGTGCGCTTACGCCGATTTGCGGATGGCGTTGTCGACCAGCGTCTTGCCCAGCGACCAGATCGCGCCGGGGACCTTGTGACTGGAGGCGATGACGGAATCGAACGCCGTCTCGATCCAGTTGCAATCCTCCTCGGTGATGGTCAGCGGCGGCAACAGCTTGATGGTGTGGCTGCCGTGGCCGGA
>WNFJ01026112.1_pt1 | contig 18536 bp, 20 predicted proteins | sample 5400461 | NCBI WGS metagenome assembly WNFJ01 (sample SAMN13153349, study PRJNA577476) | soil metagenome | isolation source: 115 cm saprolite on Douglas fir-dominated hillslope | place: USA:California | collected 2013-09-17
TTTCCGATTCTTGGATTAATTTCTCGGCTTCAGCGATCAAAAGGACAGCATTCTTGTTCAGTTCCTCGACCTTGTATCGCAACAAACCAAACTCTTCTTTATGTTGCAACCTGGGGATAACGCCCGTGCTGTTGAGCAACTCGTTGCGATGCTGGTCAAGGATTCTCGCAAGAAACGAAAGCCTGTGCTCAAGAGATCTTCATCGACACTGCCGAAAGCTCGCGCGATAAAGATCGAGCATTCAGATCCGGCTCAGAACATGTCCGTCATCGCCGACGCGTTACCAGCGGCGCCGGGGAAGGTCGAGAGCCCGAGTGCCTTCATCAGGGTTTTCAGCGTGTTCTGATGCTGATATAGAGTCGTCGATTTGTAACCTGGTTTCACTTTCGGGCCAACTACAACGGCGGCAACGTGCCCGCCACCATGCTGTGTATCGCTGCCTGAGCTTTCGTCGAAGACAATGATCAAAATTCCATCTTTTTGAAAAGTTGAACTCGCGATGAGCGGTGCGATGTTTGTCTTCAACCAGGAATCCGCAGTACTTAAGCTCCCGTCGTGGGCGTCATGTAGCATGTTCGGGACGATGAAAGAGTAGTTTGGAAGTATCTGGTTCGTGAGATCTGACGCAAAATGCGTAAATGGAACCAGGTTATATTTTTCACTGCTATTGGCCACGTCGTTGAAATAGGCGAGTGGGTTGTGATGCTTCACGTAAGGGTAAACGTCGCATCCCGTGTATCCAGAGTACGGTAGGCTATCCACGTATGCCTTCCACGTCTTCCCAGCCGTGAGCAGATGGCGAACAATGTTGTCTTGGGTAATAGTGCTGCACAAGCTATCATTGTTGGTGATGATCTGCCCTGCCGTAAGCATGAAGTAATTGCCGATGGAGGGGTGCGTGTTGGCGTAATACTGAGTTGCCAAGCCGTATTTCGTGGCCAGACTATTCAAATATGGCATCGACGAGCTTCCAATCACGCTGGAATAGCTGTGATTCTCTTCCACGACAATGAAGACGTGACTGCTGGCAGGAACCGTAGTTAAGGTTGAAGTTGAGCTTGTTCCTGAGACCGTGATGGTAATCGCGGTCTTCGATGACCCGCAGTTGTCCCACTCCTGTACTACCGTGTTGTAAGTTCCTGGCGCCAGCGTCAGGTAAGTGTTCAGGCTCGAGCCGGAGACTGTGTACGCGAGAACGTAGGGCGCGGTGTATATGCCCATGGACGACACACCGCCCGAGCAGCTTGTTGTCCCGCTTGCGACAAAGTGTACGGGTGATGCTACGGTACTGCCACTCGTTGGCGACGATACCGATACTGTGCCGAAGGCGCTTGCCGCAGACAGAAGGATGCAATAGAACACGGCTTTCATCAGTACTCCCATTTGTTTTACAGTCTCTTTGTTATCTGGCAGAAGCGCGGTTATCTGGCAGAAGCGCGAGAACGTCACCGCACAATCACCAAAGCTGAACGCGAGTGTAGACGGGCATCTACTTACCTTCAATGCCTTCGTACAATACTTAGTACATCCTGATAGCGTGGTCGGGGCAGGAAATCCGCGCGGGCACCGACGCAAGAGCTTCTCGATCCATGATCGTGTAAAGTGTCGAAAGCGCGAGGCGCGATTAATGGGCAACGCGTCAGGGGCTACTACGATGATCGAGACCTGCCGTACTACTACTTCATGGCGACTCAATTTGCCATGTCGGACAGGTGGTTCTCACCGGTGATGACCAACACACCTGCAAACCGCATGTACGCTATCGCCGCCACATCCCATGGCGTTGTCAATAAGCAAACAACAACGGTGGATATTCCCACGATTTTTGACGAGTTGCAGCAAGCCAACATAAGTTGGAAGGTCTATGTTCCCGATTTTCCGAATGGCACAGCTTTGAAGGGATTCCCCGCCTACGCCAAGTATCTCAACACCAACATCGAGCTCAAGGATTCGTCACATAGATCGTGGATTTCGCCCAGGCTGATTTTGTGTTGTCGAAGGATTGGACCGTCACACGATGCACACCTGAAGTAGTGAGACTAATCTGAGTCGCAGGCGGCAGCTGACTAACGTTTACGTATTCCGCGTATTTTATCCCGTCCAGATATATTTGCATGTCACTGGCATTGTCCGGTCCGGAGGCGTTAGCCGAAATTCCAAACGTCGAGGGAACGTGACTGCCATCGAGCGGGCTACTGATATGTGTGATTTCAGCATCAGGGCCGCCAAACGTGTTTGGAAACTTGAGAGTGAATTGATTGTGGCTGTCTGTCTTGTAAGCAGGGATCCCCGCAGGGAAGTTGGCCGGGCGATTCGCGATGGATGGAGAGTAAGTGAACACGGATACGGTCCTTTTCGAAGGACTCACGGTGAGTATCCGAAGGTAGCCATAACCGAAACAACCGCCATATCCTTGCCCTTGAAAATCTGAAAGCATCTGGATGGGGCGATAAGGGTTTGTGCAGAGCGTCGTCCACGATTGCACGCTGCAATTCACATATCCGACGCCATTATAGTTCGGAACGTTCGGGTAGTCCCCAGGTTTTGGATCTCGCACATGCCCACTCAGAGCCATAAACACGTTGGGATGAGCCCCGATGAGCTTGTACCACAAACCTATTCCGTCCGTGCCTCCTCCGACCGGGTTGTAAGAGGCAAATGAGTTGAGGAGACAACCATAGATCGTGTTCGGAAATCCAGAACACAGTGGGTAGGCAGAGCCAGCCGGGAATGCTGAGCCGAACGTGGGCCCGGAGCCGTCATTTGACAGGTAGGCGTGGGTAACAACGATCACTGGACCGGGGAAACTTGAGATCAGGTTGTTGGCCGCTGCGACGATTGAACTCCGCGGAAACAGCTCCAAAGACAAGATCATGTAGCTGGTCGCACCGATCTTCATCGTTTTGTAAAAGTTCGGCGTGCGGTTCCCTGAGGAATCCAGAATGTAAGCCGTTGGATTGATTGTCGGCGGCCCGAAATAGTGAAAATAGTTTGTCGCGCTTCTCGGCTGGGGCCTGTCGGCCTCGCAATCGTAGTCATGATTTCCAATTGTGGGCTGGTAATAGATTCCATGATTGGTGAGGATGTTTACTGCCGCTTGAGCTTGCTGCCACTGGGTCTGCCAGTTGGATGGCGGCGCCTTAAGGCAATTGCCATTCACGTTGCCGTTGCTGTCGACCGGATACCCTCCGCCATCCACGATGTCGCCTAAGCCGATCACCAGTCTTATGTTCAGAGCCGCTTGGTGCGTCACAACCCAGTTCGACTGATCATCAAACACGTAGGCGTTCTGTGAAGTGTAGAACTGCGTATCTGGGAACAGCACAATCGAAAAATCCGGATCGCTTGGTGAGATGGAAGCCTGCGCTGGCTGTTGCGCGCTGCTAAGGAGAAACGCTGGCGTCCATACTGCACTGCTGATGAAAACGAGCAGCACCAACGTAAGATACTTCATAAATCCTCCAACTCACACGCCTCCGCGCACACGAGTGCGAACTCTCCGGCGGATCACTTCTTTGAAATTTCAGAAATGAGAAGGAGCCCTGACGCTAAAACTACAAATGCTCTTTAGTTTCGCTGTGTGCCGCCTTGACATTTCGCAATGGTTTTTGAAAACCGTTGCTGCCCGTCAGGAGTGCAGGTACGGTGCCAGAGTAAGGATGCCAACTCGGTCTGCCTTTTCGGATCACGACCCAATGATTTGAATCACATGCCAAATTCTGGGAAGAGAGAAGGTGATGAGATCAGCCTTTCCGCCATTGCTGCTTAACCGAACCGTTAATCGTCGCCAACCCTTCGGTTAATGGCTAAAAGCGGGAACTGCTAGACGAGACCCCGATCGTCCTGCCCGAAAGCATCTGATTCTGGGCAGTAGAACAGAGTACTTTGCACCCGTGCAGGGTTAAGCACTTGCGGACTCGCAGCCGAGGAGGTTTTTGGGCAGGACCGTCGCGAATGAATGATCCAACTCACAAGAGACCGTCGCCCGGTGGGCGCGGGTGGATGGATTAATTGTATGCTCGTTTTGCGCCTCGTGAAAGCAATCGCGGAGGCGCGAGGCTTGGATCCTGCGAAGTGGCACCCTCACCTGCTCCGTCACGCCTGCGCTACTCACATGCACGATCATGATGCTCCGCTGCAGTCGGTCGCGGCTCTTAGTTAGCTTTTGATCTTCGGATTCACGGGAACCTCGCCAGAACTATCTTGCGACCGGGCAGTCTGTATCCGTTCAAGGGATCGTTCAAGTGATACCAGCTCTTCGCGCATGTGGGGTGGAACCGCTTTGGGTTGGCCGACTTCGGGGAGATCTGTTCAACGAACGCCCCATGACTCGCTGGAGACCATCAAGAGAAGTGCTCGAAATGGTCAAGGCGGCGAGAGCGAGGATGCAATGTCGTCGCAATGAGGGCAAGATCGAGGATTCCAGCCAAGCCGTCTTCCGGCATACACGTGAATATCGCCATACCCTCTCAAAGCTAGGTTTGGAGGTCCATAGCCGTCCACTATCTCTCGACACTTTCCCGCCGCTTCGTATCATTACGGCGCGCAAGCAGCCATAATCTCTCCTGACTAGCGCGAGTGAGCGAGGGGAGCAGGCGTGCGGGCGCGGGAGTCGATGAGTGATATTGTTTGCGACAGCTATCTACATCCAAGTGCTTGGATGGCCCCGTTTGTTCGTTGGAATTGCTTCAGTACGGCCCAATCCAGACGCAATCGCCAAGCCGACAAGTCGGACCACATCCCCGCACAACTAACTGCGCGTCACTTCCACCACACAGACTCTAATGCCTCATTACAGTAGCGAGCACTCCGTTGAATGAATCCTGCCATGCATGGGCGATCAGGCGATCATTCCAGGGCGAACGTTTGCGCGCCAATAGGTCAGAATCCCGAACTTAGCCCCGTACAGGGCGACCAGAATCGTCATCCGGAAGTGATTGTCTGTCCCCGCGACTACTCCCGAAGACGGCTCTGCATGGCTGGCCTCCTCCACATCGAGGTGTGCCATCTGTACTCGCTCTCCGCCTCGCAGCTCATGCGCAAGAATCCCACCGAGGCGATCGTTGACAAGGACAATCACCTACGGGACGCCCTCAAGTACATCCTTCTCTCGTTGCCCAGCCCTTCAGAGAGGCCGAGAGAAATGAAGCGCGATGAACTCATCCAGCAGGCTTGTAGGTGATGAAAGCCATTGTGCAGAAGCCATCATGACAGACCCGAGTTTCTCGTCGCCCAAAGTCCTTTACCCAGAGTGGCAACGCGAGCTCGAAGCTGCGCTCGTAGAGCATGACCGTGAAAAACTCTTGGAGCAAGTGATGGCGGCAGAAGCCGCTATCTTCAACCGCCTTCAGGCCATCTCGCAAAGCCCAGACCTTGAGGCTGAACGGCACGCCATTCGAGATGCGGTGGCAAAGCTGCGGATTCTCAAGAGGGACCGTCTTGGGTTTCCCGACTGGGAAAAGAAGTAAGCATCACGCGGCAATAGGACAGAACAGAGCGCGGGCTTTCACTGTTCTTCTCCTTGGAACCAAGGTAAATTGGTTTCTGTTCCGACTACGCACTTTTCTGTTGCGCACTCTGAGATTCACTTGCCTTCGCCGCTTGTTCCAGCTTCTTCACAGCCGCCATGGTGCTAGCGGTGTAGTCTACGCGCTTGTCCGACTTCGGGCGTCGTTTGCGTTTGGTCGCAGAATCATGCTTTGACATTGGTTTTATTCCTGTCGCTGCTTGAGCACTCAGAAGTCTCTCCGGCAACACCCCACTCTAGTCTCGAAGCCGCCCTCAAGAATGGTCACTTTTGCACAAGTTATTTATGAACTTTCGCAACCCTGGCCTATCCAACCGCGAGGGCCAACGTCAATGTTGGGGAAGTCTAACTGCCCCGACGCTGGCCGGGCATCTCGAATAGCAGGACCCCCGCGGCGACCGAAACGTTGATCGAGTCGCAGCCGCCGCGCATCGGAATTCGAACCCTGAAATCGGCAATCTCGGCGAGGCGCTCACACGACGGGTGATCGGGACTAGCCGCTATTGCGGTGACAGACAGACCTGTGGCAATCGTGCCGGAAGGTGTCCAGATAAGTTATTCTGATGACATGGATCATCTAGCCACTACGGCTATTGCTCGATGCGATCAAGCCTGCCCATGCTTCCGGTTTCATCTTCCCCAACACCATTGGCGGGGCAATCGACCTCGACAATCTAGCCGATCGAGTGATCCGTCCAACACTGAAGGTACATAATTTGATGTGGAAAGGCTGGCAAGCATATCGTCGCGGTCTCGCCACGAACCTCAAGGAGCTTGGAGTTCCAGACACAACTATCCAATGCATTTTGAGACACGAGAACGTCAATACAACGCAGCGTTTCTACATCAAGACCGCTTCCGCGGTAGCCGTCGATGCCATGAAGAAGTTGGAAGAAAAAATCAGTGGTACAGCAGTTGTACAGTAGGCAGTGGTGAACTGATCCGTAAGCTTCTGAAAAGATGGAGCCGACGAGCGGACTTGAACCGCTGACCTGCCGATTACGAATCGTACGAATCGGCTGCTCTACCAACTGAGCTACGTCGGCCTGTCCTGCACTTTCGATAGTTTACCAAACCAGACGCTGGGAAAACTTAGGCGTATTTTGCCTAAAGCGAGCAGACTGAGCGACTACGCAGTGGTGCTTTGATAGCTTGCGTATTCTTCTTCTGAATGCGCAGGCAACAACACCCACAGCGTATACACGCCAAGCGCTGTTCCGAAAGGAATCTGGAAGAAAAGCGAGATCACTCCAAGGATGATCGCCAGCAGCCGGGCCCAGGGCTGACGATTCAGCAGGCCCCATCCTGCCAGGAATCCGCTTACGGATTTGACGATCGACAAGATGCCAAGCGCTCCAACCAGCGGGTGCAAGAACATCGGCATGCCTTCCGGAGTCCATCGCGAGAACAAGGTGTGGGCGACAACCAGCGCCGCCACTCCGCCAACCGCGTCTAATGCAGAGAGTGCCAGCCAGAAAATCCCGAGCAGGCGGATGTGCGATTCAACTCGTCCCCGCCGTGGCCCAGCAAATGAAACCTGTCCTCTGACTTCTTTGCCGCAGCCACTGCAAAAGCGCTGATTGGTCTGCAGTTCGGCCCCGCACTGATCGCAGAACATGTTTGCATCCTCTCTCAGACTGTCATATGCGGTTTCATTAAATCGCCCTTCATCGCCGCTGGCAATAGCTTTCGGATATGCTATGCCGCAGCGCGGGCCACAGCTATCTCCTCGTACTCGCGCTGCGACTGTCCTGGCAACAGCACCCACATCGTATACACACCGACGGCTGTGCCGAACGGAATGTTGAATAGCGAAATGAAGGCCAAAACCAGCGCCACCACGCGGGCCCATGGCTCACGCTGCATCAAGCCCCATCCGGTGACAAATCCGCAGGCAGCCTTAGCCAGGGCGAAAATACTGACCACGGTCAACAATGGACGCAAGAACGCAGTAGGAGCTTGTGGCGCGCCCATGCCGTTAAAATGAGCGAACAAAGTATTGGCCAGGATAAAAAGAATCACGCCGCCGATGGTATTGAAGGCCGAAATTGCCAGCCAGAGAATGCCCACCAGGTGGACATGCTCTTGCACGCGTCCAGGACGCGGCTGTATCGCGATCACCGGACCGATCGTCTGCTTGCCGCACCGGCTACAAAACGCCTGACCGGTTTGAACTGATGCACCGCATCCGTCGCAGAACATGTTTCCCTCCAGCACCCTGATAGATGATACGCACGCTGCGCTTGAGAGTTCCGTGAATCTCCTTCACGCAGAATTACGGTGCTGGGACTTCGCGTCAATTCGAGTGGGGGTCGCGAATCACACATACGGTCCACAAACGAAAAGGCCACCCGGCAACAGGGCAGCCTCTTCTTCAAGGGAGAATAGTTCCAACGGAGGTTTAGACCGTCAAAACTTTCTGGCGAAATCTTATGAGCCGAAAACTGGGGTGTCAAGAAACTTTTTAGGAAATAAGTTCCATGTTTTCAATGGATTGTATACTGCTTGTCAGGAAGTTGAAAGTGCCTCATTTTGAGACAAATACCGTCTATGAGCCATCAACCAGCATTGATTGAAGAGCTTACGCCGGAATCACCCGGTTTTCGGCCGGGATCGGAGAGATTGAGGGTAATGATCTCCAGCTGTTCCGGGCGATCGAAAACTCGGCCCGGCAGTATCCGTTTTATTGCGATCCGAAACCCGCCAAATGCTACTCCGGCGACAACGGAGAGCCCGCAGATGATTGCGGCCAGCAGGATCACTCCAACAATCAGGTTCGCGGCGTTATCGCGCTTCGTGAAGTAGGTGTTCTCGTTCCAGGTAACATCCGCGTCGTAGTTCACCGACGAAATAAGTGACTTGGCATCGCTTTCTGAAATCCCGCCGCTAGCAAGGACGAGGATTGGTCCGGTGCGCCTGGCGACGATTTGCGACTGTCCAAGCTGAAGCAACTGCTGCGCTGACTCAATTTGCTTCAACTGAGAGGCTGCAATCTGGGGCGTGGGATAACCGATCAGCATCAGCGTGGCTTGCTTGCCCGAGATGTTGTAATTCCCCAGCACCACCTCTGCACCTCTGCTGAAATCCACGTACTGCGCGGGCAGTGGGGCTGCGGTTTTCTCCATGCCGATTGGTCCGACGACGTATCTTGTGGTGCTATCAGACTGTTTCGGCAAATAGTTACGAAGTCCAGGCAAGTTCACTGCGCTTCCCGCAGGCCGCGGCAAAACGTTGGCTAGTTCCCGCAGCTCTGCAGCGGACATTGCCGAAAGCCGTTGAAAAATCGCGTCCACCAAAATGTTGCCTCGAAAAAAAAGTACGCGCTCATTCAGTGACGCTCCCTGATCACCGATTTTTTCGTTCTGCATTTGCGGCATTTTGTAGTACGTGAACGCGCCGTATGCGCCGCTGGCATCCTGAAATCGCGCGGCCTTCACCGTAAGCTTGCGGCCGCCGTCGCGGGTGTAGGTGGCGCTGTCAAGATCGGTGAAGCCGTATTCCTTGAGCAATGCTGCGTTCACGGGATCAGCGGTCGCTGGGTCTTTGGTTTGCGCGGATTTGCTGATTTGCCATCCGGCAAACACCTGCGGAAGGATGGCTGGCGAAGAAGGACTGTCAGCCGCAAAAGACACGCTCGTCAACAGAATCAACAACACTAGGAGAACAGAGAAAAATCTAGGGATTCTCATGAAAAACGGCGCAATGCAGAAGCTCCCTGCTGATTAGACTACAGAGGGAGGAAGAAAGTTTCCAGTGCGCGGCGTGGGGGGGCGTGGGGGCTGCATCGTGGACGCCCGCCGCGACATGAGATCTACTCCGCCGAGGCCTTCTCGATCCTGCTCGCCACTTTGACTCCGCCCAGCCCATTCACATAGCGTGAGATTCCGTGATAGAGCGATTCCGCTATTCGCTGACGGTAGTCTGGACCTCTGAGTCGCTTTTCGTCGCCGGGATTGCTGATGAAGGAGATCTCCGCCAGGATTGAAGGCATATTTGCGCCGATCAACACAACGAACGGGGCTTTCTTCACACCACGGTCGCGGATTCCGGGACTCTTGGCTGCAAGGCCGCTGTGTAGCGACTGTTGAATGTCGGACGCGAACTCCCGCGACTCCTCAATCTTCTCCTTCAGCGCGATCTTCTTCACCAAGTCCTGCAATTCATGAATTGACTTGTCCGAGGCCGCATTTTCGCGCGCTGCAACTTCGAGCGCCTCCGGCGAAGAGGTGAAATTCAGGTAGTACGTCTCCACTCCGCGCGCGTCGGGATCATGGCTTGAGTTGGCATGGACTGAGACAAAGAGATCCGCCTGCTCCTGGTTGGCGATCGAGGTGCGAGTCTCGAGCGGGATGAAAGTGTCATCGCGCCGGGTGAATACGACTTCAGCCCCGAGCCGAGCTTCGAGCAGTTTGCCAAGGCGTTTGCTCACATCAAGTACGAGGTCTTTTTCGAGCAGACCATTAGGCCCGATCGTGCCCGTATCGTGGCCACCATGGCCCGGATCAATCACGATTTTGCCGATCTTTAAACCAAGTGTACGAATCAGGGAACGATCACCGCTCGACGTGGGCTGCGCCTCTCGCATGGATTTGGCCGAGGCCACTCGACTCTTTGCCGTGCGGGGCACCATCGCCGCTTTGACGGATTTCGTGCTGGACTTCGGGGAAACGGCCTCCGCATCCACCTCGGGAGGATCGTCATCATCGGCTTCGACGATAACTTTCTTGGGCGTGCCCGCCCCAACGCCAAGCAGGGATTTCTCGGTCGCGGAAACCACCCTGCTTGCAACTGCGTTCCCGGTCGCCGCAGGTTTGACGTCACCAACGCTCAATGGCTGCTCGGAGTGAAAGTCCTCGCCGTAAATATCAATGACGAGTCGCGGCGGGTTTGCGGCGGGTTTAATAGCAGCGAGGCATTGTAGCTGGCATGGTCCGCGGTCTCGATCACCAGCCGTGCCTTTCCCGGCTTGTATTGGGCTACCCGCATCTTCTTTACGACACCGTCGTCCACATCAAAACTTTTGCCTATCAGATAGGAAGGCAGTCGCGTGTTTTTCAGGTCGAAGAATATTCGATCTGGGTGGTCAATCCGTTGCGACTCGAACTGGACATCCTGCTCCAGATCCACGGCAACGCGGGTATAGTCCGGAGTTGACCAGTATTGTACGGCCGTGACGTGAACGGCTTTTTCAGTGCCGTCTTTCGAAACTGCCTGCTCCGCAGGAGGGGCGGCATCATCTTCCGCGTGCTTCAGATCCGTTCCATGCGCCTTGCCCGCTTCCCCGCTCGCCAACGACACTTGCTGAATCGGTGAACCCAGGTCAGCCTGCGCCTCTTGCGCTGACTGGCTGTGCGGATAGCGGCGAATGAGTTCTTCGAAAGCTACACGCGCATCCGGATCGTCTCCCAAATCATTCTTGTAGATTTCGCCGATCGCGAGCAGCGCCTCAACGCGATGTTTGCTGCCTGGGTATTCCCGTCTCAGAAACTTGTATTCACGCACGGCGGAGTACAGAGCGATGTCGTCTTTGAAGTGGCGTCCCATCTCCGCAGTCAGCTCTGCGACTGCAAACGCGCTGCCATCGGCTTTGCTGGAGGTCGGCGCCTCAAGAACGATTCGCCGATAAGAAGTGATTACGGCTTCGTATTCGCGGCGGGTACGCGCCTGCTCAGCATGTCCGTTCAGGGTTGCGCGTTGGGATTCGGCGTTGGTGAATTGGTTTTCGGCCCAGGCTTGCGAGCGGTGAATTCTCGCCTCGGAAAAACCCGCCATCAGCAGGACACAAATCAGCGCAGCGCAGATTCTCGTGTAGGGGCGACCGCCCTCATCTGTCCGCCGGGCCGAAGGCGCTGTCATCACCGTTAGCTGCGCAGATTTCGAGATTGGCTCGACTGGACAGCCGGGGGCGGCCGTCCCCAGATGTGAATTGCTTCGGCTGCAAGCGACGCTTTTCAAATCGCGACCCTGAGAGACTTCCGTTACCGCGGTTCTAAGATGCTCTTAGTCCGTGTTGCTGATGTAAAGCACGCCTCTGGCATCCCGCTGTACTGTAACCGGCTCGCGGGACGCGCCCCCGAAATAGTTGCTGCCTAAGCCTCCACCGTAGAGCTGGGTGATGCGCTTCACGTAATTGCGGGTCTCCGCATACTTAGGAATCCCCGAACTTCGCGCTACTGCACCACTTCCCGCGTTGTAGGCCGCCAGACTCAGCCGAACATCACCGCCGTAGCTTTCGAGCAACTGCTTCAAGTGCCGCACGCCGGCATCGACGTTTTCCTCCGGATTGAAGGGATTGCTCACTTTTAACTGGCGAGCAGTCTGCGGCATAAGCTGCATCAGTCCCATGGCTCCCTTGCGGGAAACCGCATTGGGATTGAAGTTGGACTCGACCTTCACCAGCGCGCGAACCAAGTTTGGGTCCACGTTGTGGCGTGCCGCCGCCTTATCAATCGCGGAGTCAATCTCCCGTTGTGTAAACCCACTCCGAGAAGAAGAGTTTTGTTCATAAGACGACTTCCCCAGGTATTGGTCCACTTCAGCCGCGGCCGATTTTGCAGCTTGAACATTGGCATGCGGAACGGACTTCCACCGCCGCTCGGTGGTGCTCCAGAAAACCAGACGGTTCTGTTGCGATCGAAACGTCTGCCGCGGAGCCGGTGCCACAACGTCATTTACGTACACTTTGTGGCCCCCATCGTCAGTCGTCGGGGTAATAGGTGCATTGGTAGCTGCCTCGACGCATGGCGTGAAAGAAAGGAGGGTCGCGATAGCTGGAGTTGCCATCAGGGCGAGTTGCAGGCGTTTTCGCATACCGGGACAAGCTTTCTGCAGAGGCAAACCTTTCCCCGGCGAACCCGCATTTCGGTTCACTAGGGTGGAAACACACCCCTGCTCCTACCTTCCCGGAACCTGACGGAGAATCCCTACCAGAGTGACCTGATTATAGGCTGGGCTGGATCAACGGACAATCACCCAAAGGGGAATAGAACCACGGTGGTAATTCCTGGTAATCATTGTGAAATCAACGAGTTACGAGACTTCTCTCGCATCCAGCCGGATTCGCCCTTCCAAAGCTTGGGCATTTTCTGCAAGCCCAGTCAGACATTCAGGAGACGACAGACAGGGCCACAGCCTAATTCTGAGGATACCCGAAGGACGCCATGAGTCTGCTCTATAACGCCGAGGACAGTCCGGGGGTACATGAACGATGTCGGACCGCTTGCATTGAACTTGCATTGAACTGCCATTCGCAAACCGAATTCGTCAGATTCGTAATTCGCAGCGAACATGATCAGTTCGTCTCCAACTGACGCTTTGTTTTCATCAAGCAGAAACATCCTTTATCGAGTCCATAGAATTTTTCTTTCAAAGTTTCTCTAATCGCGGCAAAAAAAACAATCAATTGGACACTCCCTTCCTAGCACGATACTTTTTCAGGCACTTAGTCACGACACACGTGGGGCCGGGGCGAATATCAGATTGTTAAGAGCACGCCCACGCGGACGCGCAACATAAGTTTACGAAGTAGTCAAACCTTCGAAAAGGAGATTAACTTTGCGCATACGACTGCTGTGTTTTCTTCCGTTCTTGGTTCTGGCGCTAGTGGCGCTTCCATCTTTTGGGCAGAATGCTCCTTCGGACCCTCAGGCCGCGCCCAGTGCCGCTCCCGCCGACAACACCGCCGCCCAGACGAAGCCCCCAGATCCACAGCCTCTGCCTATGCCGTCGATGTCGGGGCCGCTACAAACCGCGGTACCGCATGAGGTTGAAGGGGGAAAATTGGCGGTTACAGGCATTTTAAGCGGCATAGGCTGGACGGAAGGTAATCATGTTTCAGGCGACTCGTCGACCCACTGGGATGTCAGCAACGCTCAGATTTTCGTCCAAAAGACCACTGGCTGGTGGCAATTCTATTTGCAGGGCGGCGCCTATAACTTGCCGGCTATCGGAGTGCCATTCCTCTCCACCTCAGACACGATCAAAAACATCTATGGGCCTTTTCCGCAAGGCTATGCGAAGTTTGTTAAAGGAAATTTCAACGTAGAAATCGGTGCGCTGCCAACTCTGATCGGGGCCGAGTACACGTTCAGCTTCCAAAACATGAACATCGAGCGCGGTCTGCTCTGGAATCAAGAAAACGCGGTTAACCGAGGTATACAACTCAACGAAACCTACAAGAAGTGGACCGCGGCATTCAGCTGGAATGACGGGTTTTATTCAAACCGCTACACATGGCTGTCGGGCTCGCTGACTTATGCCTTCAATTCCGCAAACAGCCTGGCATTTATAGGCATGGGCAATGCAGGAGCGTACGCGAAGAACACGCTTGCGACACCTCTGCCTCTAAACAACTCGCAGATCTACAACTTGATCTACACCTACTCCAAGGGCAGTTGGGTGGTTCAACCGTATTTTCAGTACACCGACGTGCCCACCAACGCGAGCATTGGAATAGCCAAGGGAGCGAGCACAAAGGGTGGAGCCCTCCTGGCCACTTACAATTTCAAGCGCGGGTTTTCACTGGCAGTCCGGCCTGAATACATCGCCACCACAGGAAGCGTCAGCAACGGTGCGATCAACTTACTCTACGGTCCCGGCAGCGGCGCTTTTGGGTTCACAGTGACGCCGACCTATCGCAAGGACGCGTTTTTCCTCCGCGGAGACCTAGCAATTGTTCATGCTACCAGTTCGACGCCAGGTGACGTTTTCGGTCCTGCCGGTATGAACGCTACGCAACCGCGCGGTGTTCTCGAAGCAGGCTTCATGTTCTGACCACGCGCGGAGCAATTTCGTGGCGCAGTTGTTCAATATGCGGACTGGCCTGGAGCGCGCAACCTCCTGCCATGACCACGATGGTTTTCAGACCAGTCCGCACCAGATTTGAGAGGAGCAATCCACGTCGATGTGGCTCCAAAGTTCACTCGTGATCTGTTCAGCAAGACCCTAAGGAAAAAAATTATCGAGAAGCGATTCTGTAAACCCTAAGGAGAAAAACCAAATGGCCGACGATGCTGTCGAGATGAAACCGACGTTAGGTTTAACCGGGTTGACGATGAACGCCATGGCGCTCATTGCTCCCGGCGCGTTTCTTTGGCTGACATTTGCCGGACAGGCTGCTGCTGGCGCAACCGCTCCGGCTATGTGGATTGGCATCCTGTTCGCCACTGCGCTGTGCCTGGCAACCGCGGTGTGTTACGCCGAAATGGCGAAACTGTATCCCGGCACAGGCAGTTCCTACTATTTTGCCGAACAGTCGTTTATCAATCACCAATCCGCCTGGCCCTATGCCCGCCTCGCCAAGTTCATCGTGGGCTGGGGCTCGCATCTCTATTACTGGATCTACCCTGGCGTGATGGTGGGGGTGATCGGAGTCATCTCGGGTTACCTAGTCGGGACGCTTTGGCCGAATTTCATGAGCGCATCAAATCCAGGGCCGGCATTCATGATGGTGGTCGCAGTTCTGTTCTCGTTTGGCGTGGCTTATATCGCCTACAAGGGGGTCAACGGATCGACGTCGGTTAACATCGCCATCAACGTCATCCAGATCAGCGCGCTGCTTGTGTTTTCTGTCGCCGCCCTCGGCTACCGCGCCAGCCATCCGGCGGGAAGTGCGGCCTTGCAGTTTGATCCGCAAACCAGCGCGGCTTACAGCTACGACTTCGCAACCACAACCGCCATGGTCAATGGAGTCTCGACCGACACCATCGTTCGCGACGCCAATGGTGTGCCTCAGCCCAAGCTCGACTCAGCGGGGAAACCAGTTCCTTATCACATTGACTATCCCGAGAAGGACGCTAACGGCGGCTTCCTCTCCCATCCCAACTCTAAATCGGTAATCGGGATGCATAATTTTGGCTTCATGTTTGTGCAGGCCACAATCGCCATCCTGATTCTAGTGGGATTCGAATCGGTCACCTCGATGGGAGGCGAGGCCAAGAATGCCAAGCGTGACGTGCCGATCGCAGTGATCACCTCACTGCTGGTTCAAGGCTGCTTCTGCTATCTCTTTGAGTACTTCGCAGCTAACTACGTCCTGAACAGCGGCTACACCATGCAGAATGCGGCTGGCTCGGCGGCGCCAATTGGTGACCTTATGGTCCTTGTCGGCGACGCGCTATTCGGCGCCGGGCATGGACGGATCTTCATGCTGGCGGAAGCCGCGACCGTGTTCCTGGCGTTAATCGGAACCACGCTCTCCTGCATGAATACTGGAGCCCGCGTCACCTATGCCATGGGCAAGGACAACGAACTGCCAGACTCGATGGGAGCGTTGCATTCCAGAAACCTTACTCCACACAAGGCCATCTGGACCCTGGCAATTATTTCAGCCGTAGTGGGATGCCTGACCGTCGTAATGTTTTTCGGTGACGGCTCGGCGCCAGCGGATGCGTCCATAGCGGCACTGCCCCACGGCTTCTGGTCAAGCTTCGGATACTTGACGCATGACAAGATGGCCGCCCTGCCGAACTCGTTCCTAACCATGACCCTGGCATCGAACTTCGGCACCTTCCTGCTTTACATGTTGAGTTGCGTAACTTGCATTGTGTGTTTCCACAATCACCCCCAATACAAATTCGTGCGGCATCTCCTGATTCCTGTGTTTGGCCTGCTGGCGAACCTGGCCTGCATGATGTTCTATCTGATCGGGCCATTTATGGGATATGGCACGAAGATGGAACCATTGATCGCTCTCGGAATTGCGTTTGTATGGGCGATCTACGGTGGAGTCTATTTCCTGCGAGCCAGCAAACAGACTGGACGGACTACGCTGGTTCAGGGCCGCGCCGGAGCCGCATAGCGATTAAGACCTGGAATAGGGTGGGGCCCGGGTCACCCTTACTCCATTCGGATCGCAAACATGCTACAAAGTCATCGAGGGGTTTCGTTCAACGCCGCCAGGAGCAATCCTGGCGGCCAGCCCTTTTCTGGGACATCGATGCTCGAACTTGAGTTCGCACAGCTTTCTGACCCGGGAAAGGTGCGCGGACACAATGAAGACTTCATTGGTTACGCGGAGCCCAGCACACCCGAACAAGCCCGCACCCACGGCTGGCTCTTTGTGCTGGCGGACGGTTGTGGCGGGCACGATCGCGGCGAAGTTGCGTCCCAGTTGGCGGTCGATACTCTGGTTTCGAGTTTCTACCGGACTCCGGCGGGTGAAGCTGCACGCGGTTCCCTTCAGCAACTAGTGCAGTCAGCAAACACGCGGATCTGCGACTGCGCAGCAACCGCCAGCCCAGGCGGCAGCTCGATGGCGACGACCCTGGTGGCCTGCCTTCTTCGTTTCGACCGAGTAACTGTCGCCCACGTGGGCGATTCACGCTGTTACCTCATTCGCCGCGGCCATGCCGCGGTACTAACCCATGATCACACGCTTGTCCATGAACAGGTCCGGCTGGGGCTGCTCTCGGAAGAGGAGGCGGTGGCTTCCGAGGCGCGACATCAACTCAGTCGTTCCGTCGGCAGCAACCTGTTCGTAAATGCGGATATTGACGAGCACCAACTCCTGGCCGGAGATGTTCTTCTACTTTCGAGCGACGGCTTGCATGGATCGCTGACCACGAAAGAGGTGGCAGCGATAATTTCGCGGTTCCCTGATCTTCAGGAAGCAGCGCGGGCGCTGGTTTCTCTAGCCTGTGAAAAAGACGGCAGCGACAACATCAGCGTTCAGCTCATCCGGATCAAGGGAGTCGAGCGCGTGGGCATGTATCGCGGCAGGCCGTACAGACTCCGTTGAAGTCTCCTTTCGCAGATAAATTGGACAGTCAAAGTGGGGCTAATTTTACAGACTCTTTACGCGTCTTCTGGCATGATGGAGTTGTGCGTTCTCCTTTAACTCCTTATCCATGACTTCACTCCGCACCGGTGACAAAATCGACCATTATCTGATTGAGAACCTGGTGGCACGCAGCGGCATGGCTTCAATCTTCCGTGCCACGGACGAGCGCACCGGCCAGCCAGTCGCGATCAAGATTCCGCACCCGGAAATCGAAGCCGATCCCGTTTTCTATGATCGCTTTCGTCGCGAGGAAGAGATTGGAAAGAAACTAGATCATCCGGGGGTGATGAAAGTTTTCGCCGATGGCGATCCCAGCCAGTTCTACATGGTCATGGAGTGGGTTGACGGCCGGCTGCTGCGGCAGGTCATGAACGAGCAAAAGAAATTTCCGCCGGAACGCGCCGTCAAAATCGCTCTAAAGATTGCGGCCGCGCTCGACTATATTCACGGTCACGGCGTCGTCCACCGCGATCTGAAGCCGGAAAATATCATGGTAGATGCGCAGGACCGTATCAAGCTCATAGACTTTGGCATTGCCGCTAACGTCGGCTCACGCCGGCTGACGTTTGCCAAATTCTCGGCGACGATGGGTACGCCCGATTACATCTCTTCCGAGCAAGTAAAAGGCAAGCGTGGCGATGCACGCAGCGACATCTATGCTCTGGGCGTCATGCTCTACGAAATGCTGACTGGGAAAGTGCCCTTCACCGGTCCGAATGCGTTTGTGATCATGAACGACCGTCTGCTGAACAATCCCATCCCGCCGCGTGAAATCGATCCGGCCATCTCGCCGCAGTTGCAGGAAATCATTTATCGCGCCATGGAGCGCGATCCCAATAAGCGCTACCCCAACGCTCACGAGTTGATCTGGGACCTGGAACATCAGGACAAAGTCGGAGTCGCGGAGCGGCCCGAGCTGACAGACTGGAGGAAGCGGCGCACACCTTGGACGAGAAGGATCCTGTTCTATGTGATGCTGGCGCTGATTCCGGTCGTGGTGTTCGGATTGCTGTTGTGGGTAGCGCGGCACTGACACGCTCAGAGTCGTTAGAGCGCAGTTAGTCGCAGCGAGGATACTACCGCTTAATAAACTCTTCGGTGTGGGTCACAAATTCTGGGTAGGCATCGGCACCCAGTTCGTGCAAATCCATGCCCTGGCGTTCGCCGTCCGCTGTCACGCGTTGCGGGTAGAAGCGATTTAAGAGCCAGTTCAGCCCGTAGGTCATGGGT
>WNFJ01453289.1_pt1 | contig 18535 bp, 21 predicted proteins | sample 5400461 | NCBI WGS metagenome assembly WNFJ01 (sample SAMN13153349, study PRJNA577476) | soil metagenome | isolation source: 115 cm saprolite on Douglas fir-dominated hillslope | place: USA:California | collected 2013-09-17
AAGGCGACGCTAGCGGCTCGCAGCGGGCCGCTCGTACAGATAGGCCATGTCCCGGAGCTTGGCCTCGGTGCCGTCGTGCGCCGCGTAACTCGCCGGATAGAGCGAGGCGGCGCCCCAGTCACCCCGTTTGTTCACCGCGTAGAACTTGACGTCAAACTTCGGCTTACGGTCGGGGCCCAGCAGGCGCGGCTCGGTGGCCTGCACCACGCGCTTCAATGTTTCGAGACACGCGTCGGTGGGCTTCATCCCGCGGCGCATGAACTCGACCGTCAGAAACCCGCCGCACACCTTGATGTTCGATTCGCCCCGGCCGGTCGAGCCCGCGGCACCGACTTCATTGTCGGTGTACTGGCCGGCGCCGATGATCGGACTGTCGCCCACCCGACCCGGGATCTTGAACGCCAGGCCGCTCGTCGTCGTCACCGAGGAGATATCGCCTTGCGGGGTGACGGCATTGCAGTTGATGGTTCCGGTGGGCCGGACGGACATGTCCTGGGTCTCAGGCACGTCCAGGTAGTCGTCATTCGGATTGAGGTTCGCCCGCCAGTGCAGCCACGCCTCGCGCGCGTGCTGTGTGAGCAGGTCCTCTTCCTTGAAGCCCCCACCAGGAAGATGTGGTTCGTGTACTTGAGCACCAGCTTCGCGACCTCGGAAGGCGTCTTGATCCCCTCGAGCGCACCCACTGCGCCGGCGCGTTTGGTGGGTCCGTGCATGCACGAGGCGTCGAGCTGCACCACGCCTTCGGCGTTGGGCAGGCCGCCGTAGCCCACCGAGTCGTCGTTCGGGTCCAGCTCCTGGATCTTCACCCCTTCGATAACGGCGTCGAGGGTGTCCGCTCCCTGAAGCAGCATGTCGAACGCTTTTTGCACCGCCCGTAACCCATTGGCGCTCGAGACCGCGACCGGCTTCGCCGCCCAGCGACTCCGGGGCGGGAGCGGCTGCGGCGCCCGCATCGGGAACGGAATGTCGTTCGCCCGCGTGGCCGCGACGCCGACCGCGGCGGAGGCGAGGAACTCACGACGCGACAGCAAGTCGGACACGTGCGACTCCGGATGAAATGTGCGTGCGTAGGTTGCGCCGCCGGGCGGGCTCTGTCAACTTGCTCCCGTGGACGTCACGGATCCGCCGAGCGTGCGCACGGTGGTGCGCGGAATCTTGGGCGCTGCCATGGTGCTCGTCGGTCTCGCCCTGATCGTGGTATCGATCGATGCGGGGCACATCGAATGGCGGCTCGCCGCCCTGATGCTCGCATTGTGGGGCGCCTGGGGGTTTCTGGACTCGTTGTTCGGCTCCGTGATCGAGCCGCTCGGCCAGTTCGTGAACAATGCGCTGACGGGTGGGTCGATGCCGGGTGGCACGGTGATCACCATGGACGAAGAGACGGCCATGCTCGAGCACCTGATCGACGCCGATCCCCCACCACCGCAACATCGGGTCGTGCTCGCCGGCATCCGCCTCGCCGAGATCTACCGCACGCATCAGCACGATGCCGCCAAAGCGGAGGCCGTCATCGCCCGGCTCGTCAGCCGGTACCCCGACGCGCCCGAGCTCAAGTATGTCCGCCCCGCTTGAGCTTTCGCTGGTCGTTCCGGTGTACAACGAGCGCGACAATCTACCGATCCTGGTTGCGGAAATCGGCCGGGCGCTTGCCGGCCGGGGAGAGGGGGGGCGCTACGAGATCGTGGCCGTAGACGACGGCTCGACCGACGGCTCGCTCGACGTTCTGAAGGCGCTCAAGCGCGAGCACCCCGAGATTCATATCGTGGCGTTCGCCGCGAATGCCGGGCAGACAGCCGCCTTCGCGGCGGGCTTCGGCGCGGCCCGCGGGCGCGTGATCGTCACGCTCGACGCGGATCTCCAGAACGACCCGGCCGACATTCCCGTCCTGCTGGCCGAGCTCGAGCGCAGCGGGGCGGCGGCGGTCGCGGGGTACCGGGTGGAGCGGCAGGACTCGGGTTGGAAGCGGCTGCAGAGCCGGATCGCCAATGGTGTGCGGAACCGGCTCAACCGTGAGACGATTCGCGATACCGGCTGCTCCCTCAAGGCGTTTCGCGCCGAGGCGGGGCGGGCGCTGCCGCTGTTCAACGGGATGCACCGCTTCCTGCCGACGCTCGTCATGATACGAGGCGGTCGGGTGACGGAAGTGCCGGTACACCACCGGCCGCGCCGCTTCGGGAAGACGAAGTACGGGATGTGGAACCGCGTATTCCGCGCCCTGGTGGACGCGCTCGCGGTGCGCTGGATGCAGCGCCGGGCATTGCGCTACCAGGTGCGGGAGGAGCTGCCGTGAACCATGAAGAATGGGTGCAGCAGATCGACCTCGAGTTGGACGGCGAGCTGAGTCTCCCCGAGCGGGCCGGGCTGGCGCGTCACCTCGCGGGCTGCCGGCATTGCGCCGAGGCGCGCGTGAGCCATCTCGAGCTGCGGGTCGCGTTCGCCCGCTCCGCCGGCGAGCCCCATGCCCGCACGGTACCGCGTCCGCGGATCCGCGGGCGGACACTGGCCGTGTGGATGGCGGCGAGCCTGGTCGCCGGCGGCGCGGCGGGCTGGCTGGGTCATATCCGTTGGGGCGGGCCTGGGTCGGAAGCAATCGAGACCACTCGTGCGACTTTCCTGGCGCGCTAGTTCGGTTGTCGCGGCGCTAGGGATCGGCGTGTCGCTTGGTGTCGCCGCCCAGGCCCCGAATTACCGCCTGACCTACCACCTGCGGGTGGTCGAGCGGGCAGCGGGCGAAACGCGGCTGCTCGCCAGCGCCGCGGTCAGTGGCCCGCGAGAGACGGACTTGCGGCTCGCGTTGCGGAGTCGCGCGACGGAGCTCCAGAGCCTGCTCAGCACCCTCCCGGAGCCGGACACTGTGAGCCTCGGAGGGGTGTTTTTCACGCGTCGCCTGGTCGGCCGGTCGCGTCGCGGGCTGCCGCTGTGGGAGGAAGACACCTACCGGCGGTGGTCCCGGATCCCGTGGGGGGGGACGACCCTGTTGTACCCTTTCGGGCCGCCCGCCGCGGGCCAGCGGCGCGTGGTTTGGGTGGAGATCACCGTCAGCCGCGGGTTCGCGGCGGGAGAGACGCGCGCGAGCGAGGAAGTGACCGTCATGGACAGTTCCATCGCATTCAGGTTCGCATGTGGCTGGTGCGGGGCGACACCGCGTCCAGCCGACAGGCCATGGACCTCGTTCCGGAAACGACCGGTCGGCGCGTCAGCTTCAGGTTGGGCCGCGAGAAGTTGGACTTCGATGTCGCGCTGGAGCGAACAGAGGCGCCCCGGACCGGGCGCGACAGCGCGCTCGCCGTTGGAGTGGACGTCGTGTGCCTGCGGGTCGTTCCGCCCGAGTCGGCCGAGTCGGCTCGCGTCCGTTGCGGCCGGCTCGACGATATCGCCCGCCGCGTGGCCCTGGTCGGCGGCGATACCCTGATGGCGACGTTCGGCTGGCCGCCGGCGCGCTGAGCACGGTATTATCCACCAATGGCCCGGAGGCCGCGGCTCGACCCTGCGATCTTCCACTTCCCCGTCGAGAAGATGCGGGAGGGCTACTACTCCGATAAATACTTCGTCCGCACGCGCGAGCTGCTGCTCAAGGACGGTCACCGCCCGTGCGTGACGATGCAGGTATTCGGCAAGGCGCCCGCGTTCCTCGGCGGCATCGACGAGGCGATCGCGATTCTCAAGCTGTGCAGCATGGAGTGGCCGGAGCTGGAGGTGTACGCGCTGTACGATGGCGACGAGATCGCGCCGTGGGAAACCGTCCTCCTCATCGAGGGCCCGTATGACGCGTTCGCTCACCTCGAGACTCTGTACCTGGGAGTGCTCGCGCGCCGCACCAAGGTCGGGAGCAACACCCGCCGCGTCGTGGAGGCGGCGCGGCCGAAGCAGGTGATGTTCTTCCCGGCCCGGCACGACCACTGGCTGGTCCAGACCGGGGACGGCTACGCCGCGCACATCGCGGGCGCGATCGGTGTCTCGACCGACGCGCAGGCTTCGTGGTGGGGCTCCGAGGGCGTGGGCACGGTGCCCCACGCCCTCATCGCAGCCTACGGCGGGGACACCGTGCTCGCCTCGGAAAAATTCGCCGATTTGATGGACGGGAACGTCCGGCTCATTACCCTCGTCGACTTCGAGAACGACTGCGTGGGGACGGCGCTCAAGGTGGCCCGCGCTCTGCGACATCGCCTCTGGGGCGTGCGGATCGACACCTCCGAGACGCTCGTGGACAAGTCGGTGATTCCGCAAATGGGCACCTTCAAGCCGACGGGCGTCAACTCGCAGCTTGTCTGGAACGTGCGCCGGGCGCTCGACGGGGAGGGGTTCCAGCACGTGAAGATCGTCGTGTCGGGCGGGTTCACCGTCGAAAAGATCCGGCAGTTCGAAGAGCAGGAAGTGCCCGTAGACATGTACGGCGTGGGGTCGAGCCTGTTCCAGGGGCGCTTCGACTTCACTGCGGACGTGGTGCGGGTCGAGGGGAAAGCGCTGGCTAAGGTAGGCCGGAGCTACCGGCCCAACCCACGACTCGAACGGGTTGAATGAGGTAGGGGCGCAGCATGCGGCGCCCCTACGGCCGTAGATATTTGTCGTACCACGCCAGATATCGTTCGAGCCGGTCGCGCCGGTAGGTCGGCTTGTTGATGGCGTGGTGCTGGCCCGGATAAATCACCAGCTGAGTCTCCACGCCGAGGCTCCTGAGCGCCTGGTACATCTGCTCCGAGTTGAGCAGCGGCACGTTGAAGTCCTTGTCCCCGCACAGAAACAGCGTCGGCGTATTGATCCGGTCGGCGTGCAGGAACGGGGATGACAGCCGCACCCAGGTGTCGGCGGCCTTCCACGGCACGCCCAGCTCGCCTTCGTATTCCCGCACATACTGATCGGTGCCGTAGCCGGCGAGCACGTTGGAGATGCTCGCCCCGCTCACCGCCGCCTTGAAGCGATGATCCTGCGCGATCACGTAGTTCGTGAGGATGCCGCCGTAGCTCCAGCCGCCGACGCCCAGCCGCGCGGGATCGGCGAGCCCCTGCGCGACCGCGTAGTCCACCGCGGCAAGCACGTCCTGGGCATCCTTGTTCCCCCAGTCCGCATAGATCGCCGCGGCAAACCGCTCTCCCCGGCCGGAGCTGCCGCGCGGGTTCGCCACGACCACGAGATAGCCGTGCCCGGCCAGGGTCTGCAGCTGGAAGTCGAACTCGTGCTGGTACTGCGATACGGGCCCACCATGAATGCGCAGGACCATGGGGTAGCGCTTTCCGGCCACGAAGCCGGGTGGCTTCACCACAAAGCCGTTGATCGCCGTGCCGTCCCGGCTCTTGAAGCTGATCGGCTCCACGGCGCCGAGCTTGACCCTAGATAGCCACTCGTCGTTCTGACGTGAAAGCGGCCGCAGCGTCGTGCCATCCAGAGCGAACACTTCGGCGGGCTCGAGCGGCGTGGACGCGAGCACGGCGACTTTGCCGCCGGCAGCGGTGAACGCGGTCAGGACCCGTGGGCCCGAAACGATTCGCTCGATCGTGCCACCTGCCGCCGGCACGCGCGCGAGCCCGATCGTCCGGTCGTCTTCCAGCAAGAAGTAAATCGACGACCCGTCGGGCGACCACACGGGATTGGTCGCGTTGCGGTCCAGCGCCGCCGTGAGGATGCGGGGCGCGCCTCCGGCGGCCGGCACGACGGCGAGCTTCTGAACGCCGTAGTACACGAGCTTGAGCGGCCCGCCCTGGAGGTAGGCGATGGAGCGTCCGTCGGGACTCCACGCCGGGCGACTCTCGGTGTCCGGATCGTTGTCCGGGCCCTCGAACGTCGTGAGCTGCCGCGGCACGGCGTTTCCCCCCGGTGCGGCGTCGATCACGTACAGATCCCAATTGCTGTCCCGATCGAACTCGGGACGCCGCTTGCTCACGAACGCGAGGGACTTGCCGTCGGGCGACCAGGCCGGCAGGAGCTCGTCGTAGTCCCCCGACGTCAGCATCGTGGTCTTTCCCGACTCCACGTCGAGGACGTAGAGGTGCCGCCGTTGCTTGCCGAGGTAGCCCTCCTCGTCCTGCTTGAACTGGAACCGGTCGATCACGATGTCCGCCACGACCAGCGCGATCCGCTTCGCGTCGGGCGCCCACACGTAGTCGTCTACGTCGCTCGGCAAAGTGGTGACTTTGCGCCCCTCGCCGCCCTGGCGGTCGAGCAGCCAGATCTGGGTGTGCTCGTCGTCGCGGCTCGAGAGGAACGCGAGCCAGCGCCCGTCCGGGCTCCAGCGCGGGGCGTCTTCGCCCGGCTTCGACGTGGTGAGTCGGACGTTGCGCGTGCCGTCCCAGCTCGCCATCCACACCGCACTCTTGTTCCGATCTTCGGCCGTGTCCGCGGTCGAGACGGTGTAGGCCACCCAGGCGCCATCCGGTGAGATCTGCGGCTCGCGCACGTCCCGCACGCGAACCACGTCGTCCAGCGAGAACGGCCGGGGCGGCGTGGAGTGGGCGACGGCCGTGGGAGCTTGCGCGCCGAGTGCCGGCACGAGCGCGAGCGCTGCGAGGGTCGGGATGAGCGTTTCGTGCATGCGGGAGGCTAACCCAGGTCTTGCACTTCGTGCCAGAGTGAATATTTTTCCGAAACGATGAATATTCATGCACGGGTGCCGGTAGGCGTGCTCGGGGCGTCCGGCTACGTGGGACAGGAGCTGCTGCGGCTACTCGCCGGCCATCCGCGGGCCGCGGTCGCGTTCGCGACGGCCGAGTCGGCCGCGGGCGAGCGACGCGACGGCGTCGAGCTCGTCCGCATCGCGGACGCCCCCCTGGGGCGGGCCGAGGTCGTGCTTTCGGCCCTGCCGCACGGCGTGTCGGCGCGCTACGTCCAGGAGGCCAGGGGCCTCGGCAAGCGCGCCGTGGACCTGTCGGCGGACTTCCGTCTGTCCCCCGACGCGGTGTACGGGCTGACCGAGGTCACCCGTCCGCATGTCGCGGCGGCGGACCTCGTGGCGAATCCCGGCTGCTATCCCACCGCGGCACTGCTCGCCCTGCTCCCGCTCGCTCGAGGCGGCCTGATCGACGAGTCCCGGGAGGTGGTGATCGACGCCGCCTCCGGGGTCACTGGCGCCGGCCGGGCGCTCCAGCGGGACCTCCTGTTCGGTGAGGTGGCCGAGGACTTCCGCGCTTATGCGGCGGGAAACGAGCACCGCCACCTCCCGGAGCTCAAGGCGACCCTCGCGCGCGAGAGCGGATTCACGGGCGACCTGGTCTTTACGCCCCACTTGCTCCCCATCAAGCGGGGCATCCTCGAGACCATTCACGTCCCGCTCACGCGGGTGATCGATCGAGCGACGGCGGAAGGGATCTACGAAGCGGTGTATGCCAACGAGCCGTGCGTCGCGGTGCTGCACGGCGCGCTGCCCTCGCTCAAAGATGTCGTGTACCGCAATCGCGTGGCCATCGGCGTCGCGCCCGTGGCGAACGTCCGGCGGCCGCGCCTGACGGTGATCGCGGCGATCGACAACCTCGTGAAGGGCGCCGCGGGCCAGGCGATTCAGAACATGAACGTCATGCTGGGTCTCCCGGAGACGGCGGGGCTCACGTGCTGAGCACTCGGGTCGTCAAGCTGGGCGGCAACGAGCTCGATCGCCCTGCATGGCTCGCAGCGTGCGCCCGCGCGCTGGTGCGGCTCGATCCCGTCGTGGTGGTGCACGGCGGCGGGCGCGCCGTCAGCGCCCTGTCTCGCCGGCTCGGGCTGCCGGTCGAGAAGCGCGATGGGCGGCGGGTCACGAGTCCGGAGGTGGCGGAAGTGGTCGAGCTGGTCATGGGCGGTCCCGTGAACCGCCAGGTGGTGACGGCGCTGCGCGCCGCGGGACTCGATGCGGTCGGGTTGTCGGGCGTCGACGGTGGGTTGCTCACCGCCCGGCCGATCCCCGGGGAGCTGGGGCATGTCGGGGAGATCGCTCAAGTGCGGGTGGCATTGCTCGAGAGCTTCCTGCTCGCGGGGCTGACACCCGTGATCGCTCCAATGGCTCCGGAAGCGTCGGGGGCGGAAGGGACACCCCTCAACGTGAATGCGGACGACGCGGCGGCGGCGGTCGCCGGTGCGCTCCGGGCGGCCGAGCTGCTGTTCGTGTCCGACGTGCCGGGCGTGGAGGTGGACGGGGCGATACGCCCCGCGCTCGAGGCCGGCGACGTCGAGACGCTCGTGGAGCTGGGCATGGCGACGGATGGCATGGCGGCCAAGCTCCGCGCGGCGAGCGCCGCGCTCCGTGCCGGGGCGCGCGCCGTCCGCATCGGCGACCTGCATCTCTTGGAGGACGCAGGAGCGGGCACCCGGATTCTCGCGCCCGCCGTCCAGCCCGCGTGACCGCTCTTCCCTCGGGCACGTCGGCCTTGCCGACGGCGCCCGCCCTGCTCGACGTCTACGCGCGCGTCGGCCCTCACTTTGTCGGGGGGGAAGGCGCCGAGCTCATCGCTGAAGACGGGACGCGCTATCTCGACTTCGTGGCGGGGATCGGCGTCAACGCGCTCGGCTACAATCATCCCGTCATCCGCGCAGCGCTCGAGCGGGCCCTCGGCTCGGGACTCATCCACCTCTCGAACCTGTACCACAGCGAGGCCGGCGAGCGGCTCGCCGAAGAGCTGGTTGCGCGTTCATTTGCGGACCGCGTCTTCTTCTGCAACTCGGGCGCCGAGGCGAACGAGGCCGCGTTCAAGTTCGCCCGCAAGTGGTCGGGCAAGAGCGAGATCGTCGCGTTTTCGGGCTCGTTTCACGGGCGGTTGTTCGCGACCCTCGCGGCCACCGACCGTCCCGACTACCGCAAGCCGTTCGAGCCGCTCGTCCCGGGCATCCGCATCGTCGAGCGGGAGGAGTGGGCAGCCGTGGATCACGCCGTATCGGCGTCCCGCACGGCGGCGGTCATCGTCGAGCCGGTGCAGGGGGAAGGCGGAGTGCGGCCCGTGGACGCCGAGTGGCTGGGCTTCGTGCGCGAGCTGTGCGACTCCCGCGGCGTGGCCGTCATATTCGACGAGGTACAGTGCGGCTTGGGCCGGACGGGGACCTTGTTCGCCTACGAGCAGGCCGGCGTCGTTCCAGACATCCTGACGCTGGCCAAACCGCTCGCCGGAGGATTACCGATGGGGGCGGTCCTCGTGACGAACGCCGTAGCGGGGGCGCTCAAGCCGGGCGACCACGCCACCACGTTCGGCGGCGGGCCGCTCGTCGCCGCTGTGGCGCTCGAGGTGGTGCGCACGATCGCCGACCCCGCGTTCCTCGCCGACGTTCGCCGCAAGGCCGAGTGGCTGGCCGCGCGGCTCGCGCGGCTGGCCGCCGCGACGCCCCGGGTGCGCGAGGCGCGGGGGCGGGGGCTCATGTGGGGGCTCGAGCTGACCGAACCGGCCGCCCCGTTCGTAACGGCGGCGCGGGAGCGAGGGCTGCTGGTGGTGACGGCGGGGCCGCAGGTGATCCGCCTGCTTCCGCCGCTCGTGATCGCGGTTGAAGAGCTGGAGCGCGGAGTCGCGATTCTCGAAGAGATCCTCGCGTGAGCGCGCTACCCATTTACGGGGAGCAGGGCGCTCTGGTCCCCGCTTCCCGCTCCCCGCTCCCCGTCGTGGCACTGCGGGGTGCGGTGCTCGCTGACGTGCCGCAGCTCGAAGCCCTGATGGCTCCGTACGTCCAGAGCGGCGACCTGCTGCCACGTTCGAACTACGATCTCTGCCGCCACATCAAGGAGTACGTAGTCGCCGAGGCGGCGACGGACGAGATCATCGGCTGCGGGTCGCTCAAGGTGTACTCCCGCGACCTGGCGGAGCTCGCCGCGCTCGCCGTGCGGGAGGATTGGCAGCGGGCGGGCGTCGGGGGCGCCTTGGTCGCGGCGCTGCTTTCTGAGGCGCGGGCGCACGCCCTGGCCGAGGTCCTCGCGTTGACCCGCAAACCCGAGTTTTTTGTGAAGCTCGGGTTCGCGCCCGCCGAGCGCGAGCACTTTCCGCTCAAGGTGTGGGCCGACTGCGTGCGGTGCCCGCGCAACAACTGCTGTGACGAGATCGCAGTAGTCCTCAAACTTTAGGCCGGGCAAGGCCTTCGCCCGTCCTCCCTGCCGTTGACACGCTCCCGTGTCCTCGGAGAGATTCCCCGCCATGGCACGCGTCATCTTCTGGGACGTCGATACCCAGTACGACTTCATGCACGCCGACGGCAAGCTGTACGTTCCGGAGGCGGAGCGGGTCATTGCCAACCTGAAACGCCTGACGGACTATGCGCATAGCCACGGCGTCCGCATCGTGGCGAGCGCGGACGATCACGTGATGAGTCATCCCGAGATCTCCGACAAGCCCGACTGGCAGAGTACGTTCCCGGCACACTGTATGCGAGGCACGCCAGGCCAGAAGAAGATTCCCGAGACCGGGCTCAAGGATCCGCTCGTCATCGAGCCAGCGAGGGTCGACGCGAAGGCGCTGGCCGAACGGCTGCGGGCGCATCGGGGGGACGTGCTGCTTCACAAGCACCGCTTCGACGTGTTCACCAACGAGAACCTGGCGACGGTGCTCGACGTACTCGCGCCGGACGACATCGTGCTGTACGGCGTGGCGACGGATGTATGCGACAAGGCGGCCGTCGAGGGCCTGCTCGAGCGCCGGCCTCATACGCGGCTCTTCGTGGTCACCGACGCCGTAAAAGGGATCGACAAGGATGTCTCCGAACAACTGCTCAAGGATTGGGGAGACGAAGGGGTACGACTCGTGAAGACGAACGAAGTCGTGGAGGAGGGGCTCGTCGAAGATCTCGCCCGCGCCGGCGCATGACCGCGCCCGTCCCGCCGCCGCCCGCGTTCGGGCGGTTTTTTCTACCCGGTCCCACCGACGTCCACCCCGAGGTCCTCGCGGCCATGCAGCGGCCGATGATTGGACACCGCTCGGGAGCAATGGAGCAGCTGCTGGCCGGCATCGCAGCGCCGCTCGCGCGGCTGTTCCGGACTTCCCGGCCCGTGCTCGTGGGCACCACGTCCGCCACGGGCTTCATGGAGATGGCGGTGCGGAATGGCGTACGGCGCCGCGCCCTGTCGCTCGTGAACGGCTCGTTCAGCGAGCGGTTCGCGAATCTGGTGCGCGCCTGCGACAAGGAGTGCGTCCGACTCGACGTGCCGCTCGGCTGCGCCGTCGAGCCCGACATGCTGCGCGACACGCTGCGGCGGACGCCGGTCGACGCGGTGACCCTGGTGCACTCGGAGACGTCCACCGGCGTCCTCCAGGACGTCGAGGCGCTCTCGAGTGTGGTGCGCGAGTTCGACGACGTGCTCCTGCTGGTGGACGCGGTCACCTCGCTCGCGGGCTCTCCCGTGGAGACCGATCGTTGGGGAGGGGGGCTCGACTTCGTCCTCACCGGCTCGCAGAAGGCGCTCGCGCTGCCGCCGGGGCTGGCGTTTGGCGCCGCCTCCGAACGGATGCTCGAGCGGGCCCGCACCCTGCCCGCACGGGGGTTGTACTTCGATCTCGTGAGCTTCCTGGAAGCCACGACCAAGCATCAGCCGACCAACACGCCCGCGGTATCGCTGCTGTTCGCCCTCGAGGCCCAGCTCGGGCGGATCGAGCGCGAGGGCGGCCCCGAAGGGCGCTGGCGCCGGCACGATGCGATGCGACGCCGCGTGGAAGAGTGGAGCGAGCAGCACGGCATCGCCTACTTGCCGCGAGAAGGCCGTCGTAGCTGGACGGTGTCGTGTCTCAAGGTCCCCGAAGGCAAGAGCGCCAAGCAGATCGTCGGGGCGCTGAAACAGGCGGGCTGGACCATCGGGTCGGGGTACGGATCCCTGAAGGAGTCCACCATCCGCATCGGGCACATGGGCGACCACACCGTCGCCGGGCTCGATCAGCTCCTGGACCTGCTCGCCGGACTCGTGGCATGACCTACCGCGTGGCTGTGGCCGACAAGGTGGCGGAGGCGGGACTCAAGCTGCTCGCAGCGACGCCGGAGATCGAGGTCGCCAACTGCGCCGGAAAACCGCGCGAAGAGCTCGAGCGGGCGCTCGCGGGCGCGCACGCGCTCATCGTGCGGAGCGAGACCCGGGTGACGCCGGACCTGCTCACCCGCGGCCCCAACCTGCGCGTGATCGCACGCGCCGGGACCGGCGTGGACAACATCGACGTGCATGCCGCCACGCGGCGCGGCATTGCCGTGATGAACGCTCCCGGCGCCAATACCGTCAGCGCCGCGGAGCATGCCATGGGGCTGCTGCTCGCCCAGGCCCGCCACATTCCCGGGGCCGCGGAAGCGATGCGGCGCGGGGAGTGGGATCGCAAGCGGTTCGAGGGGACGGAGCTCCGTGGCAAGACCATCGGCATCGTCGGATTGGGCCGCATCGGCGGCCACGTGGCGCAGCTGGCCCGGGCGTTTGGGATGCACGTGGTGGGCCACGATCCCTACCTGTCGCCAGAGCGCGCCGCCGAGCTGCAGCTGAAGCTGCTGCCGCTCGACCAGCTGCTCGGCCAGGCGGACGTGGTCACGCTCCACGTGGCCCACACCGAGCAGACCCATCACCTGATCAACGCCGAGCGGCTGAAGCTCATGAAACCCACGGCGGTGCTCGTGAATACCGCGCGGGGCGAGCTCGTGGACGAGGCGGCCCTGGCCGACGCGATCCGCGAAAAGCGCATCGGCGGCGCGGCGATCGACGTGTTCGCGGTGGAGCCGTTGCCCGCCGACGCGCCGCTCCGCAAGCTCGAGCGCGTCATTCTCACGCCGCACCTCGCGGCGTCGACCGCCGAGGCGCAGGAGCGCGTGAGCGTCGAGATCTGCGGGGCGGTGCGCGATGCGCTGCTCGTGGGCGACCTCTCGTTCGCGATCAACGTCCCCGGGATCTCGGGCGATCTGCTGCGACGGCTCGGACCGCTGCTCGACCTGGCGCGGCGGCTCGGTCGCCTGGCGATGGCCCTCGTCGACGGGCCGGTCAAGTCGGTCGAGGTGGACTACGGCGGGAAGGACGACGCGGCGCCGCGGCCCGTGCTGATGGCCGCGGTCGAGGGCCTGCTCTCTGGGATGAGCGTCGAACCGGTGAGCTTGGTGAACTCACTGCTGATCGCCGAAGAGCGCGGCATCCGACATGCCCGCCGCACCGGAACCCCGGAGCCGGGCTTTGAAACCACCGTGGGCATCACGCTCGAGGCGGCCCGCGGCCGGGCCAGAGTGGCCGGCACGGTATTGGGCAACGAGCACGGTCGCGTGATTCGGATCGACGACTACCACGTCGACGTCGCGCCCGAGGGGTGGATGCTGGTGATCCGGAATCGCGACGTGCCCGGGGTGATCGGCCGCGTCGGCACGCTGCTCGGCGGCGCGGGGATCAACATCGGCAGCTACCATCAGGCTCGCGTCCCTTTTCCGGGACACGATGCCCTCGCAGCCATCACGGTGGATCAGCCGCTCACCAACGGCGTGCTGGACGCCCTCGCGAAGGTGGCGGACATCCAACTGGTCCGGCTGGTGAACTTCGGGGACTAGTCCGCCGCCTGCTGCTGGGGGGGCGGCTCTTCGTCGGCCAGCAGGCGGAACGACTTCACCGCGCCGGTGAGCTTGTCGGCCGCCTCGGCGAGCTGGTTCGCCGATGACGCGATCTCCTCGGTGGACGCGCTCTGCTCCTCGCTCGAGGCGGCGATCTCCTGCGCGGACGCGAGCAGGGTCTCGGTGCCGTGGGCGACCGATCCCAGGCGCGCGCTGATCTCTTCCACCAGGGTGCGCATCTCGCCCGCCATCTTGGCGATCTCCCGGCCCCACACGTCGTTCGCCTGCGCTTCCGCGGCCACGGTGCCGAGGCCCTGCGCGGCCGTCTGCGCTGCGTCCCGCGCGACGCCAGTGCCCTGGGCGAGCTGCGCCAGCCGGTCACGCGTCGCCTGCACGCGAGTCAGCACACCGCGCACCGTGTCGGCGGTGTCGCCCGCCGCTGCGGCTGCCACGGATGCGAGCTTTCGCACCTCGTCGGCCACCACGGCAAAGCCGCGCCCCTGCGGCCCGGCGCGCGCCGCCTCGATCGCCGCGTTCAGCGCGAGCATGTTCGTCTGCGTGGCCACGGACTTGGCTTGCGTCACGAACTTCTGGATGTCGGACGAGGCGCGCGCCAGCGCTTCGGCCTCCGCGACGCCACGGTTCACCTCTTCCGCCAGCTTCGCGAGCTGCGTCGTGCTCTGATCCAACACGTCCTTGTTGCGCCGCGCGACCTCGGCGACGATGGTGTTGCGTCGCACCGAGTCGTCGGCGCCCGCGGCGAGAATCGTGGCGATCTGGAGGATCTTGGCGGCGTCGTCCGCGGCGGCCCGCACCAGCTGGGCCTGATCCGCCGCGCGCTTGGTCAAATCCTGGCACGTGGCGGACATCTCCTCGGTCGACGCGCTCATCTCCTCGGTGGACGCCGAGATTTCGGTGGCCATCGCTGCCGCCTCGTCCGCCGCCGTGCGGATGGCGCCGACCAGGCGGCGCAGCGCCACGACCATGGTGTGCACCGAGGACAGGAGGTCGCCCACTTCGGCCGTGCCGGTCCGCTCGGCCACGACGGTCACGGAGAGGTCACCCCCAGCAACTCGGCTCGCGATCGCGCCTGCGGCCTTTACCGGCAAGGTGACGCGCTGGTTGAGCCGGCGCCAGAAGGCGAACAGCAACGCGAGCGCCGCGCCGAACAGCACGACGGTCCAGAGTACAATGTTGGCCGCCGTGGTGCGCGCGGCCGCGTACGCCGCCGCCTTGGGCTGGCGGAACACGACCCACCACTTGCTGTTGTCGACCGGGACCGTCACCACCAGCTCCTCGCCGGCCGCCCCGGAGAGTGTCGCCGTGTCGGGGCGTTCCCGGCGGGGCACGGCCGCCGCGTCGGGAATCGGATGCAGTAAATCGGCCTGATCCGGTCCGCCGCCACCCACGATCAACACGCCCTGCGCGTCCACGACCTGCAGCCGCACTCTGTCACCTACGTCGGCGGGGGTGAGCAGCCGGGACAGTCGGTCGAGCGCGAACACCGCCTTGAGCACGCCTGCCGCTCGAGTGACACCGCGGCGGCCGATGAGTCGTAACGCGGCACGCCTTCGTACACACCGTCCGCCACTGCCCGCCGCCACCATTCCTCGTCCGACTGCAGGAAGTCGGATGTCCGGTTCGAGGCGAGGACGGAGTACCCGTGGCTTTCGGTGAAAAAGAGCTCGGCGAACTCGGACCGCTGTATGTAGTCGCGGAGGTAGGCGGCGAGGTCGGGATCCCCGCCCAACATGCGGCGCTGTTTGAACATCCGCTCCAGGGTCGGCGTGTCGAGCCGGGGCAGGCCCTGGCTGACCGCCTGCTGCGACCCATCCAGCGCCGCCCGTACGACCGCGGGCGACCGCGCCAGGGCCTCCGCTTCGCGGCGACGCTCCCGCAGATACATCCCGACCAGGGACGCCGCGTGCGTGGCCACGTCCCGGCCGCGCTCATCGGCCTGCCGCTCGACGATGCGGGTGACACTGCGGCTCGACACCAGGGCGAACCCGGTCACGAGGACGAGGGCCACGACGGCCCCCGTGAGGAGGAAGCTGTGCCGGAACTGCTGGGTGCCGCTGGCCATGTCGAGGGTCGGGAGCGAAGGTACGCAGGGTTACCCGGCGGGGCAAGCCTGTTTAATTTCATGCACTTATGACTCAGGTGCCCAGCTACGACCCGGCGGTCGTCGAGGCGCGGTGGCAGGAGCGGTGGGCGCGCGAGCGCACCAACGAGCCCGACTTGGACCAGCCACGCCGGCCGTTCTACAACCTCATGATGTTCCCCTATCCCTCCGCGGAGGGACTACACGTGGGGAACATGTTCGCGTTCACCGGCGCCGATATTTACGGCCGGTTCAAGCGGCTGCAGGGCTACGATGTGTTCGAGCCGATCGGATTCGACGCATTCGGCATTCATTCCGAGAATTACGCGCTTTCGGTCGGCACGCATCCGGCGAAGCTGATTCCCCAGAACATCGAGACGTTCCGCCGCCAGCTGAGACGCTTCGGCGGCATGTTCGACTGGCGTCACGAGCTCTCCACCACCGACCCCCGCTATTACAAGTGGACGCAGTGGATCTTCCTGCAGCTCTTCAAGGGGGGGATCGCGTTTCGGAAGAAGGCCGCGGTCAACTGGTGTCCCAAGGACATGAGCGTCGTGGCGAACGAGCAGGTGATCAACGGTTACTGCGAGCGCCATCCCGACACCAAGGTCGAGCAGCGGTTCCTCGAGCAGTGGTTCTTCACAATCACCCGCTACGCGGAGCGGCTGCTCAACAACCTCGACCGGCTCGACTGGTCCGACTCGACGCGCACGCTGCAGCGCAACTGGATCGGCCGGAGCGAAGGCGCGGAGCTGATCTTCGAGACGCCGGCCGGGGCCAAGATTCCCGTGTTTACGACCCGCCCCGACACGGTATTCGGCGCGACGTATCTCGTGCTCGCGCCCGAGCACCCGTTCGTGGACCAGCTGACCGCCGAGGAGCAGCGGCGCCAGGTGAACGCCTACCGCCGTGAGGTGCAGGGGAAGGACCTCGTGTCCCGCCGGGTCGGCGACAAGACCAAGACCGGCGTGTTCCTCGGCTCCTACGCCCGCAATCCGGCCACGGGCGAGGCGATCCCCATCTGGATTGCGGACTACGTGCTCATGGAATACGGCACCGGGGCGATCATGGCGCCGGTTCAACCTCCCCATCCGCGAGGTGGTGCGCGGCGGCGCGGGGGAACCGCTCCCCAGCGTGACGGAAGATGGGGTGCTCGTCAATTCGGGCGAGTTCGACGGGCTGCCGTGCCGCGAGGCCCGGCGCCGCATCGTCGCCTGGCTACAGGCGAAGGGGCTCGCCACGCCGCAGGTACAATATCGCCTGCACGACTGGTGCATTTCGCGGCAACGCTACTGGGGCCCTCCGATCCCGATCATCCACTGCGACCGGTGCGGTCCCGTAGGCGTGCCGGAGCAGGACCTTCCCGTCCTGCTGCCGATGATCGAGGACTTCCGGCCTGATGCGAGCGGCGTGAGCCCGCTCGCGCGCCACAAAGAGTGGTACTACGCCAAGTGTCCGCAGTGCGGCGCACAGGGGCGGCGCGAGACCGACGTCTCGGACACGTTCCTCGATTCGGCCTGGTACTACCTCCGCTACCCGTCCACGGAGTTCGACGACCGGCCGTGGGACCCGAAGCGTTCCACGACGTGGCTCCCCCCTACGAGCTACATCGGCGGCAACGAGCACGCCGTGCTGCATCTCTTGTACTCGCGGTTCGTCACCATGGTGCTGCGGGAGCTCGGCCGCGTGCACTTCGAGGAGCCATTCCCCAAGTTCCGGGCGCACGGGCTCATCATCAAGGACGGCGCGAAGATGTCCAAGTCGCGCGGCAACGTGGTCATCCCGGACGCTTACATCCAGAAGTGGGGCGCCGACACGCTGCGCATGTACCTGATGTTCCTCGGGCCCTTTCAGGAGGGCGGCGACTTCCGCGACACAACCATCATCGGGGTGCGACGATTCCTCGACAAGCTCTGGACGGCGGCCCACGAGGCGGTCGCTGCGGACTCGGCCTCGAGGCTGTCTGCGGAAGTCGAGCGCAAGCTGCACCAGACGATCAAGAGGGTCACGACCGACACCGAGCGACTCGACTACAACACGGCTATCTCGGCGATGATGGAGTATCTCAACACCGTACGCGACGAGCCCGTCGTGGCGCGGCAATCCCTGGAACCCCTGGTCGTAATGCTGGCGCCCTACGCGCCGCACCTCGCCGAGGAGCTGTGGTCGCTGTTCGGGCACGAGCGCTCGGTCTTCACGGCGCCGTGGCCGGCGTTCGACGAGCGGCTCGCCGCCGCGGGCGACGTGGAAGTCGTGGTGCAGGTGAACGGCAAGGTGAGGGGGCGGGTGACCGTGAGCCGGGGAGCGAGCGAGGCGGAGGTCGTCGCGCGGGCGATGCAGGACGAGGCGGTGCGGAAGTTCGTAAACGGGAAGTCGCTTCGGAAGACGATCTACGTACAGGATCGCCTGGTGAACTTCGTCGTCTAAAAGACCTTCGCCACCACGTCGCCGACCAGGTATCCGACGCCTGCGACGCCCAGCCCCACCACGAACATATCGAAGCCGCTCCGGAGCACGCCCCGCCCGGTGAACACGCTCCGCGCGGCCCCGACCGCAAAGTGGGACAGCATCGCGATCGTGAACGCCGTCCAGGCGGCGGTGGGACCGCTGAACAGCAGGAACGGCGCCACGGGGATGAACGCCCCGATCGCCGTCGACGCGCCGGTCAGCCACCCCTCCTTGAACGGTGTCGCGTGGGCTTCACCGATCTTCAGCTCTTCCCGCACCTGTTCGTCCAGGGCGCGTTGCGAGTCGCGCATCACCTCGGCCGCCATCTTGCGTGCAATGCCCGCCTCGATGCCCTTCGTCTGGTACACGAGCGCGAGCTCTTCCTCTTCCACCTCGGGCATGATCCGGATCTCTTCCTTCTCCATCGCGATCTCATGGTCGTACACTTCCCGCTCGCTCTTCGCCGCGAGATAGCCCGAAGCGCCCATCGACAGCGCGTCCGCGAACATTCCGGCAATCCCCGAGACCAGCACGATGTGCGGCGCGACCTCGGCGCCG
>WNFJ01633112.1_pt1 | contig 18535 bp, 16 predicted proteins | sample 5400461 | NCBI WGS metagenome assembly WNFJ01 (sample SAMN13153349, study PRJNA577476) | soil metagenome | isolation source: 115 cm saprolite on Douglas fir-dominated hillslope | place: USA:California | collected 2013-09-17
ATGGTGGCGCCGGTCTTGACCTCGTCGAAGATCAGAAGGGCTCCGTGACGGTGGGCGACCTCCTTGATCGACGCGAGATAGCCCGCGTCGGGCAGCACGATGCCGACGTTCATCATCACCGGCTCGACGATCACAGCCGCGACCTCGTCCCGATGGCGCGCAAACGCCTTCTCGAGCGCGGGCAGGTCGTTGAACGGGACCACTGTCGTCAGCTCGACGATCGCCGCCGGAATGCCTTCGCTCTGTGGCACCGACGCGGGCGCGCCGGGAGTCCCCATCAGGTCTCGCGGCGGTTCGACCGAGACCATGAGCGCGTCGTGGTGTCCGTGGTACGAAGCCTCGATCTTGATCAGGCGCTCCCGACCGGTGAAGCCGCGGGCGATTCTGACCGCGTCGAGCGTGGACTCGGTTCCCGAGTTGGTGAAGCGCCACTTGGGTTGGTGGAAGCGCCTCTTGAGCTCACGGGCCACGATGATGCTGTTCTCGACCGGCTGGGCGAAATGTGAGCCCAGGGCGATCTGCCGGGTCACCGCCTCGACGATCTTCGGGTGGGCGTGCCCGACCACCATGACCCCGAACCCGTTGTGGAAGTCCACGTACTCGTTGCCGTCCAGATCCCAGACTCGGCTGCCTTTGCCCCGGTCCACGAAAATCGGCTGCGGGGCGGCGTCCTGGAAGGAAGAGGGGACCCCTCGGGGCATCACCTCACGGGCCTCCGTCCACAGCTTCAACGATCGGGGCCGGGCGTTGCGGAACGTCTCTTCCTCGCCGGCGATCAGCTCCGCGACGCGGCTTGTCGGGACCTCGCGCTTGGTCGTGGTCGCCATTCGTTTCTCCCCTTGTTCAGGCGGCCGCCTTGACAGCGCTGCCCTGTGGATCTCTAATTGTCGCGAATTTCAGTCCTGTTTCATAAGCCTGGGAGGGTATGAATGGGGGAGACAGCAGCCGTAGCTGAGCTCGTTGCTGAGAAGCGAAAGCTCAAGAAGTCGTTGTTCCGGTTCGACATGATCTTCTTCACGGTCTGCGCCATCGTGGCGCTCGACACGATCGGGCAGTCGTCGTCCTATGGAGCGCAGGCGGTCTTCTGGCTCATCATCTCCGGCGCTACCTTCCTGATCCCGTACGGCCTGATCACGGCGGAGCTCGGCGCCGCCTTCCCGACCGAGGGCGCCACGTATGACTGGGTGCGCCTCGCGTACGGACACTTCGCCGGCGCGGTCGTGGGCGTCCTCTACTGGCTGAGCAACCCGATCTGGCTCGGTGGCACCCTGACCGCGACCACCATCGCCGCCCTCGATGCGCTCTGGGGCAGCAGCTTCACCGGTAACCAGGGCGCGGAAACCGTCATCGGTTTCCTGTTCATCTGGACCGCCGTCGTGATGAACATCCTGTCGCTGCGCTACATGAAGTGGGTGCCCAACTTCGGCGCCATCCTGCGGCTCGCACTCCTAGCATTCTTTGCCCTGCTGGTCGTCATCTCAGGCGTCTCGCACGGTTTCCACGGCACCCTGTCGGGCTTCTTCCCGACCGACACCACCGTCTTGATCGGCGTCATCGGCGTCATCGTCTTCCAGTGGATCGGATTCGAGCTCCAGACCAACGCCAGCGAGGAGATGGACAATCCGCAGAAGGACATCCCACGGGCCGTTTACGTCTCGGGTGTGATCTCGTTTCTCGCGTACGCGATTCCGATCCTGGGCGTGGTCTTGATCCTTTCGTCAAGCCAGCTCAGCAACGTCGCCGGCTTCGTCGCGGCCTACCAGTTCGCGTCCAGCAGCGTCCTCGGAGGGGCGGCTCCGTTCTTCAACCACGTGGCAGGTCTCGCGATGGTCTTCGTGCTGCTGTCGAGTGGCACGACATGGCTCATGGGCTCGGACCGCCTGATGGCCATCGGCGCGCTCGCCGGCTCGGGACCCAAGCAGCTGGGCTACTTCTCCAGCCGGTTTGGAACACCGATTGTGGTGAATGTCACCTCCGGGATCATCGCCACGATCTTCATGTACATCACCTTCTTCGTCACGGGTGGCAGCCTGCACGGCTACTTTGCAGCGGTGCTCGGCCTGGTCATCTCGACCACCACCTTCTCCTACATCCTGATCTTCCCGGCCCTCATCACCCTCCGCCGGAAGTACCCGAACGTCCCTCGGCCGTTCGTGGTGCCTGGCGGCGATGCGGGAATGTGGGCTTCGGTCATCCTCACGATGTTCTGGGTCGTCGCGGCCACGGTATTCTCGTTGTGGCCGGGCCTGCTGACATCTACGTGGAGCGCGGACACAGCCGGCGTTAGCCGGACTACGTTCGAGGTCTACACGTTCGTGACCGTCGCGATCCTCATCGCGATCGCGATCATCTTCTGGGCGGTCGGGCGTGGACACGCGATCCACGGCGGCCCCGTCACCACGGCGGCTGGTCCAAGGCCGATGCCGGCGGGCGCGCCCGGAGCCTGAGAACCACAACAAGCTGACGGGCCGGGTCCTCTCGGCCCGTCAGCGCTCGTGCACGACCCGGCCGCCGACGATGGTGGCCGTCACCTTCAGCCCGTGCAGGTCTGAAGGTGATGTGGTCAGGATGTTCTGGTCGAGCACGGCGATGTCGGCCAGCATGCCGTCTCGCAGTGTCCCCTTGCGGTCCTCGGCATGCTCGGCATACGCGCCGCCGAAAGTCCACCCGGCCAGGGCCTCGGCGAGCTTCAGCCGCTGGTCGGGGAGCCAGCCGCCAGCGGGTTCGCCCCGGCGAGTCTGCCTGGTGACCGCGACGTGGAGGCTCGCCGCGGGGTCGAGCGGCACGACCGGCCAGTCCGTGCCGAATGCAATCCGCGCGCTCGAGTGGAGGATCGTGCGCCACGGCCAGGCATGTGCGGCGCGTTCAATCCCGAGGTTGGGCAGCCACATCTCGAACAGGTTGCGATTGGGCTCGGCGTGCTGCGGCTGCATGCTGGCGATCACGCCGAGCTCGGCAAAGCGAGGTAGGTCGAGCGGCGATGGCGACTCGATGTGCTCGATCCTGTGCCGGCGATCGAACGCGGTCGCGGCGAAGGCATCGAGGGCTTGCCGGATCGCGGCGTCGCCGATGGCGTGAACCTGGACCTGCCAGCCCCGCGCATCCCCGACGCGCACTGCGTGCACCAGCTCATCGCCGTCCCACAGAGGAGTTCCTAGCTCTGAAGTTCCTTCGTAGGGCTCGAGCATGGCGGCGGTGCGGGACTCGATCACGCCATCGGCGAACGCTTTGAGGATTCCTGTTGCGATCCATGGATCGGCCTGGCGGCCATGGGCAAGCTCCTCGTAGAGGTCGAGCCGCTCCCTCCAGGTTTCGGCATCCAGGCCGGGGACCATGTCGAAGGCGAGCCTCACTCGAAGAGTCAGCTCGCCGGTTTCCCGCAGCGCATCCCAGAGCTCGAGCTGGTCCTGGCCGCCGCCGGCCTCCTGGACCGACCCGATGCCGTGTTCGGCCGCTAGGCGCATTCCCGCTCCCAGCGCTTCGAGGTCCTCGGCGCTCGATCGCGCCGGGATGTGGCGCGCCACGCCCAGCATTGCCGATTCTTTGAGCACACCGGTCGACCCTAGGCCCGCGGTGGCCAGCGCTCGCGTGTTGGCCCAGCCGGTGTGCGCGTCGTAGGACTCGATGTACGCGGGCCGGTCGGGGATGAGCCTGTCGAGCAGCTCGACCGTGGGCAGACCACCCGGAAACGCCGAGTAGAACCAGCCTCTTCCGACAACCCACGGCCCCTTGTGCCGCGCCGCGTAAGCGGCGATCCGGCGCTCGACCTCACCCAGGGTCTCGGCTCCCTGAAGGTTCAGCTCCGACAGCGACCGCGCGCCCTGCAGGAAGTGAACATGCGCGTCGTTGAACGCGGGGAGGATGGTGCCTCCGCGCGCATCGACGACTCGCGTGCGCCGGCCGCACAGCGCGCGGATGTGCCTGTCCGACCCCGAAGCGGCGATGCGATCTCCCCCCACCGCCAGGGCGGTGGCGCCGTCTCGAGGAGGCCAGACCTTGCCGTTGACCACCGCGAGGGTTGCCTTTGGCTCGCCTGCCATCGCGGCATTTGTAGCGCACGCCGCGCGACAATGTCGGCTGATGGCCAAGCTCGACGCCAAGTTCCGGACCGACCTGGCGAGAGCATCGACGCTGCCGTCAACCTCGTACCTCGACCCAACCATCCTCGAGCGTGAAAAAGACCGGATCTTCTACCGCACCTGGCAGCTCGTCGCGCACATGAGCGAGCTCGCGAGGGTCGGTGACTTCAAGCCCGCGAGCATCCTCGACGAGCCGATTCTCTTGACGCATGCACAGGACGGAAAGTTGCGGGGCTTCTACAACGTTTGCCGGCACCGCGCCGCCCAGGTTGTGACCACACGCGGCAATCGCAAGTCGCTTCAGTGTGGCTACCACGGCTGGGTCTACGGTCTCGACGGCAAGCTCCAGGTGGCGCGTGAGATGGAAGGCACAGAGGATTTCGACAAGGCCGAATTCGGTCTGGTGCCGATTCGCGTCGACACCCTGGGACCATTCGTCTTCGCCAACCTCGACTCGAATGCCGCCCCGCTGGCCGACTGGATCGGAGCCATCCCCTCAGAGATCGCCTCGGCCGGATACGAGATGTCGAACATGCGCCGGGTTGAACGTCGCGACTACGACATCGGGTGCAACTGGAAGGTGTACGTCGACAACTACCTCGAGGGATATCACCTGCCGATCGCGCACCCCGGCCTGTTCAAGGAGCTCGAGTACGACAACTATCGGGTCGAGACATTCCGCTACTACTCGAAGCAGCATGCGCCCATCCGCGAGCTGAAGCCCGGGGAGGTGCCGGGGCGCGACCGCCGCTACATACGCATGCCCGGCGCGGAAGACAACGCCCTCTACTACTGGATCTTCCCCAACACGATGCTGAACATCTACCAGGACAACATCAGCACCAACGTGATCCTCCCGATGGGAGTCGATCGCACCCTCACGATCTTCGAATGGTTCTTCGCCGAGCCCGGCACCGGCGCGGGTTGGGAATCGATGCAGCAGACGATCGCCTTCTCAGATGAGATTCAGCAGGAGGACATCGGCGTCTGCGAGCAGGTGCAGAAGGGTCTCCGGTCGCGCTCGTACAGCCACGGCCGCTTCTCCGCTCTGCGCGAGAACGGCGTGTACCACTTCCAGTCGTTGGTGACCGAATTCCTCGACCCCCAGCAGCCCTAGGGGACCGTACCGGCCAGATCTAGAGCATCCGACGTCCCAGACGGCCGGGCGCCCTTCGGGCGCTGATGCCTGCGTTGCGGGGCCTGGCGATCGTCGTCAGGCATCGATGATGCCATCCTCCTCTCGCCACCCGCGCCTTGGCACCGGCCGCCTGGAACGCCGGTCTTCGAGCCTGCGGCCTGCTCCAGCTCTGGCCGTTACAGTCCGCTAGCCCGGCGCTTTCGGCGGGGTCATGGGCAGCGCGAACCGGAAGTCCGACCCCGAGCCCACCGTGGTGTCAACCCAGATGCGCCCGCCGTGCATCTCGACGATCTGCCGCGCGATCGCCAGACCGAGCCCCGTGCCGATGATCTTGCCGCTCGTCTTCTCGTAGCGCTCGTAGCGGCTGAAAAGGCGCTTCGCGAACTCCGGAGCGATGCCAACGCCGTGATCGCGGACGCTCACCTCGACGAACCCTTCGCCGGCCTGGCTCGAGACCAGGATCTCGCCTCCATCGGGGGAGTACTTGACCGCATTCGTGAGCAGGTTGGCGACGATCTGCGCGACTCTGTCGGCATCGCATTCCGTGACCGGCTGCGAGGGATCGAGCTTGACCTCGATCGTGTGACGTTCGCTCGACGCGCGGGCGCGCTCGACAGCGTCCTGCAGCACAACGTTGATGTCCACCGATTCCAGGCGCAACGTGAGCCGGCCGGCCTCGATGCGATCGAGGTCGAGCATGTCGTTGATCATCCGGTTGAGACGCTGGGCATCTTTGTTGATGTCGGCGGCAAACGCCTTGATGTCTTCCCGAGCCAGGTCGTCCGCGTCTCGAATCATCTCGCTAAAGCCCTGGATGCCGACCAGCCCGGTGCGAAATTCGTGGCTGACCAGGGTGATGAACTCGCTCTTGAGCTGGTTCAGCCGCTCGATGCCGGCGAGGTGAGCCGTAGCCGCTTCGTTGGCGGCGTGCTGAGCATCGGTGTCCTCGTACATCGCCAGGAAGTACTCGACGCGTCCCGCCGCGTTGCGCACCGTGGTCGCACTCCAGTGAAGCCATGCGCTGGTCCGGTCACCGCGGACGGCGCGGCTGTCAGATTCGATCGAATCGACGTCGCCCGTCCACAGCGGTTTGAAGAGGTCGAAGACGCGCGTGAACTCGCTCGGGTCGAGGTATGCCGCCACCGGCATGCCGACCATCTGGCCCGCATGCGCCCGCATGAGGGCGGCCATTCTCGGGTTCACATCGATGATCCGCATGTCGGGGCCCACTCGAACGATGCCGAGCGGGGCATGGCTGACGATCTCGTCCAGCAGGTTGTTGCGCCGCTGCAGCTGGTCCTCGATGCGCCGGCTGGCGACGAGCAAAGACAGCGAGTCCCTGTGCGAGAGGACCTGGCTCCCGACCAGCAGGAGCCCGATGCATCCCGCCAGCACCGTTTCGAAACGGTCCAGGACCTGGTTGTTTGAGACGAGCTTGATCGCGGTGAGCGCAGCCGCCACGACGGCCGCCCATGGAAGCGCGAGCTGCCAGAGCTCGATCGGCCCTTCGGATCTGACCTTCTCCGTGTCGGTGGCCGGCCAGATGGGCGCCAGCGCGATCATCAGGTAGCCGATCACCCAGCCGGCATCGAGGAGGCTTCCGATCGCCCCGTAGGCGCCGCTGGCCGTCAGGTAGGCGAAGGCGCTGTCGGCCGCCGCCGCTGAAGCGAGACCCCCGAGGAGCAGGAACAAGCTGCCAAGCTCCGTCCTTCGTGCACGCCGGAGCGCAAGCACCAGGACGGTGATCGTGACGATGTCGCCGAGCGGGTAGGCGAGGCCGATCAGCCGGGCCGGCGGCGACGCCGTGGACGTGTCATAGACCATGCCGAGCCCGAGGGCCCAGGCCACGAACAGGAGGGAGAGCGCCACGATGGCGCCCGCCAGGAGCGCCTCCCCGCGCGTGGCCAGGCGGGCCGGGGCGGATGTGAACGCGAACACTCCGGCAACCGCCAGGGGAATGGCGAGGAGAAAACCCGCATCCGCCGCCGACGGGAACGGGACGCTGACCCCCAGGCCGACCTCGTAGACGGACCACACCACCTCGCCGATGCCCCAGCTGGCAGCCGATGCTGCGAAAAACGCCCAGGCCAGGCGGGTGCGGTTGGTGGTGCGAGCCGCCGCGAAGCCACAGCTGACCGCGGCGATCAGTGCGGCGACGGCCTCGCCGATGTCGTCGACAGCGATCGTGGCCTGGTCTCCGCCGATCCGCAGCGCAGTCCACACCACGAACGCGACTGACAGGATGCCCGCGCTCGTGGCGGCGATCGTGAAGGCGCCCCATCCGCGAAAACCGAAGCCCCCGACCACTCGAACCGATTCGCGTGAGGGCGATGAGAAGAGACCGGTCTCGGGCGCCTGTCGCAGGGCCGGTGCGTAGGTCGGAGAGGGCGATCTCGCCACTACTTCTCCAGGTCCATGTTAATTCATGCGGATTTCAATTAACATCAGCGGGCAGTCCTTTGCAGCACAGCGGTGTGGATACGCAGGGACTGCGGTCTAGGAGGCACTGCCATCTTGGCAACGAGCGTACAGCGCGACTCTTGTGGCTGGTCAGTCCTGGATGAGCCCGACGTCGAGCTCGAGCCAGCGAGTTTGACCTCGGCCCTGGCGATGCTCGGGATTGCCGCCGCGGCCCTCGGGCTGGCGCTGCTGCCCGCAATCGTCGCCTTGCGATTGCTCGAGGTGCCCTTCGGATCGATCGGAGCCGGCATCGGATTTCTCGGGGCTGCGGTGGGCGGGGTGAAGTTGATAGCGATGGCCTGGGCCGTCGGAGGCCGGCTGCGAGCCGGTCACCCGGCGCGCCCTGCCGTCGCCGCCGCTGATTGAACCTCCTTTCGGTGCCAAAAGCGGAGCTGGTCTGCCCCGCAAAGGAGGTGATTTGAATGCGAAGGCTCATCTTTGCCGCCATCCTGGCGACGATCCTCGTGCTGGCCCTTTCGATGGGCGTCGGCGCCGACAACGTTCCGGGCTGTTGCCAGTAGACCGTCGATAGTCGTCAATTCATGTGTGTCAAGTGACAAATAGTCGGATAAGCTGATGTTATGTCAGAGGTGCATACACACCCGTCAGCCGAAGACGGCCCGAGGGGGACAGGGAAGGCATCCTCGGGCCGTCGGGGCCGCCGCCGCGGTGTCGAGATCAAGCCCGGCACAGTCAAACAGGCGAGGTCTGATGCCGGCCTGAGCCTGGCCCAGGTGGCAGGGGACGAGATCAGCCGCACGGCCATCTACTTCGTAGAGACGGGGAAAGCGAAGCCTTCGATGGAGACCCTCAAGCTCATCGCCGAGCGGACGGGGCGCCCCCTCGACTTTTTCCTCAGCCGGCCGAGCACAACGGAGCCTCGTTCCACCGCCAGCACGGCAGAGCTCGAACGGCTGATCGTGACGGGGGATCCCGCGGGCGCTTTGGCCGCAGCCGAAGCTCTTCTGAACGTCGAGCGCGACCCCGAGATGGTGGCGCGGATCAAGTTCCAGATGGCGACGGCGCAACTCCGGCTCGCGCACTGGGTGCCGGCGCGCCGGCTCGCCTCGACCGCCCGAGCGTATTTCGAGCAGTCGGGCGACATGCTGATGACGGCAGAGTGTCTCGGCAGCGAGGCGTCGGCGGCTTACATGATGCAAGACCCCGGCGCACTCGCCCTGGTGGAGGGAGCGCTGGCGACGTGCCGGTCGCTGCGCCCGGTACCAGCGATTACCGAAAGCCGGCTGCTGGGAGTGCTCGGCGGAGTACACACCGCCGATCACCGTTGGGAGGCGGCGATCAAAGCCTTCGAGCAGTCGGTGGCCGCGGGTGAGGTGGTCCAGGATCTGCGTCGCCTGTCGATCCTCTACGCCGGCTTGAGCTTCGCGTACCAGGAGCTCAACAACGTCAAACAGGCGACCTACTACGCCCAGCGGGCGGTGGCGCTGCACGAGACCCTCAACGACCGCATCTCGCTCGCGCGCACCGAGAACAATCTCGGGCTCATGCTGCTGAGGACAGGGCGGGTGGCCGAGTCGCGTAGTCACCTCGACCGCTCGCTTCGGTTGTCCCAGGAGGCCAAGGCAGACGATGAATCCGTGGCTGCCCTCCTGCTCAGCCATTGCGAGTTGAACCTCGCAGAGTCAAACGTCGACGAGGCGGAGCGTTTCGCGGCCGAGGCCCTCGAGCTGGCCGGCCGAAGCCATGCGATCACCTCGATCGCCGACGCGCACGCCTGGCTCGGGCGTGTGGCCTCCGTCCGGGGCGATGACGCCGCCGCCGACGCAGAGTTCGCAGCCGCCTTCGAGGTGTTACGCGAGCCTGCGGCATCCCGTGAGCTGATGAGTCGCACCTATGCGCGCTACGCCGACATACTCGAGGCTCGAGGCGACATAGTCGGCGCCGTTCAGCAGCTCAAGCGAGCGCTGTCGTCACGCTCCAGCGGCATGGCCCTCGAAGCCGGTTACGCCACCGCCTGATCGACCTGCGGCCAGCTGCGCGTACTCCAGGGAATCGATCAGCGCCAGCAGCGACGCCTCGATGATGTTGCTCGAGCAACCGACCGTGGTCCATCGCTTGAGCCCCCTGCCGGATTCGATCAGCACCCGCGTGGTCGCCGCCGTGCCCGCATCGCCGTCGAGGATGCGGACCTTGTAGTCGTGCAGCGTGACGCCGCGCAAGCCTGGAAACCGCGGGCTCAGAGCTTTTCTCAACGCCGCGTCGAGCGCGTTGACCGGGCCATTGCCTGACGCGGCCGTGTGGTAGACGGTCCCTGCCACCTCGACCTGCACGGTTGCCTCGGCATTCACGGAATCGCCGTTCTTGCGGACGTTGGTGGTGAAGTCAGCGACGGTCCATGGCGCCTTGTAACCCGGTTGGAGCCGGCGCACCAGCATCTCGAAGGACGCATCGGCGGCTTCGTACGAATAGCCGCGGTGCTCAAGCTCCTTGAGGTGCTGGACCAGCCACCTGGTCTGCGGGTCGTCGCGGTCGAGCTCGAGACCGAACTCGCGCGCCTTGGCCAGCACGTTGCCGCGACCCGACAGCTCCGAGACGAGCACCCTGGGCTCGTTGCCCACGACCGCCGGGTCGATGTGCTGGTACGAGTCCTTGTGGCGCAGCACGGCAGCGACGTGCTGGCCTCCCTTGTGGGCGAAGGCGCCATAACCGACAAATGGCTGCTGCAGTGGCAGCGCCAGGTTTGCGATCTCAGCCACGGTGCGCGACAGCTCCGTGAGACGGGCGAGCGAGGTCGCCGGCAGAGACTCCATGCCGAACTTGGTGGCGAGGTTGGCCACCACAGACACCAGGTTTGCGTTTCCGCAGCGCTCGCCGTATCCGTTGATGGTGCCCTGCACCATTTCAGCTCCGGCCAGCACCGCCTCGAGGGAGTTTGCCACCGCGAGCTCGCAGTCGTTGTGCGTGTGGATTCCGACCCGAACCGGTCGGTCGAGATGCGCGAGAGCGCCTCGCACGGCTTCCACGCCGCGCCTGACGTCGGCCGGCATGCTGCCACCGTTCGTGTCGCACAGGACGACCCAGGAGGCCCCGGCACGGGCCGCCGCCGTGCAAACCTCGAGCGCGTACTCCGAATCGCGCGCAAAGCCGTCGAAGAAGTGCTCGGCGTCGAAGATGAGCTCGCGGCTGAGGCCCCCGCCGTAGGCGATGGATTCCTCGACCATCGCGAGGTTTTCGCTGGGCGTGGTCTGGAGGACGGTAGTGACCTGCCACGGGTCGCTCTTGCCGACCAGGGTCCAGACCGGCGCTCCGCTCTCGGTGAGGGCGCGCAGGTTGGCATCGTCCTCGCAGCGGCCGTTGGCGCGGCGAGTGGCTCCGAACGCCGCGAGCCTGGCTCGCTTCAGGGGCTGCTTGCCGAGGCTTGCGAAAAGCTCCTCATCCTTGGGGTTCGATCCTGGGAAGCCACCCTCCACGTAGTCGAAACCCAGGCCGTCAAGGGCGCGGGCGATTCGCACCTTGTCCGCGGCGGAAAAGGACACGGCGGGGCCCTGAGCCCCGTCGCGAAGGGTCGTGTCGTAGATGACGATTCGGCGACTGGACATAAAAAAACCTCCCGACCCTGTTGCCGGGAGGTCCAACGACTCGAGCGGAGTGCGCTAAGTCGGGGGACCTCCCCGGATAATCACGATCGCGATTCCGCGGCTGATGGGCATCGCACGCAACCTTAGGACATCGACGGCCGATCTGCATGGATTCGGCAGCCAAATCAACGGCGGTCTATTAGTGGGGTACGGACAGATCCCGGGTCCGGACGCTCACGTCCATGGCCCCGGTCGCCGATCCGATGTAGATGCCGCGGGTCGGGGCGGCGTCGCTGTAATCCCGGCCCACGGCAAGCCGGACGTGGTTCTCCCCCGCCCGAATGGGATGGGTCGCGTCGTAGCCGACCCACCCGCGTCCGGCCACCCAGGCCTCGGCCCAGGCGTGAGACGCGGTGGTGGCCGCCCCCGGCGCGTGGATGTAGCCGCTCACGTAACGCGCCGCCACGCCCATCGTGCGCGCGACCGCGATGAACAGGTGGGCAAAGTCCTGGCAAACGCCCGCCCGCAGGGCGAGCACCTCGTCCACCGAGCTGTAGACCGTGGTGACCGCCCGGTCGTAAGCGAAGTCCCGGCTGATGGCCAGGGTGAGCTCGTCGAGAGCCTGCTCGATGGAGGCGCCCGAGCTCGGGTCGGCGATGGGGTGCCGGCTCGCCAGCTGCCGGATGCCGGGAACGTCCTTGACCGGCGACCGGAACCTGAGGAAATCATGGACCAGCTCCTCCCCGGGCTCCACATCGAGCTCGAGGCCGGTCTCCACCACCGAGCGGCTGGTCACGGTCAAGCTCGAATGAGGCCGGACCAGGTTGAAGTAATGCACGGTGTTCCCATAGCCGTCGAGGTAGGAGCGCGGCTTGATCTTGGAGCTCAGCTCGAGCTCGAACTCCAGACAGCGCTGACCGTTGCCGTCCATCGGCCGCAGCCGCACCTCCATCACGGTCTCGGCGATTGGCCCTGAGTACCGGTAGCGCGTGGCGTGCACGATCTCGAGCTTCACCGCGCAAGCGCCTCCCGGATCGGTCTGTTCACTGTTGCTGCTGCTGCGGCATGGCGCGGCCCTCATCGCCGATTACGTTCGCCGGCACTTTGCTCGGATGGAAGTACGTTTCGCGCATGGCAAGTTCGAGCTGCCGCAGCAGCTCCCGGGTCTCGCTCTCGAACTCGCGCGGGTGTTCCGCGACGAGATCCGCGCCTGCCTGGACGAACGTCGCGTGCAGCCGCGACAGGAAGCGCCTGGGCTTGGACCGGCGTCCCGGGCCGTCGATCCTCGAGACCGAGTTGAGCGCGACCTGCGCCGAAAAGCGCGCGGAGCGCGGCAGAGTCGGGTCGAGCAGCAGGCACTCGATCACACGCTCCGCCGTCACCCCGCCCGAATACCGCGACTGGTAAGACTCGAATGCGAAGCAGGACTTGAGCACGGCCGACCATTCGAGTGCGTCCTCGGGCGCCTCAGCGAGCTCCGCCGACTTGCGCGTGACAATGGTGGTCACGTTGGCGGTCCGCTCGACGAACTTGCCGAGGCGGACGAAGTCGCGCGCCTCGTCGCGCTGCATCGTGTCCATGAGGAGGCCGTCGACGAGCCGGATGCTCAGCTGCACGTCCGTGAGAAATGGATAGAGATCGGGCTGCCAGTTGGGCTCCTGGACGCGCCAGTGGAGGGCGTTGACCTGCTCGTACAGCTCGGAAGGCAGCGAGGGGCGCACGGCCTGGGCGGCGAGGCGAGCGGCGGCGACGCTCGCCCGCACCGAGGGGCCCAGCGAACCGGTGACGATGATCTCGACGGCCTGGTCGCGCCGGGTGGTGTCGCTCCCCGGCCACCCGGCCAGCTCCATGAACCGCGTCCAGAACTCGGGGCCCGGCTCGTCGGTACGGTCCAGCGACAGCGCGACGTGAACGCCCAGGATGCGTGCGAGATGGTCCGCCCGTTCGAGATGGCGGCCGAGCAGCGTAAGCGAGGTCGCGGCCCGGCTAAGCATCGGGGCTCTCCGTTTCGTCCTCTGCCATGACCCACGTGTCGCGGCTCCCGCCTCCCTGCGAGCTGTTTACAACGAGCGAGCCAGCCTTGAGCGCCACCCGTGTCAGCCCGCCCGAGGTCACGTACACCTCGGGACCGGTGAGCACGAACGGACGCAGGTCCTGGTGCGTGCGGCGCAGCCGGCCGCCGTCGAGGATCGGCTGCACGGAGAGAGCGACCACCGGTTGCGCGATGAAGCTGCGCGGCCGGGCCGCGATGCGGCGTGCGAACTCTTCTCGTTCCTCCGCGGTCGACTCAGGCCCGATCAGCATCCCGTAACCGCCCGACTCGTCGACCGTCTTGACGACCAGCTCGTCCAGGTGCTCGAGCACGTAACGGCGGTCATCGTCGAACGCGCAAAGGTAGGTCTGGACGTTCGGGAGGATGGGATCCTCGCCCAGGTAGTAGCGGATGATCTTCGGAACCAGGGCGTATACCGCCTTGTCATCCGCGACGCCATTGCCGAGCGCGTTTGCGATCGCGACGTTCCCGGCACGGTAGGCGCTGACCAGCCCTGCCACGCCGACCAGAGATTCCTGGCGCCCGAAGATCGGGTCGAGCCAGGCGTCGTCGATCCTCCTGTAGATCACATGCACCGGCTTCAGCCCGCGCGTCGTGCGCATGAAGACGTGGTCCTGGTCCACGACCAGGTCTGTTCCCTCGACCAGCTCGATCCCCATCTGCTTCGCGAGATACAGGTGCTCGTAGTAGGCCGAGTTGTTCAAACCTGGTGTGAGGAGCACGACCGTCGGGTCGTCCACTCCCTGGGGCGCGAGCCACCTCAGGTGTCGCAGCAGCTCGTGCACGTAGCCCTCGACCGGGCGCACCGGGTAGCCGGCGAACAGGTCGGGCACCACGCGCTTCATGACATGGCGATTGGCCAGCACGTAGGAAACGCCGGACGGCGTGCGCAGGTTGTCCTCGAGCACGAAGAAGTCGCCCTTGTGGTCGCGGACGAGGTCGATTCCCGCGATATGGCAGTGGATGCCGTGCGGTACCGGCAGGCCCTCGATCTCCCTGAGGTACTGGGGACTCGTGAGGACGATCTCCGGTGGAATCGCGCGCTGCTGGAGGATGAGCTTGCGGCCGTACACGTCGTCCAGGAAGAGGTTCAGCGCCGCCAGGCGCTGCTTCAGTCCGGCTTCCAGCCGCCTCCAGGTGCCGGCCGAGATGACCCGCGGAATGATGTCGAAAGGGAAGACCTTCTCAGTTCCCTGGGCGTCCGGGTAAACCGCAAAGGTGATGCCGTGGTTGCGGAACATCTGGATCGCGAGGTCGTGGCGGCGGCCGAGCTCCCTCGGCCCGAGCCGGTTGAGCTCGTCGTACAGCCGCCGGTACCCTGGTCTGGGCCGGCCGGAGGCCGCAAGCATTTCGTCGTAGAACCCGTTGGTCTCATAGCCGGCGTCTAAGGAATTCAACCGGTCCCATCCTCAACGCCGCTTTGCACGATATTCACGGAGGCCACCGTTATAGTGTCTGCGCCATCTCGAAATCAGGCAGAACGATCGACTTGCGGGTTGGCTGCGAGTTCGCGTACGACGTGAGCGCCCCGACTCCCGTCACGGTCCAGGTCCGTCCACGCTCCGATTCCAGCCACCGGCTGGTGAGCGAGTCCTGGTCCACGGCGCCGTCTCTACCGGTGGACGAGTACGCCGACGTCTACGGCAACCCGATCAAGCGCTTCGTCATGCCGGTAGGACCGCTCAAGCTGCGCTACGACGCGGTTTGCGCGGTCCCGGACGAGCCCGACCCTGACGCATCTGCCGCCCCGCAAAGCCCGGTCGACGAGATGCCTGGCGAGCTGCTCCACTTCACGCTGCCGAGCCGGTACGTCCTGTCTGACGTGCTTTCGGGGATGGCTTGGGAGCTGTTCGGCCAGACCCCGCCCGGAGGCGCCAGGGTGCAGGCGATCTGCGATTGGGTCCACGGCAACATCGCGTTCAAGTACGGGACGAGCAATCCGCTCACCACTGCGGCCGACGTGTTGAGGGACCGGATCGGCGTCTGCCGGGACCTCACTCATGTGGCGATCAGCTTCTGTCGTGCGATGAACATCCCGGCGCGCTATGTCTTCGGCTACCTCCCGGACGTCTACGTTCCCGTCGATCCCTCCCCGATGGACTTTGCGGCGTGGATGGAGGTCTGGCTCGGAGATCGCTGGTGGACCTTCGATCCCCGGAACAACAAGCGGCGCACCGGCCGCGTGCTGATCGGTCGCGGCCGAGACGCGCTCGACGTCGCGATGATCACGACCTTCGGGCCGGCCGCCTTCCGTTCGATGACCGTGTGGGCTGACCAGATCCCCACGAACTCAGAGGCAAAGCCGTGACTTCGCGGGAACCCCTGAAAATGAAGGAATCTTGATGGCGATCGAACCCTCGAGCGTCGACTGGGCGGCTGCGAGCCGCGTGTCGTATCTCGTGAGGCAGACATTCCGCTACGTGTACTCCGAGCCGATCCGGGAACTGAATCACCGCCTCGTCGTGATCCCGCCGGAGCGGTTCGGCGACCAGCTCAGGCTCCGCCACGACCTCTCTGTCACGGGCGACGGGGTCCGCTTCGCGGATCGGACCGATCGCTTCGGGAACGTGGTCTTCGACGTGTTTGCGCCCCGCGTTTCGAGAGAGATCGAGTTCGTGGCGGAGATCTCCGTCGAACGCCACGCAGCCGAGCCCAACCGGCTTCTGGATGGCTGGCTCGCCGACGGCTACCTGCTCGAGCCTTCGCCTCTCACCGCCGCCGACGGCCGTATCAAGCGAGCGGCCGAGACCCTGGCGGCTTCGCACGAGTGGGGTTTGCCACTGGCGGACGGCATCAACGACTGGGTGTACCAATCGATGACGTACCACTACGGGCTGACCGGGGTGCGGACCACGGCGGCGCAAGCGCTCGCCCTTGGATCGGGTGTCTGCCAGGACTACGCACACGTGATGCTCGCCGTCTGCCGGGCATGCGGACTCCCCTCGCGCTACGTCTCCGGCCACCTGCTGGGCCAGGGGGGCACCCACGCCTGGGTCGAGGTGATCCTTCCGACCAACGACGGCACCGGCGACGCGATCGCCTGGACCTTCGACCCGACGCACGCGAGCCGCGGCGGTCTCGGTCACCTGACGATCGCGGTCGGCGGCGACTACTCCGACGTTGCCCCGACTTCAGGGACATACGTGTCGCCGGCCCGGGGACGCCTGGTCACCACCAAGCGCGTCACCCTGACCGACCTCGACACCTACGCGGAGTAGATGAGGGTGGGGCCCGAGGCCCCCCCTCCCGTTACTACATCGCCGGCGTGATTTCGTAGACCGTGATCTTGCCGCCGGAGGTCAGCACCGGGCAGCCTTTTGCGAGATCGACAGCCGAGTTGAGGGAATCCGCCTTCAAGATCGAGTACCCGGTAGCCGGTGTTCCGATCGCTCCGTCGTGGACCGTGCCGCCGTTCGAGACGTTCTTGGAGTGGGTGCTGAACGGGTTGCCGGCGTCGACGATCTTGTCGCCGAGCTTGCCGAACCAGGCGCCCCACGCCTCCATGATCTGTCCTCGCTCGGCTTCGGTCGCGCCGGCGCTGCCACCTGAGTACAGCAGTACGAAATTCGCCATCTCTGATCTCCTTCGTGAGTGAATGTCCCCTTATGGGCTACCCAAGACGACGAATGCAGGGACGGTTTTTCGACAGCCCGTCCCGCGCAACTTCTTACCAACGCCTTATGCGGCGCTTATATAGCTCTTGAAATGAGTGGCTCACGGATCCTGGTCGTCGAAGACGACGCCCGGCTGGCCGCGACCCTCGATCGTGTGCTGACCGCCGAAGGCCACCATGTCGACCTGGTCGGAGATGGGCTGCAGGCGCTCCGGCTGGCGCGTGAGCAATCCTTTGATCTCGTGGTGCTCGACGTCATGCTCCCAGGCCTGGACGGGGTCGGCGTGTGCCGCCGGCTCCGGACGACCGCCCAGGTTTCGATCCTGATGCTCACGGCTCTCAGCGGCACCGATGACCGCGTGAAAGGTCTCGACGCCGGGGCCGACGACTACCTTGTGAAGCCATTTGCCTACGAGGAGCTGCTGGCGCGAGTGCGAGCGCTGCTTCGTCGCGCCGGTCCTCACGATCACCTGCGGTTCGCAGACGTCGTGCTCGAGCCGCCGAGCCGCGGGGCGTGGCGCGGGGACAGGTCGATCAACCTCACTGCCACCGAGTTCGAGCTGCTGGAGCATTTCATGCGAAATCCACGCCAGGTGCTGACCCGCGACCAGCTGCTCGAGGCGGTCTGGAAGGGCGAGCCGGAAAACGACAACGTGGTCGCCGTCTACGTCGGGTACCTGAGGCAGAAGCTCGAGGAGGGGGGCGAGCCGCGGCTCCTGCACACCGTGCGCGGCGCCGGCTACGCCCTCCGCCTGTAGTGCCTTTACGGCTGCGCCTCGCGCTGTTCGGCGCAGCTGTGGTCGCGCTGACCCTGGTCCTCTTCGGCTCGCTGCTCTACACACTGCTTGCGCACAGCGCGACGACAAACCAGGACGACGCCTTGCGCAGCCGAGCGCGCCAAGCCGTCGCGTCACTGTACAGCGGAGCCGACCTGACCCCGCGCGGGCCGGTGGCCCCCGCTGACCTGAACACCAGCACAGACGTATTCGTCGAAGTGCTCGATCAGAGCTGGTCGGTGGTCTATTCGACAGGCGAGGTGGACGGCGCGCCGCCACCGATCGCATCAACTCTGCGCGCGAAAGCCACTGAGGTGTCTGGCGGCGCTTTCGACACCGAAGGCGGCGTGCGCCTATACGCGATCCCATTCAACGGAGGCTTCGTCGTCACCGGGCAGTCGACGCGCGTCGTGCAATCGAATGTGTCCGGAATTGTCGGATTCCTGGTCATCTCAGGCGTCCCCACGCTCCTCGCGGCGCTTATCGCGTCGTGGCTCGTCGCCGGCCGCGCCCTCAAACCGTTGAAAGACGCCGCGGTGACCGCCGACGAAATCGGGCGCGCCCGCGATTTCGGCCGGCGGCTCCCAGCTCGGAGGAGCCGCGACGAGGTGGCAGTGCTTTCGACGAGCTTCAACACGAGCTTCAACCGGATGCTGGAGCAGCTGCAAGACTCGTTCGAATCCCAGCGGCGATTTGTCGCCGACGCCTCGCACGAGCTGCGCACACCGCTGACCACGATCCGGGGCAACGCGGGCCTGCTCGCGCGCGGACCGGCGATCTCTGATGAGGTCCGGCGCGCGGCAGCGGCCGATATCGCGGCCGAAACATCGCGCATGACTCGACTCGTCGATCGGATGCTGACTCTCGCGCGGGCGGA
>WNFJ01162863.1_pt1 | contig 18507 bp, 14 predicted proteins | sample 5400461 | NCBI WGS metagenome assembly WNFJ01 (sample SAMN13153349, study PRJNA577476) | soil metagenome | isolation source: 115 cm saprolite on Douglas fir-dominated hillslope | place: USA:California | collected 2013-09-17
TGGAGGGGATCATCAGGGTGGCCAGCATCATGGCGAAGATGGCGTTACCCAGCACCGGCCGGAGCTTTGAGAACGCGTAGGCAGCGGCCACGTCGAAGATGAGCTGGAACGCGAGCGCGCCGAACGCGTAATACAGGGTGTTGAACATCAGCCGGCCGACGCTGAGGGTATGCCAGGCGGTGACGTAGGTGCTCGGATGGATATGGACAGGAAAAAACGTCGGCGGCACCTGGCCCGCTTCTTGGGTGGACTTGAGCCCGTCGGTGAACAGGAAGTAAAGCGGGCCGATGAACGCAAGGGTGAAGACGACGACGACCAGGGTCAGCACGATCCGGTAGGCGAGCTTACTGCCCGGTCGGTTCAGCTGGGCCTGGGATATCAGTGTCCGTGACGTTGCGGCGCGCGGCGCCGTGCGGCGCCTCGACGTCTCGGCCCTGGGGGCGAGCACTGACACGTGAGCTCCTGTCTCCTAGCCGCGGTCGCGGCCCAGCCAGAGGAAGGCGCCGGAGAAGGCGCCGAGCACCAGCATGAGCACCACGCCGAGCGCCGAGGCGCTGTTGTAGTTGCTTGAGCCACTCATGGAGAACGCGTAGATGTAGATGAGGTCGACCACAGACAGCGTGTTGTTGTTCACCCCTGGCCCCCCGGTCAGGATGAATGCCTCGACGAACATCTGCATGGTCGCGACGATCTGCAGCATCAGCAGCATCGAGAGGACCAGCCTGGTCTGCGGCACCGTGACGTGCCAGATCCGGCTGAACAGCCCGGCGCCGTCGAGTTCGGCGGCCTCGTACAGTTCGCCGGGGATGTTCTGCAGCGCGGCGAGGTAGATCAGTGTCGCAGCGCCCATGTTCATCCAGGTGGCCGCGATCACCACTGCGATCATCGCGGTGGTCGGCACAGAGGTTCCTGGCGACTGCACCCACTGCGAGGTCGGCAGGTGCAGTAGCTGCAGGACGCGGTTGAACAACCCGTCGGTTGGGTCGTAGAAGTATTTGAAGAGCAGCAGCGCCGAGGCGGGCGGCAGCATCACGGGCAGGTACACGAGGGTCCGGAGATAACCCCTGGCGTGCCGCAGTTCGTTGAGCAGGATCGCGGCGAAGAACGGCACCGCATAGCCGAAGACCAGCGCGAGCCCGGTGAACTCCAGCGTGTTGCGCCAGGCCGTCCAGAACTGCGGATCGTGGAAGATCCGGCTGTAGTTCTGCCACCCGGCCCACGTGGTCACGCCCAGGTGGGTCTGCTGAAAGCTCAAGATGATCTCGCGCACCATCGGGTACCAGGAGAAAAGCGCGAAGCACAACACCGCACCGATGAGGAACCCGTGCGCGGAAAGGTTGCGCCTGAGCCGCCGGCTCCGCCCGCCGCGGGCGGCCCGCCGCTCCAGCGGGCCGGGGCTGCCCTCGGCCTTGCTGAGCGTGACCACGGTGTCCGTCATCGATTCTCCGGATCCTCCTAGGACGAGGCCAGCCAGCCAAGGCGCGATGACTCCGCTGGGGTGCGATGGCCGCGCTGAGTGCGAGGGCCGCGCTGAGGCGCAATCAGCCGGCTGACGCCGGGGAGGCGCCGCGGGGGCCGGGAGCCCGGCCCCCGCGGCGGCCTCCTACGCGCCGGCGTTGGTCAGGAGCGTGTTGACGTTGCCCGCCGCCGTCGAGAGCAGCTGGCTGAAATTAGGGTTCGGTTCGGTGAGCGCGTCGAGCATCGGCGTGTTCAATGCCGTGTACAGCGCCTGGGCGTCGGGCGGCTCGCCCATGCCGTTCTCGTGCGCGGCGACGAAGGTCGAGTAGTAGGACGTGTTGATCGTCGCGCTCGCCTGAAGGAGCTGCTGGTACTTCTGCGCGGTGGCCCCGGTGAACAGCGCTGGCTCAGGGAAGCCGACCGGGAAGCCGTCAGCCTTGTTCCGCACGAAGTTGAACTGGCCCGCGCCCGGTGTCAGCGACTCGAAGGCGAGCCACTTGATGCCGGCCCGGATCTGGGCCGGCGTGTCGCTCTTCGCGAACATGTAGCCGTTGCCGCCAGACAGCGAGCCCGCGGGGGTGCCGCTGGTGCTTGGCAGCGGGCCCATGCCGTAGTCGTTGATGCTGCCGTGATCTACAGGGACGATGGTGTTGTAGATGTCGTCGGGCGCGGCGATGTACATCCCGAGCTTGTTGGCGGCTATCTGCTGTTGCAGGGTGCCCCAGGCGAGCTGCTGGGTCGGGCTCATGCTGTGATCGACGAACCGCATCGCGTTAGCCGAGTTGTCGAAGGCCGCCTGGCCGTTCGCGCCCACGATCTGGCCGCCCATCGCGTCCATCTCGGAGGTGAAGTGCCAGCCGCCGACCGGGCTCGCACTGTAGTCGCCATAGCCGTAGATGCCGTGGCCGAGGGCGGCAATCGCCCTGGCGTCCCTCTCCACCTCGGCCCAGGTGGTCGGGGGCTGGTTGGGGTTGAGCCCGGCCTCTGTGAACAGCTTCCTGTTGATGATCAGGCCCTGCGTGTAGTTGGACACCGGCAGTCCGTAGAGCGTCTTGCCCGCGGTTTCCGCGGCCATCGCCGACGGGACGATGTCACCCAGGGTCGGCACCGTGGTCTTGTTCACGTACGAGGTGATGTCGGCGGCCTGGCCCGCGTCGAGGACCTGGTGGAGGTCGGTGAAGTAGGCGTAGAAGAGGTTGGTCTCGGTGCCGGCCTTCAGCGTCGCGGTGAACTGGGCCGGGACCTCACACTGGCCGGTGTAGGTGACGCTGTTGATGGTGATGTTGGGGTTTGCCTTCTCAAAGATGGCGACGTCCTCGATCCACTCCTTGTGCTGAGCCACCGCGGTCGGCGGCGGTTCGCAGTTGACGCTGATCGTCACGTGGCCGCCGCCGGACGAGCCCGCGGGGGTGCCGCTCGAGCACGCCGCGGCGGCGAGCCCGAGAGCCGCGACGGCGCCGACGCTGGTCATCACGCGACAGCCGGCTCGTCGGTGAAGCTGTCTGTTCATCGATCAACCCTTCCCTGTGCTGGCCTTCCCTGTGCTGGCCTGGCCTTCCCTGCGCTGGCGCACAGCGATGTGAGCTCAACATACAGAGACAGACAGGTGGCAGCAAGATGTCGATGAAAAACTGCAAAGACACAACTTGATTACGGAGATGCCTGAGATGGCCTGGCGAGTCGGGCAGCCGCGGTAAGCACCGCTGATCCGGCCCGCAACCGAGCTGGCCCAGCCGGGCCAGACGCCGGCCGGCCGGGCTCGATCGTGAGCCGTACGGTGCAAAGACTTGCTTCCGGCTGTCATATAGTTGCGCCCATGACGCGCGCACCCGCCCGGCGGCTCGCCGAGGTCGCCACGAAGGTCGGCGTCAGCGAGGCCACCGTGAGCCGGGTGCTCAACGGCAAGGCCGGCGTCTCCGAGGCCACCAGGGAAGCGGTCCTCACCGCGCTGGACGTCCTCGGCTACGAGCGGCCGACCCAGCTGCGCGGCGAACGGGCCCGGCTGATCGGCCTCGTCCTGCCCGAACTGCAGAACCCGATCTTCCCGGCACTGGCCGAGGTGATCGGCGGGGGGCTGGCGCAGCGCGGCTTCACCCCGGTCCTGTGCACCCGCACGGCCGGCGGGCTGTCCGAGGCCGACTACGTCAGCATGCTGCTCGACCAGCATGCCTCGGGGCTCGTGTTCGCCGGGGGGAACTGCGCCGAGGCGGACGCGCCGCACGACCACTACCGGCTGCTGCACAGCCGGGGCATCCCGGTGGTGCTGCTCAACGCCGCGGTCGAGCACCTGGATTTTCCCCGCGTGTCCACCGACGACGCGAACGCGGTGGAGCAGTCCTACCGGCACCTGGCCTCGCTCGGCCACCAGCGGATCGGCCTGGTCGTCGGGCCCGAGGACCACATGCCGTCGCGCCGCAAGGTCGCGGCCGCGGCCTTCACCGAGCATGCCGAGCGGGGCGGCACCAGCGTCGCACCGGTCGAGCACGCGCTCTTCTCGCTGGAGGGCGGCCAGGCCGCGACCAGCCGCATGCTCAGGCACGGCGTCACCGGCATCATCTGCGGCAGCGACGTCCTCGCCCTCGGCGCGATCCGGGCGGTGCGGCGGGCCGGCCTGTCCGTGCCCGCCGACGTGTCGGTCGTCGGGTTCGACGACTCCGCATGGCTGAACTGCACCGACCCGCCGCTGACCACCGTCCGCCAGCCCATCGAGTCGATGGGCAAGGCCGCAGTCGCCCTGCTGGTCAACCAGATGGAGAGCGTCGCGGTCTACCCGGAGGAACTGCTCTTCGAGCCCGAGCTCGTCGTCCGCGGCTCGACCGGCGCGGCGCCACTGCGCTCGCCACCACAGGGCGCCGCCCCGAGCGCCGTGGCCAGCTGACCGCGCGGCCAGGGTGGTCCCGTCGGCTGCAATAAGTCGACCAGGATAAGCAAGATCCCTACTTCCTTACGGCTGGCTCAGTACAGGGGCCCGCCGCGCGCCGCCAGCGTTATGTCCGCCGCGGGCCTGCGATAATCTCCCGACTATCCAACGGCCATTCCCGGGCATTCCGGGCGCGCGCCGTGGTCGGGGCAGAGTTTAGCAGCCCGATGGGTGGTCTGAGCCCTAGTGTCGGGTTCACCTCATGGGCGCGAGGCGCCCTCGCTAGGCTCACCTCAATGTCAGGCGCTCCGAAGGCTGTCGCCCCCGCTCGGCCTTCCCGGTGAGCGTGTCCTGCTCGGAGAGGAGTCCGTTGGGCCGCCACAGCAAACCGTCCCCCATCCGGCTACCGAACGCAGTCCCGACTGCCGCCGCCCCCACGCTGGCCAGCGTGGTCGCGGCCTTCTTTATGTCACAGCAGGCACCCGCCGTCGCAGAAGCCATACCGGCCGTTCCGCATCACTCCGCGGGCGTGGACGCTGCCTTGCAGCCGGCCCTGTCACCGGCCCAGCTGGTGTCGGCGGCCCGGCAGGCCCGGGCGCAGACCTCGGCGCCGCAGAAGCCGAGCTCCGGCATCCCGAACCGGTACACCGTCCAGCCTGGTGACTCGCTGTCCGCGATCGCCGGGCGCCTCTACCACAACGCGGCCGCCTGGCCGGTGCTGTACTGGGGCAACCATGGCCAGATCCGATGGGCGGACAACATCACGGCCGGGCAGGTTCTGCGGGTTCCGGCGAAGCCCGCCCGGATACCCGCCGCGCCCGCGCAACTCGGGCCGCCCCCGCGGGTCCATACCGCGGCGGCCTACATCCCGCGCCACGCGAGCCAGGCGCCGCCAGCCCCGGCGCAGGCCCCCGGGCCGGCCGCCACCGTGCCGGCCAGCACCGTGTCAACCACCACCCTCTCGGGCGGCTGGCCCGGCGGCGCGTTCGGCAATTGCGTGGTCCAGCGCGAGTCCGGCGGCAACCCGAACGTCTGGAACGCCTCCGGTCACTGGGGCCTCTATCAGTTCTCCGCGTCGACGTGGGCCAGGTACGGGGGCAACCCGGCCGACTTCGGCAGCGCCAGCGTCGCCGCGCAGGAGCGGGTGTTCATGAATGCCCTGGCCCAGGGCGGCGCGTCCAACTGGGCGCCCTACGACGGCTGCTGACCAGTAGCGGCGGGATGCGACGCTGATCAGCCGAAGCTGGTGGCGCCGCCGTCCAGGACCAGCGGATGGGCGTTGATGTAGCTGGCTTCGCTCGAGAGCAGCCACACGGTCGCGTAGGCCACCTCCCACGCGGTCGCCTGGCGGCCGAACGGGAGGCGCCGGGCCGTTCGGGCCGGGTTCAGGCGGGAGGCCTCCCGGCCGAGCGGGGTGTCCACCAGGCTCGGCACCACCAGGTTCGCCCTGATGTGCCGGGCCATCCCCTCCCGGGCGGCCTGGCGGCAGATGCCCAGCAGCGCAGCCTTGGACGAGTCGTAGGAGGGGACCCCGGTCGCGGCGCGCAGGCTGGCCGCCGAGCTGATGAACACGATCGCCGACCGCGGGGCGAGGACCGGCAGGGCGGCCGCCGACACCAGGAAGTGAGCCCTGGTGTTGACGGCAAAGGTAGCGTCCCACTGCCCGGCCGAGGTGCCGGCCATCCCCCGGCCGAGGGCGATGCCGACGTTCAGGACCAGGCCGTCGAGGCCGCCGAGCGCGGTCACCGACTCCTCAACCACCGCGGTGCAGGCCGCAGGATCAGCCACGTCGGCCAGCACGACCTGGGCCCTGGCTCCCTCGGCTGCCACGAGCTCGGCGGTGGTCTCGGCGGCGGCCCGGTCCCGGTCGGCGCACACGACCGATGCGCCTTCCCTGGCCGCGAGGACCGCGATGGCCCGGCCGTTGCCGATCGGCGGGTCGGGCTCGGGGGAGGGTCGCGTCCCGGCCCCGACGACGAGCACGCGCCGGCCGGCGAGGCGGGCCCGCCCCGGTGCGGAGCCCGTCGCCTCCGGCGGCAGGTAGGGGTCGTCAGCCGTGGCGGTCACCCTCCACCCCATTCCGGCACGGCATCGGGCGGAAGGGGCACGGCGAAGGCGTTCAGCAGGAACGATATGAGCGTGTAGTACCCGCACAGCGAGACCAGCTCGACGACCCCGGCATCCCCGAGAAGCTGCTGGGCCGCGTCGTAGGCGTCCTGGCTGAGCTGCCCGGTCCGGGTGAGCTGCCAGGCGACCGCGTAGACCGCCCGCTCGTCGTCGGCGGCGAACGGCGGGTCCTCGCCCCGGCCGATAGCATCGACCACCGCATCGGGCACGCCGTGCCTGCGGGCCATCCGGGCGTGCGCCCACCACTCGAACTCGGCTTTCCACCGGGCACCCACGGTGATGATGGCGACCTCGGACAGCCTTCGCTCGATCGAGGTGCCGAACCGCAGGACCGCGCCCAGCGAGGTCAGGTGCCCGCCGACGTCCGGCGCGTGAACGAACGCGTTGAACGGCCCGGCCAGGCCGCCGCCGGAGTTGACCAGCTGGCCGCCGCGCGTGCCGACGATGCCGTCCCACACGTTCTGGCCCTCGGCCTCGAGCTCGTCGCGGCGCAGGTAAGGAAGTCGGCTCACAGCAGGACAATAGTCCTCGCCACCGCTAACGCTCGTCCTGCCCGGCACGCGCGGCGGCTACGTGCTGACCGGTGTGGGAGGGCCGTCGGCCAGATGCGCCGGAGGATGCACCCGGGGATGCGCCGGGGTGCGCCGATCGGTGATCCTGCTGCCCGGCGCGCTCGCAACCGGCCGGGGGCCGGGCCGCGCGCCGGGGCGCCGCGCCGGGCAGGGAGAGCGGCGGGCGCTCGATCGCAGGCATGACGCTGGTCAGCGCCTCGCGGCTAGCCGGACTCCGGCAGTGCCGGTCGGCTCGCCGGTGTAAGCGTTAGGGTGTAGAGCTGTGTCATCGTCCCAGCCTTCTTTCGTGCTCGCCGGCCGCTACCGTCTGGGGGACCGGATCGCGACGGGCGGCATGGGCGAGGTATGGCGTGCCGTGGACCTGGTGCTGGATCGGCCGGTGGCGGTCAAGCTGCTGCGGGAGGAGTACGCCCAGCATCCCGAGACGCTCGCGCGGTTCCGCGCGGAGGCCCGGCACACCGCCGCCTTGTCGCATCCGGGGATCGCGCAGGTGTACGACTACGACGACGCGGGCCCGGGGCAGCCGCCGTTCCTGGTGATGGAACTGGTGAACGGGCCGCCGCTCACCCAGCTTCTGGCGCGCGGGCCGCTGGATCCCGCGCGGGCCTTGGACGTGGTGGCCCAGGCCGCCACGGCCCTGGGCGCCGCGCACGCGGCAGGCCTGGTACACCGCGACATCAAGCCGGGCAACCTGCTGGTCGCACCGGACGGCACCGTGAAGATCACCGACTTCGGGATCGCGCACGCGGCGGGCTCGGCGCCGCTGACCCGCACCGGGACGATGATCGGCACCCCGGCCTACCTGGCCCCGGAACGCGTCGCGGGCGCGCCAGCCGGACCGGCCAGCGACCTGTACTCACTGGGCATCGTGGCGTACGAGTGCCTGGCCGGCGCGCTGCCGTTCGCCGGCACGCCGATGGAAGTCGCGCTCGCGCATCAGTACCAGTCGCTGCCGCCGCTCCCGGCAGCGGTGCCGCCGCAGGTCGCAGGGCTGGTCGCCGAGCTGACCGCCAGGGACCCGGCGCTGCGCCCGCGCAGCGCCGGCGAGGTCGCGGCGCGGGCGGGGCAGCTGCGGGATGCCATGAGCGGCGCCGCGACCCAGCAGGCGGATCGCTGGCCGGTTTCGCCTGCTGCACCGGCCGACGCGCGGAGCGCGACGATCCGGTCTGACGCGCTGCCGCCAGCCTGGGGCGAGTGGCCGGGCAGCGGGCCGGACGAGATGTCCGCACCGACTTTGCGTGAGGTCGGGATGCCCGGTGCCGGGATGCACGGGGCCGGGAGGCACGGCCCGCAGTGGCCGCCACCCGGGCGGCGGGGCGCGCCCCGCCCGGCCCGCGGATCGCGCACGCTGATGCTGGCGGCGGCCGCGGCCGTCGCGCTGATCGTCGGCCTGACCGGCTGGATGCTGGTAAGTGCCGCGTCGTCCGGCGCCCCGTCGGCCCCCCGGCACGCGGCGCAAGGGCACCCGGCACGGCCACGGTCGGTCACGGCGCCCGCGATGGTCACGGTCAACGCGGACGCTTTGACCAGCCAGCCCTACGGCGAGGTGGTGCAGCAGCTGCGCCAGCTCGGCCTGCGGGTCAGCCTGCAGTGGCAGCCCAGCGATCAGGACCACGGAACGGTGCTGTCGGTGCAGCCCAGCGGCAAGGTTCCCGCGGGCAGCACGGTCGTGGTCACGGTCGCGGCCCACCATGATCACGGTGGCAACGGAAACGGGGACGGCGGCGGCGGCAACTAAGCGCACGACCAGCGCGGCCTTGGTTCCCCCGGCCCGTCACCCGGGGCCGAGCAGGCCGCGGGCGGCCGCCTCGATGTGCTCCGCGTCGATCCCGGCCGCGGCCAGCAGCTCCCTGCTGGTGCCCGAACCGGGCAGCTCTCGAACGCACAGGTGAGCGACCCGCAGAGTCTGCGGGCCCGCCTCCAGCAGGGCATCCGTCACCGCGGAGCCGAGCCCGCCTGCGGGGTGGTGGTCTTCGGCCACGACCAGACGCCCGCCCGTCACGGCCGCGGCGGCCGCGAGCGTCCCGGTGTCGACAGGCTTGACCGAGTAAAGGTCGATGACGCGGGCGCTGATACCGTCACCGGCCAGGCGCTCGGCCGCGGCCAGGCAGGCGTGCAGCGTGACGCCGGCGCCGATCAGCGTCACCGCATCGTCCGGGCTCGAGCGCAGGACCTTCGACCCGCCGACCGGAAACGTCTCCCCGGCGTCGTACAGCACGGGATAGGCGCCACGGGTGGTTCGCATGTAGCTGATGCCCGACCGCCCGGCCATCGCCTGCACGAGAGCCGCCGCGGAGGTGGCGTCGCTCGGGTACAGCACCGTCGATCCCTGCACCGCCCGCATCATGGCCAGGTCCTCGAGCCCCATCTGTGATGGGCCGTCGGCGCCGATCTCCACGCCCGCGTGGGAGCCCACCAGGCGGATGCTGGCCCGCGAGATCGCGGCCATGCGGATGAAGTCGTAGGCGCGGGTGAAGAAGGCGGCGAAGGTGGACGCGAACGGGACGTAGTGACGAGCGCTGAGACCGATCGCCGCGGCGATCAGCTGCTGCTCGGCGATGAACATCTCGAAGTAGCGTCCCGGGTAGGCCCGGGCGAACTCGTCGGCGAAGGTGGAGTTGCTGACCTCGCCGTCGAGGGCCACGACCCGGGGGTGATCAGCGCCGAGCGCGGTGAGGGCGTCGCCGTAAGCCTTGCGGGTTGCGACCTCATTGCCTCGTGAGTACGTCGGCATCGAGGACGTGGCCGGGCCGGAGGCGGGGGCGCGGGCGGCGGGCGCTGGGTCGGGGCCAGCGTCGGGCAGCGGCCCGCGAACGCGCAGGCTGCGCTCGCCGCCGAGCTCGGCGATGGCGCGTGCGGCCATGTCGGCCGGGAACGGCCTGCCGTGCCAGCCTTCGCGGTCCTCGACCTCGGAGAACCCGCGCCCTTTGATGGTGCGGGCCAGCACCACGGTCGGCTGGCTGCTGGTCCCGTCCGCCGCCGTGGTCAGGGCCTGGTCGATCTCGGCGAGGTCGTGACCGTTGATGCTCACCACCCGGGCGCCGAACGCCTCGGCGCGGCGGGCGTAGGCGCCCAGGTTCCACTCGAGCTCGGTGGGCCCGCGCTGGCCGAGCCGGTTGACGTCGACGATCGCGATCAGGCTGGACAGCCGGTAGTACGAGGCCTTGTCGAAGGCCTCCCACATAGATCCTTCGGTCATCTCGCTGTCCCCGCACAGCACCCACACCCGGTAGGGGAGGTGATCGAGGTACTTGCCGGCCAGCGCTATCCCCACCCCGTCGGGCAGCCCCTGGCCCAGCGATCCCGTGGCCACGTCGACCCACGGCAGCGCGGGGGTGGGGTGGCCTTCCAGACGAGACCCGAAGCGCCGGTACTGCGTCATCAGCTCCTCGTCGGACACCACCCCCACCGCCTTGTAGACGGAGTACAGCAGGGGGGAAGCGTGCCCCTTGGAGAAGATGAGGTGATCGTTGCGGTCGGCGTGCGGCTGGTCCCAGTCATAACGCAGGTGGCGGCCGACCAGCACCGCGAGCAGGTCCGCGGCCGACATGCTCGAGGTGGGGTGGCCGGACCCCGCGCTCGTGGTGCACCGGACAGAATCAACGCGAAGCTGCGCGGCGAGCTCGCCGGCCGTGGCGAGATCGATTCCGGTCAGTGATTGAGGTGTGCGCACGTCAGACACTCTTTCCTGCATCGGGGACGGCGGCGTTAGGTCGCTGGTCTCGCTTCGACCTACCCGCCGTGGCGGCCTGGTAGTCACACCGGGACCCGCTGAACCACCACGTTGATCGACATGGCGGTCAGCCAGATCGTTCCACAGCACCTTGAGCAGCTATCGGTAGGGCTGCAGAACATGAAGGAACTCCTGGGACGCCGCAGCCTGCTGACCCTCACGGGCAGGGAGCGTCCGGCTAATTCCGGCCGAGCACGGCCTGGACCGCGGCGTTGGTCGCCGCCAGGCTGAGGTCGTCGGAGAAGGGGCCGCCCGGATAGGGGACGACCCATACGTGCAGCATCTGCGAGGTGTACCTGTCGGTGAACGCCGCCGGATCGCAGAAGCCGCGCAGCTGGACGCCGAACCCGGCGATGGTCGGCCTCCCGCCGTCGCACACCACCAAGTGCGAGTGCCAGCGGGTCAGCGATCCGCCCATCTGCGGCCCGTTCGTGGTGCCGTTCTCGATGTACATGGCACCCAGCAAGATCGGCGCGTGATGCGGCACGTTGATCGCGTAGACCAGCGAGGACGGGTCCTGCGGATTGAGGCCCCCGTAGCTGGGATCGCCGCCGTCGTAGAGCAGGTGCTCCTCGCCGTTGGTACGCAGGATATAGGTGTACCCGGCGGCGAGCGCGGCCTGAACGTTCTGGTACCGGGCGAGGCTCGCGTCGGTCTCCTTGATCAGCTGACCGGCGGCGATGACCTGCGCGGCGGTCGGCGGGGCGGTCGTGCCGTACATCTTCATGTCCGGCAGACCTGAGGTCGACCCCATGTCACCCATGCCCGACAGCGACATCCCCGATGATGCCGACGACCCCGACGCCGACGCCATGCCCGCCGGTCCTTCGGGACCGGCCCAGCCGGGTGTCATTACCGCGGTCGTCACCGCGATCACCAGGGCGGGGAAGGCGGCCATGCTGGCGATGGTCGCGAGGGGGCCGCGGCGACGGACGGGCCGGTCGGCGAGGGATGGCCACCACAGCAGGGCCGCGCACCCCGCGATCAGGGCGACTTCCAGGATGACGCTCACGATGTCCAGGGCGCCGGCTGGCTCGGCGTGGCTCACATCCGGGCCGATCGGCAGGCCCACGGTGCGCGACGCCACGTAGACCAGCAGGATCAGGGCGTTTCCCGCGACGCCCAGCCAGAGCCACCACCGCGACGGCCGCCACATCAGGACGGCGGGCCAGATCAGCTGGGCCCAGGAGATGGCGAGAAAGAAGACGCCGTATGGCACGTACTGGCTGAAATGGTCGAACGTGACCGCGAAATGGATCGTCGCTGCGCCCACCGACAGCGCGGCCAGGCCCCCGAGGAGGTACGGCCTGGCCGTCGGCGCGATGCTTGCCTTTTCCTCCGCCAGGACAGCAGATGTGCTCATGCCACCAGGCTAAATCCGCTCGCCTGGCGCTGGCATCGGCCCGCCGAGTGAAATGGACTGGCCGTGAGTCGTAGAAGTCCGGGTCGCTACATCCTCAGGCGTAGGCTCGCAGACCGATCGCGCCGGCGGGCACCCGCGCGCGGACGTTCAGCGGGCGAGCGACTGGTAGGCGGCGGACCAGAAGTCGGCCTCCACGGCCGCGCTGCCTGGGGCGGCGAGGACCTGGGTGCAGAGGATCGCGACGAGGCCCTCGCCGGGGTCGTTGGCCCACGCCGTGCCGAAGCCGCCGTTCCAGCCGTAACCCTTCAGCCCCGCGGGCTCGGGAGGGTCGATGATCGACAGGCCGAAGCCCCACCCGCGACCATCGAGGATCGGGCCGGCGCTGTCGCGCTGCCCTGGGGTCAGCTGATCGGTGGTCATGGCCGCCACCAGCTCGGGCGCCAGGATGCGCGCCCCGCGGTGCACGCCGCCGGCCAGCAGCATCTGCCCGAAGCTCAGGTAGTCGCCGACGGTAGAGACCAGGCCGGCGCCGCCGTCGGTGAACACCGGTGAGCACGACCACTGGCCGTCGTCGTCGAAGGGCACCAGCACCCCGCCGGCCTCCTGGTAGCACGGAACGAGCCGGTGCAGCTCGGCCGCCGGAACCCGGAAGCCGGTGTCATGCATGCCCAGGGGACCGAAGATGCGCTCGGCGTAGAACGCTTCCGCGGGCTGGCCCGAGGCCCGGGCGACGAGCACGCCCAGGACCTGGGAGCTGGTGTTGTATCGCCATTGCCCGCCCGGCTGGTCCATGAGCGGCAGGGAGCCCATCCGGCGCAGCCACTCGTCCGGGTCGTGCGGGGTGCCCGGGGTGGGCGGCCCGACCGACCTGAGCTCCAGGGCCTGCTCGGCCTGCAGGATCGGGTACTCGTCCGGCGAGGCCAGGATCATTCCGAAGCCGGACCGGAACGTGAGCAGGTCCCGGACGGTAACCGGCCGCTCGGCGGCCACGGTGTCGTCAACCGGCCCGTTCAGGTGACGCAGCACCCGCCGCCCGGCCAGCTCCGGCAGCAGCCGGCCGACGGGCTCGTCGAGCGCCAGCCTCCCCTGCTCGACCAGCATCAGCGTCGCTACCGCCGTGACCGGCCTGGTCATCGACGTTATGCGGAAGATGGCGTCCGGCCGGATCGGCTCGCTGCCGCCGACCGCCGCGACCCCGATCGCGTCGGTGTGGACGTCGTCGCCCCGGCTCAAGGCCAGCACCAGCCCTGGCACCCGGCCGGCGCCGACGTGACCAGCCATGACCTCATGGAGGTGCTCCAGGCCGACCTTGGACAAGCCCTGGGTCCGCATCGCGGTCGTCCCTTCTCCGTCCATCCGCTCGCCGGTCTGCCCGGCACCCTACAGACCGGTCCGCGGCCCGGAACTCATCGCGAGAGGCCTCACCGCTTCGTGCTGCCGGTCGGCGGTCCTAGCTGGTCGACGAGACCGCCGACCGGCAGACTCTCCGGATGACTACCGGTGCATGGCCTGGAGCAGCACGATCGCTCCAGAGCCGATCAGCACCATTGCCGCGATCGCGATGATCGCGAGTAGCACCCGAAGTACCTGGCGCCAGAAGATCACGAGAACCGCCGCGATCAGCACGACGGCTGCTCGGGCGGACGCCACCTCCTGCGCCGCTCCGTGAATAGCGTGCATGTTCCTGCTCCTGACTGGCTGGGTTGCCGTCAGGGGAGCCAGGCTGAGGAAGGCTGCTACTGGCGGTGACGGCCGCGTCAGGTGCATATTGCATTCCGTCACCGGGCCGGTAACATGATCCTCAGCGCTGACCCTCCTTCACCGGCTGGGCTCGGTGTTACTGGCACGGTCGATGCGGCGAACATCGGCCGTGCTTCATGTGACGGCTGTTTCCGGCAGAGCCCCGCCGTCAAGGACGTCAGGTCCTGCGCGTGCCGTCACGCGGCGTCTTCAGCGTTGGTGAGCCGTGCTCGTTGCGAGCTACGAGTATCTGGTGGCGTGATCGGCCACGGGCGCCTCCTCTCCGCCGCACATGGGCTGCGGGCCCGACGGCGATATATCAGGTGGCCTCCTGCCACCCTTTTGACCGCTATCCGAGCGGGTCTCTTGAGGACGGTGCCTGGTTCTGCTTCAATGGTGGCTTTGGCAGGCGCCATTGGCAAGTGCCATTTTGCTCGCGCGGGCGCTGGCTCCTGACCGCCCGTTTCCGGTGTTGCGGCACGAGGTCATAGAAAGGGGCGAGACTGAAGTGCCAGGCACCATTGGCCCCACAGTCCGCCGCAGGGAGCTAGGCGCGCAGCTCAGGGCACTCCGGACGGGGAGAGGCTGGACGGTCGAGCAGGTCGCGGAGCGACTCCTGATCTCGTCCTCCAAGATGAGCCGCCTGGAGACCGGCCAGCGTGGCGCAAGCGCGCGCGACATCCGCGACCTGAGCAACCTGTACGGCCTCGACGACGAGCAACGGCAGCGCCTGACCGACCTTGCTCAGGCCGGCAAGCAGCACGCCTGGTGGCAGCCCCTGTCCCTGCCCTACTCGACGTACGTGGGCCTGGAGGCGGACGCCACCTCGATCAGAGACTTCGGGCTGGGCGTGATGCCCGGTTTGCTCCAAACACCCGATTATGCGGGCGCCGTGCTCCGCGCGATCGTGCCCCATCGCACGCCCGACGAAGTCAAGCACCTGATCGAGGGGCGCATAGCCCGGCAGCAGCGCGTCCTCTCGGCCGAGAACCCACCCCAGTTCCAGGCAATCCTGGACGCCTCGGTACTACACCGCGTCGTTGGGGGCAGCGCCGTCATGCGAGCCCAGCTGCAGCGGCTCGTGGAGATGTCCGAGCTACCTAACGTCACGGTCAAGGTCGTTCCTTACGAGGCCGGACCGCTCCCGGTTCCCAACAACAAGTTCATCATCCTGAGCTTCGCCACCCTCGCACTGCCGGACGTCGTCTTCATCGAAGGGCTGACCGGCGATCTCTACATCGAACGCAAAGAGGACACCGATACCTATAACGCTGCCTTCCAGGCACTGGACAACCTGGCGACAACAGCCGACACGACGCGTGACATTATTGCCTCGATCTTGAGGTCTTACCGTTACTGAACGGCATGGATGACACCAGGACCGCCGCGGGGTGCTTGGAGACTTTCGTCAGTCGAAGTCGGCGAACTCGCCTGCCCTGATAGCTCGGACGAGGGCTTGCCACTCCTCTGTCGTGTAGCAAACCACGCTGCCCGGTGCCGTGGAACTGCGAAGCGCAATCATGTCGTCCAGCTTGGCGATCTCCGCGCACTCGCCACCAGCGCAATAGCTCGGCCTGCGCCAGGCTGACTCTGGCTGGAGCGTCCCATATGAGTCCATGTGCGAACTTTCTCGGTCTAGGGAGTTGCCCCCGTCTTGGTCACAGCCGACGGGGACTTCTCTTTTGCCTAATCACGCCGTGAGCGGCCTTCGGGAGCAGGATCGCCTGTACCAACCCGCAGTATCTGGCGGTATCCAGCAGGTGCAAGCTTTTCAAGCTTCCATGATCAGCCGCAAGCCAACGCGCCAACCGGCAGCTAGCTCAATGCAATCCAGGCCAATTCACCCCGTACATGACTCGTCCCCTGCCGCATAGATACTTACTGCAACATGGTTAGCGCAATGAGTTATCTCCCCAGCGGGCGCCGTCATATGCGTACTGTGGTACAGGGTCCCTGTTGATCTTCGCGGTCTGAGCAACATCACAGCCGCCGCAGGGTATCCATAGCCTGGTTATCAGGTCGCCGCTGTGGCAAGCAGCGCCCGCGCCCGGCGAGCCCGGGGTAGCCTGCCGGGCGGTCACGGCTCCGGGCGGGCGGCGGGACGGCGGGGGATTGCGACCGAGATGTCGAGGCCGCCCTCTGGCTGGCTGCGGGCCGACACGGTCGCCCGGTGCGCGGTGATGACGGACCGGGCGATGGACAGGCCGAGCCCTACGCCGTCGCGGACACCCGTCCGGGCTTCCAGGCGCCGGAACGGCTCGAACAGCGAGGGCACGGCGTCGTCCGGGATGAGCGGCCCGCTGTTCGCGATCTCGAGAAACACGGTCGCACCGGTGGTGCCCGTGCGCAGCCGGATCCAGCCGCCGGGCTCGTTGTGCCGGACCGCGTTGTCGACCAGGTTCCAGATCATCCGCTCCAGCAGCTGCGGGTCCCCGGTCATCTCGGCCGGGTCCAGCTTTGTCTCCACCCGCAGGCCCAGGCGGTCGATGTCCGCCGCGGCGGCGTCGATGGCGTCCTCGGCCCAGGTGGCCAGGTCGGTGAACTCGCTGCTGATCGCGCCCTGGTCGCTGACGGCCAGGGTGAGCAGCGCCTCGACCATCTTCTCGGCCTGGTCGATCGAGCGCCGCACGCGCACGGCCATGTCCGTGAGCTGCCGCGGCGTCGGGGACGGCTTGGCCAGGGTCACGTCGATCGCGGTGCGCATCACCGTCAGCGGCGTGCGGAGCTCGTGCGAGGCGTTGGCGACGAACCGGCGCTGGGTGGCGAACGCCGCGTCCAGCCGCTCCAGCATGCCGTCGAAGGTGTCGGCCAGCTCCTTCAGCTCGTCCCTGGCCCCGGTCAGCGCGAGCCGCTCGCCCAGGTGCTGCTCGGACGCCCGGCGGGCGGTCTCGGTGATCACCCGCACCGGGCGGAGCACGCGGCCGGACATGACCCAGCCCAGGCCGCCCGAGGCGACCGTCATGGCCCCCAGCCCGACCAGGGAGAACACCAGCAGCTCGTTCAGCGCCCGCTGGCGCTGGCTGTCCGAGCCTGCGGTGCTGCCAGCGCTGAACGCCTTCTGGCACTGTTTCAAGGTCCCCGGGTCCGGCTTTGACTGCTTACAGGCAACGCTCAGCTTCGCCAGCTGCTGCTTGGAGAACGGGGGGCCGCTGCTGGTGGGTGCGGGGAGGCTGCTGGCCACCAGCCCGTAGGTGAGGCCGAGCAGCGCGGACCCGGCGGCGAAGAACAGCGCGGCGTACAGCAGCGTGAGCCGGGTCCGGACCTTCTGCGGCCAGAACCGGCGGATCCGCCGCAGCGGCGCGCGCACGCTCATGGCAGGCGGTAACCGCAGCCGACCACGGTGTCGATCGGGTCGGGCTCGCCCAGCTTGCGCCGCAACCGGGCGATCGTCACGGTGACCGTGCGGGTGAACGGGTCCGCGTTCTCATCCCACACCCGCTCGAGCAGGTCCTCAGTGCTGACCACGCCTCCGTCCGCGACGAGGAGTTCCTCAAGGATCCCCATCTCCTTGCGGGTGAGGGAGAGCGGTCGGCCGGCCCGGCTGACCCGCCTGCGGGCCCGGTCGAACACTATGTCGCCGCGCACGAGCACGGGGGCGGCGGCCGGGGCGCGCCGGGCCAGCGACCGGACTCTGGCCACCAGTTCCTCGAAGGCGAACGGCTTGCCCAGGTAGTCGTCGGCGCCGAGGTTGAGGCCCTGCACCCGGTCGCCAACGGTGGCGGCCGCGGTCAGCATCAGGATGCGCGCCGCCGAACGGGATCCGACCAGGGTGGCGCAGACGGCGTCCCCGTGGACATTGGGCAGGTCCCGGTCCAGGACCACCACGTCGTAGGAGTTCATCAGGGCCTTCTCGATCCCGGTCGGCCCGTCATAGGCCACGTCGGCGCCGATGCCCTGATCGCGCAGGCCGTCGGCGATGTCGTCCGCCAGCTCGGCCTGATCCTCGACCACCAGCACCCGCATGAGGCCATCGTCTCGCACCGGAGGTCACGCCAGCATCACATCCCATCACCGCGCTGCCCTGCGGGTCCGCTCGCGACCTGGGCTTTCGTGCAATAGACCGCGGCCGCAGCGGTCTCGGAACGGAGCGGCGTGTGATGTTCGCGCAACGCCCGGTGGCGTATCTCTGCTGGAGACCCGGCGTCCGCCCGGTCGTGAGGAGGGAAACCCGATGTCCATCCCGGCGCTCACTCAGGCGCTCATCAAGGAGCGCACGACGACCCGGCGCCCGCCGGGCCGCCGCTGGCCCGCCCTCGCCATGCTGCTCGCCGCGGCGGCGGCTTTGTCCGCCGCCTGCTCGGCGGGGTCCGGGACCCAGTCCGGCCCCGGAAGTGCGCCCGTGGCCAGCCTGGCCGGGCACGGCGGCACATCGGCCGCGGCGGGCCAGCCGCCGACCGAGGCGCAGACCGACCAGGACTTCGTCAGCTTCGCCCGGTGCATGCGCGCCCACGGCGTGCAGATGTCCGATCCGTCGCATGTTCCCGGTCACTCCGGGCTGTCGATCGACCTGCCCACGCGGGATGCCGCGACGAGCGCTGCCTACGGCGCGTGCAATCACTTCATCGCGAAGATCATCCAGGCGAAGACGTCGGGAGCGGCGAGCCAGGCAGTGGCGGACCTGCCCGCGCTGACCCGGTGGGCGCAGTGCATGCGC
>WNFJ01174323.1_pt1 | contig 18506 bp, 18 predicted proteins | sample 5400461 | NCBI WGS metagenome assembly WNFJ01 (sample SAMN13153349, study PRJNA577476) | soil metagenome | isolation source: 115 cm saprolite on Douglas fir-dominated hillslope | place: USA:California | collected 2013-09-17
TTAGTGGCAACAAAGTACTTGTGTGTTCAATTCAATTTGAGAGTCTGCGATGTTGCCGGAGCCCGACGAAGAGGCCCTCTGAGCGCCGCAGCATAAACGCAACGTTTCCTTGATGCAACCGAGCAAATGCCGTGGCCAGTCAACTAGGTGATGGCACCCGGCTTAGCGATGGTTGCAACAGGGGGCGCAAGCACTTTGGAGCCCAGATCCAGCGGGAGCTAACCTGACATGCGAAAGCTGAAGCACAAGTTACGAATGGCGTTGTCCGCCATCGATTGAATCTCGTTCGCATCGGATTCTCTATGGATTTGCCTAACGACGGTCTGGGCTAGGTGATGTTTCGCGAATCAGACGAAGCGTGCGATGTGAGCTGCGAAGCACGCGCTGGCAAGTATCAGGGCCTGGTACTGCTCTATTAGTGTGTTGCTGGGGTTGTCTCGGTTCTCATAGTTAGTGAAATCCGCACCATAGTTAGTGAAATCCTTTCTCAAACCAGCTCAGGCACAGCCTGATGTTCACGGGTTTGATGTCGCGACGAAACTCGTAGTGTGGTGAGAGTCCTCAATCTGTTATTTAGGAGACACCTCCCTGATTTGCTTCCCGCGTGGCCCTGAACAGGCTACAATCCCGCGGATCCTCATGGCTAAGAACTCTTCGATCGAATGGACGCACCATACGTTCAACCCCTGGTGGGGCTGTAATAGAGTCTCGCCAGCGTGCGACAACTGTTATGCCGAAGCCTGGGCCCGGCGGATGGGACAAGACCTCTGGGGAGGCAAAGCCCCTCGTCGTTTTTTCGGCGACACTCACTGGCGAGAGCCCCTTCGTTGGAATGCAGAGGCGGTCGCCGCGGGACGGCGCGAACGGGTGTTCTGCGCGAGCATGGCGGATGTCTTTGAGTGGCGAGCTGCCCTGAATGAGCAGCGTACGCGCCTTTGGGCTCTAATTGAGCAGACTCCCAATCTCGACTGGCTCCTTCTGACCAAGAGGCCTCAACACATAATTCGAATGGCACCGTGGGACACCGAGTGGCCGCGTAACGTTTGGGTCGGAACGACGATTGAGAATCAAAGACTCGCACAGATCCGTCTCCCACATCTTTTGGCCGTTCCCGCCCAAGTACGATTCTTATCATGTGAACCCCTGCTGGGGCCGCTCGATTTGCGGCCCTGGTTTAAGCGACGGGGTAACCATTCAATCGATTGGGTGATCGCCGGCGGCGAGAGCGGCGCGCACTCTCGTCCCATGCACCCTGATTGGGTCTCAGGATTGTTGCAACAATGCCAAAGAGCTAACGTTCCATTTCATTTCAAACAGTGGGGCCATTGGGCGCCCGCTGACCTCATAGACCTTCCCACCCCGTCGACTCTTCTGACTATGGATAACGAACGGCCCGTCAGAATGGTCAGTGCCGGTAAAGGCCGAACCGGACGAGTGCTACAAGGAACGACGTGGGATGGTTTGCCTCACCCAGCCGTTCATGCCTAAAGCGGATCTCTCAAATTACAAAGGACGCGAGCAGGCATACGTCAAGCACTACCTGCTTGAGAGGTATCTTCCGGATTGGGGGTTCAAAGTTGGCAGCAAGTGGGAAGCTCTAGTATATGTCGATGGATTCGCGGGTCCATGGGAGACGACGGATCCTAATTTCGCGGATTCGTCGTTTGCGGTCGCCATCGACGCCCTTCGTAGGTGCCGATTAGGCCTTCAGAGTCGTGGGCTCGATCTGTCAGTGTCAGCAGTTCTCGTAGAAAGCCACCCTGAGGCGTTTGCGAAGCTTGATTCCTTCGTAAAGTCGACGCCTGAACCCGAAGTCTCTGTCACGGCTATTCCCGGAAAATTCATCGATGCCATTCCTCAGATAAATCAACTCGTGCGGAGTGCCGGCCATCGGACATTTAAGTTTGTGTTGCTTGACCCGAAGGGTTGGGCCGACATCCCAATGCAAAGACTGCAGCCTTTCCTGAAGACGAGGAGTTGTGAGGTTCTCATAACGCTCATGACTAAACACATCAACAGATTTCTTAGGGAGGAGGATCGGGCAGCGAGCTATCACAATCTTTTTGGACGTAGCGGCGTTTTGGAGGCTTTGCAGAGTGCGGTCGGTGACGAGAGAACCGAACTTGCTGTCAAGGAATACTGCAAAAGTCTGCAGACATTGTGTGGGTTTCGATTCGTTTCCTCTGCGGTAATTCTCGAACCCGAAGAGTCCCAAATCCGCTACTTTCTGGTTTATGCGACAAACCATCCTCGAGGTGTCGAGGTTTTCAAAGCCGCAGAGAACAAAGCGTCCGAAGTGCAGGAGATTCTTCGACACCAGATGTATTTGGAGAGGTCAGGCAAAGTGGGACAAGAATCTTTGTTTAATGAAGGTCCGCCTGTTTCGACCTACGCCTTTCGCCTACTTCGGCGTTACCGCGACCGAGCTCGCGCGAAGGTCGTAGAGTGCTTAAAAAAAGCCTCCCGAGCAACCGTTACATATGAGAGCCTATTTTGCGAAGCGATGGCATTTCCGATGGTATCGCCCGATGACTTGCTCGGCTGGCTCGACGAGTTTCAGCCATACATTGAGCTCCACCCAACAGAAGGACATAGGAAATTATCGCCGTCACGCGCTGACTACATTACGATTATTGATCGGCACAGTTTGCGGTGAGCGAAAACTATGGAGTCTCAATAATAAATGGAAGTCTTACAAAAGATTTCTTGAAAATCCACAGGCTTAATGCCGAAGTCGAGCTTTCAATTGTTTTTCCACACCCGTGGAGTTTACTCGGTATGCTACGAGTGATTTCGTCACGCCATACTGTTCAGCGATTTGTTCCACAGTCGGGTGCCGACGCTTGGCGCGAATCAATCCTTCCCTCGGAAGGAGAAGCGTCCACGCGAGACAGTTCGCTTCATCTTCTTGCTTTTGATTAAAAGATCGCATGCTCATGCCATCTAGGTCAGCGGAGAGAATAATCTTGGCTGGTTGGTGATCCAATATGAAATGCGCAAGTTCATGCGTGATGTCTGAGACTTGGCGACCTCTTGAATGGCGAGGATTGTAAACAACAATGCCTCGATCATTTACTTGCATACCTGCAGCAGACCATCCCCAAGGATCGATCTTGATTAGTTGATTAGTTATTTCACTCGTGATCCCAGGAACGTCATTCGGCGTCCAAAGGTCAATGCCGAGATACTCTGCCATCTGTTCAGGTCTAAGCGCAGAGTCGATGGAAACGCCCAATTCCTTTCGAAATGCAAGGGAGGTGCGTTCGGCCCAGGATTTGAAGCCTCGCTCAAGCGTGGTCATCTTCTTCTAAGACTTCGCTCCCCTGCTGCGAGTGAACAGCTAAGAGAATCATCTTCGCAAGGGCATTCACCGTCGCCGGCTCTGGCGTTCGATCTGCCCTGAAGTGGGCGGACAGGGAGACAGCCATCTCAGTCGGTGCCAGTTGAGCCACTTGACTGACATCCGGCCGAAATCCCAATAAACTACCAGGATCAACCTTTAGCCAGTTGCATAGCTTGCCGAAAGTTTCTATGTCCGGAATGCGCCCGTTCTCTACTCGCATCAGCGTCGCTGGACCAATGCCAATCTGCCCAGCAGTCTCGCGCAATTTTCGCTCGCCGCGCTTCTTCCTAACCAGTGCTCCCAAGCTGCTAAGTTTTCTAGTCGCCATAATTCCATCCCTTCCGGCCGTGTTTTATGTGGAACAATGCTTGACTAGTGAAACAAAAGGTGATTTCATGAGGGGCATTGTATCTGAGAAACTCAAATACATCAATGAAACATTATTTAGGGAGCGAACATGCCAAAACTTACCTTCTACCCACTCGGTAACGCCGATTGTTGTCTGATGGATCTAGTCAACGGGAAGAAGCTTCTCTTTGACTATGCCAACACGCTCTGCGCTGACGATGACACTGACAAGCGGATCGATTTGTCCATCGAACTCCGGAACAACCTCGAAGCGGCCCGAAAGACCGATTTTGATGTCGTTGCTTTCAGCCACCTGGATCAGGATCACACCTGCGGAGCATCTGAATTCTTTTATTTTGATCATGATGAAAAGTATCAATCGGAAGAGAGAATTAAGATTGCGGAAATGTGGGTCCCAGCTGCGGTGCTAATTGAGAAGAAGGATACCTTGGGTGACGAGCACAAGATTATTCAAGCAGAAGCACGGCACCGGCTCTGCAATAAGAAAGGTATCCGCGTCTTCTCGCGACCCGGTATGTTGAAGGATTGGTTAGAGTCGCGCGGGCTGACGCTGGATGAAGTGGCTCACCTGATCACTGATGCTGGTCAAGTCGTTCCCGGTTTCAGCAGAGAAGAAGATGGCGTCGAGTTCTTTGTGCATTCACCGTTCGCAAAGCGTCTCAATGAATGCGAAGTCGTCGATCGCAATTCCGACTCGTTGGTTTTGCAGGTGACCTTTGACAACTATGGCAGCGAGACCAAAGTTATTCTCGCGGCTGATTCACCGCACGACGTATTGAGCGACATAGTGGACGTAACTCGATGGCACAAGCGCGAGGAGCGGCTGGAGTGGGACGTCGTTAAGCTGCCGCATCATTGCAGCTACCTGTCGCTAGGGCCAGACAAAGGCAAGGACAAAACCGAGCCCGTACCCAACGTAAAATGGCTATTTGAAGATCAAGGTCACACCGGCGGAATCATAGTGTCCCCTAGTTGCCCAATTCCAACTCAAGACACGGACCAGCCACCACACCGTCAGGCAGCCAATTATCACCGAGACAACGTCGCCGACAAGGATGGAGAATTCTGCGTCACGATGGAGTTTCCGAGCGCAACCAGCCCCGAGCCGCTTGTAATCGAAATTACCGGATTGGGCGCAAAGGTCGTGAAACGTAATAGGTCGGGTGCGGCAACGGTGACAGGCGTGTCAGCTCCCAGAGCTGGATGAACAACAACGGTTACATTTCGGTCGGCGGTCGAGCGATAGATGCAAGCAGCTTAAAGACTCCGAAGGCGAAGGAAGTCGCTGAACTCTTGCTGTCAGGCGCTCAGAATTGGGCCCGTCTAGTCGAGCGTCAAGCGGTCGATTCCGATGAACGGAGCGCGTTATCGGCCTTTGTTGGCTCCGAGCTAGTCATTTTCGATGTAGACGTAGAGGTTCCTCAAAAGAAAGTCAATGACATTCATCGTGTAGAACGGATAGCAATTGCGTTTTGGCCGACAGACAACAATTGTCCGGAAACGTTAGCACTAAGGTCTGATTTCCCAGTCGTACCTCATCTTAATCTTCGATCGTTTGAGTTGCCTCGCAGTTTATGCCTTTACGACATTCCATATAGCGAAATAAAACTGCGTTGGCGAGCATCCGCGCTGGTAGAAGACATTCGATCTTGGTTATCGAGCACAGCAGAGGGGAAACTCCATCAAGATGATCAGCGCCTGGAGCCATTGCTGTTCGGACCCGCCGCACGGATTATTCTTCCGTCGAATTTTTTTGCTGAAGAAAAAAGCGTTTTCCCCGACAGGCTATCGATTGGTCGGGTAAATAGTGGTCTGGATAGCTATTGTTTGATAGCGGAAACCTTTGATGGTCGCAACCAAGTTCCGGGCAACGCAATCCCAGAGTTTGTTGCGACTACGATCGTGGGCTCACCCCAATTGCACGGCATCATACATCGACAACCTCTTACTTTAAACGAGCTACATCAATTCCTACTTGCGGCTGATCTTGATCTTGTTTCGATTCTGAGAGAACGAATTCGCCAGTGGAAAACGGACAGTCCGACGCTGAATGCTTCGCTGGTGATCATAGTCGTATTGCCAAAGACTCGTAAGGACGCAGGAGTACCTGAGCATTCAGACTTGTGGGTTTTTATCTGCGTGCCCACAACACCCAACACTGCGCAGGAACCGACAAACGTAACGAGTTTTCCGAAACTTTCGGATATAGGCGAAGAGTTGGGCCTATGGAAGGCCAATAGCGGTCAACTGGCGATGTTGATTCCTCCGGATGGTACGAGACAGGGCGAGAGCATTGAGATAGCTATGCTCAACCCATGCTTTGCCCTGTCGCGTGACGAGGCCGCACTTCTGAACGACCACGCTCAGCGAGACGGCAGAACGATCGTCGCGATTGGAATGGGCGCTATTGGGTCTCAGATTTTTCTTAATCTGATTCGCGCTGCATATGGCGAGTGGATAATTATCGACAAGGACATCCTGCTTCCACATAATCTGGCAAGACACGGAGTCTATGGCGTTATCGGCGGCCCACCAAAGGCTAATTTGTTGCGAACAACACGATTGATGGAGAGTCGATAGCTAATGCGATTGTGGCCGATGTTTTGCAGCCTGGGATTAATACTGATCGTCTTGACGCGGCGATGGCTGATGCAGATGTCATCTTTGATTTCTCTGCGTCCCTCGCAGTCGCGCGTCACCTCAGCAACCGCGTGAACTCTCCGGCGCGCAGAGCATCCTTTTTCTTAAATCCGAGCGGTACTGACTCGGTAATGCTGGTGGAAGATGTTGGTAGACAAATTCCACTTGCGGCTCTTGAAATGCAGTATTACCGACTCCTGATTCGAGATCGCGACTTACATGCGCACCTTCAGAACAGAGCTGGTGGCATTCGCTACGCACATTCGTGTCGAGACATCAGTAGCAGAATTGGTCAAGACTCGGTCGCGTTACATGCGGCAATCGGAAGCCGTTCGTTGCGACAATCGCTCGAGAGTGAAGGAGCCAGGATCAGCCTATGGCAGTCAGCCGATGATGGCAGTGTACGGAATGTGAGCATTGAACCCTCACCCTTGCTTCTCGCGAGAAAGAGAAGCTGGACCGTTTGCTCGGACTATCTCTTCTTAGATCGAGCGAGAGATTTAAGATCAGATCATTTACCAAATGAAACTGGCGGAGTATTAATAGGTGCGTTCGATATGCAATATAGGACGGTCTATGTCGTCGATGCGCTTCCAGCGCCACTGGATAGCAGTGAAGAACCGACTGGCTTTGTGCGCGGTCGCCACGGACTAACTGAAGTTGTAGAAGCGATTGAACAAATCACTAACGGCCAACTGACATATGTCGGCGAATGGCATTCTCATCCTGGTCGCGGTGTTAGGCCGAGCAACTTCGATCGAAAATTATTTCAATGGTTAGCAACGCGCATGGCGAAAGATGGTTTGCCGGCGGCAATGTTGATTATGGGTGCCGATAATCGATATGCCTGGTACTTAGACAAAATGCGCTAACAGACATCCTAAGGAGGCGACTTGGGTCTGGATAAGATAACCGTCACGCTTTACGACCTGCTAGGCTATCTGCTGCCTGGTTATGTTTTACTGTTTGCCTGTTCGGTATTAGAGGCTTCATTCTGGGGTAGTAGTGTGTTCGCGTTATCCCATATTGGTTCGAATCCAATACTCAGTGCCATCGTCGCATATTTTCTCGGCCAAACCAGTCATGCAATCGCTTCAATATTTAAGAGCAACAAATATAGATGGTTCGATGATCGTGGACGCTACAGTCTAAATCCAGAAATTAAGCAAAGAGTAATTACGGCCCTAACGGAAGCATACGCGATTAACCTCGAGGTCAATCAGGAACTCTCCAAAATTGATTCCTATCTGTTAGCAGACAATTACATTTTGGCTTCTGGCGGATCCGTAGAGCGCGAGATGCTTACCGCGCGAGAGGGATTTTTTAAGAGCTCGATGGTTGCGTTTGCCGTTTTGGGAATTACTTTCTTCGCAAGTCTCTTTTCTCGTTTGCCCCGCATTCAAGTTCAGCCGGAGCATTTTATCTTACCGACACGGCTGAGCATTGTGATGCTCGCATTTACGTTTCTCGCATTGAGTTGGTTGTTCCGCGAACGCTTCATTTTCTTTAACCGCGCGAAAAACAATAACGCGCTCTTGACCTTCTTGGCCCTTCGTAGTTTGCCCGGTGCCAAAGCAGATACTGCGCAACCAAAAACTGAAAAGAAAGTTTAGTTGTAGAGGAGTCCGAAATGAGCATGATAAGCTGCTCAGTTGCTCAAAACGAATCTAATGGAAACATATTTTCTTGCCAACAAGGGTTTGCTGAACGCGAAACTAATTCCAGGTTTTGAATCCCTTGGCCGTTTCCTAACCCGCGAGGATGTTAGTGCATTCAGCGCGAAGTATGTTGTGCTTACAAGGACCATTGCCAAAGACCTCGATACTGATAGAAGTTACATCGTTGCGGTGCTCGGGAACAAGAATATCCATCCCATCTCAGGACGGACAATTGACGGAGGCCTTCAATATGTTTTTAGGCAAGCCGACCTGGTGAACCTTGATTTACGGGAGCTTATTTCAAACTATCGAGCCACAGACCACTCGACGGTGCCCACCTGCAGCCTTGACCTCAAAGAAGTTTGCAGCGCGCTTGGCGTCGACGAAGATTCAGCTCACCGCATGGTCCAAAACGGGTTCTTAAGATCTTCGATTCGATACCGTCGGCCGTCCACCAGAAATCGATATTTTTTACAGCCCGAATTAGTCGACGAGTGCAGACGTAGAAAACTCCCGTTCGCATCACTTCTGTCTATCTACATTGCCGCGAAACGCGTCGGAATAGTTTTAAGCACACTTAGAAAGGCAATTCTGCGCGGAGCACTGCCAGCTATACAATCTGAAAAACACCTTCACTGTTTTTATGTCGTAGAGGAAGACGTTGACGCGTTCGTTGAAAAACATGGGAACAGTGTCGGAGCAAAAGCTGCTGCGGAGATTCTTCAGGTAACCAAGGGCGTCTTTAACAGATTAGTGAAAAAAGGAGTACTGAAAAGGGCATCAGGTCCGAATGTAGACGGATATGGTCGAAGCCGGTATTTGAGAACAGACGTGGAAAGAGTTCGAGCCTCGCTGAGATTAAAGGATCCGCACTGACCTTCTCCACCCAACTGGTCCTAAATTGGGGGAGGGTTGCACCAAGGCTGAAGGACGCCGGTTGTCGGGCGGAATCTTACATCGTCAGTTGCTGAGAGATGGTTACAGCGTCGGCATCAATTCAGTTTATGTCTATCTTCGTAACTGCCGAGCGTAACGATTTCAGTAATACCGATATATACTCTGTCGAAGATATTATGTGGAAAGCTCTAAGGAATGCTCATTCTCACGGCTAGTGAATACACAGTTAATTCCCTGAGTTGCATTGGCGCGCCGATCATCATTCAGCATGCTTAGATCTTCTAACCTGATTGACTTCCGCGAGTTGGTATCATCGGTTCCAGGCGAAGGTCTGCAAGATTTGGCCCGCCAGATTGGGTTTAAGAAGAAATTGTCACCTGTCTGGTCGGGCCGGGGTCCGGATGGAGGAAAGGACCTGCTATTTACCGAAGTTTTGCTCGGAAACCTCAGCACTCAAAGACTCAGATGGCTGGTCAGTTGTAAGGACAACGCAACTAGCGGCAAATCTGTGACCGAATCTGATCTTCCTTCAATAAAGGATAAGCTTTCTCAACATCGCGCTGATGGCTTTCTGTTGGTAACCACCACAGGTCCCGGTGTTGCCGCCAAACAGATGTTAGACAACTTGGACAAGAGCAACGGTGGAGACATTTACACGTGGTTTTGGGATAAATCCGAACTGACCAGGATTCTTCTTCAGCCTGAATATCACGATCTTCTCCAGCAGTTCCTTCCCGAAAGCTACAAGCGAGTGAAGGGGCTGACCTCACTTGAAGGAGCTGTGTTCAACTTCCGTGACGAGCTTCCAGATGCTGTTTTGGATGAAGTGCTTCGCCTTGTCAGGCCGTATTCCGGATTTCAGTTGAAGGGTTCGCGAATTTGGCCGTATGACGCTCCGTCGGCGCGAGTCATCGATGACGTAATCCAAATCTTGATCATGGAAGGTAACCCCGTCCAGGCTGCTAACTCAACTGAAGGAATTGAGTTCGATGCTTTCATGTCGATGCTCGCACGATTGTACGCCGCCTATCGAGAAGAATGTTACTTGTACATATTAGCGCTGGCTGAGCATCACCTCGACCCCGATCTCCGCTATAACGCAATCCAGTTTGCCCTCGATACCTACCGAGCCTCAATTCCAATCGAAGACTGTTTCAAACTAGCCTCCGGTCTGGAAGACGAAGATTCCATTGAGGAAATGTTTGGTTTCAAAATCTCTAAATTTGTAGAAGAAAAGCTCGACGACGATCCGCATGATTACGATCTTGGAGATGACCTAGATTCCATTTCCTTTGTAACGGTTATTGACCAAGTAATAGTTTCCTCTATTAACTTTTCAAAGACCGAAAACCGAATCAGTTTTCGTGGAACGCTCGATCTACATGTAACGTTACAAGCGCATGACCCCGAAGGTGGAATAAGAGATCAATATCCCGGAAAGTTTGCGGGGTATTTTGACTCCACAGGCATTCATCTAGAATCTGCAAGTGCGGACACCTCGAGCTTCTACCAATGAAAACTAATCTCGCATCGGGTCACCCGGGCTAGCATAAAGTGTCAAGCGTACTAATTCACGGAAATCTTATGAATGGTCTAGTAGGTGTAAAGAATTCGTTCGATATCATGCTCGCCACTGACGACGTCAGCAGCACATTGAAACGTAAAGCGCTATTGCTTGATAAAATTGCTTTTCACGGATTTGAACTAGTCACTGAAGATAGGCCTTCAAGCGTGTCGGAAGACTTAGTCAATGAGTTGCTTTGGCTTCGCGACGAAGGGATTATTTACATTCCGCCGGCGCCAAAAGACCGCAAGAAAACCGGCCTTAGTAAGTCATATAAGCAATACCGAAAGGGTGCTGATGATTTTCTTGACTTGATTGCAGAGCTGGAGCCACAACGAAAGAGTGATCAGCAACTTAGAATGCTTTACGAAATGGTGGTCGTCGCAACGCAGCTTGACACAAGAGCGCTTTGTCTTTATCTGCGCGAAGTCGAACACATGGATGCATCTTGGACGTTTTCTCATTCATGCCACGAATATTTTTCCGAAGCATCGCCGAGACAAGTGCTGGAAGTTATTATCCATCAACTGCCGATTCGCGTGTGGGTTAGGTAAGGGCGCCGGCTCGTATTTTCTTTTTATATCAGGAGGGCGTATAAGGCAATCGCGAATTTTCCAATGGCTGGTGAAGGCCCGCCGCGTTAATAAGGTATGGCTACGGCTTAACGCGTGGTCTGAGAGAATTGGTAGTACTTACGGGTTTGCAGGCTTCTTAATTTGCCAAGCCACGCCCGGCTTGCCGATGAGAAGTCCGATATACTCAGCTACGGTGTTAGCGCTTAATCCAGTCCAGTTCGCAATCGGATCTGGAATCGGCGCAGTCATACGCTGTGCGATTGTATTCGGGACCTATGCTGGTATCAGGAAGCTGATAAGCTAGTGAATCCAATTAAGAACTCTGGCAGTGCCCAAGATTTGCTTGGTATCTTCGCGCTATTCGACGAACTAAAATAAAACGCAAGACTTATGACGCAAATACCTCGATGTGGCACAGGCTATTTCTGGCCCAGCGCGTCATAAGCAAAGTTCTGTTCAGCGCGTGTCTACCGGTTAAGAGTAGAATTCATCTTATGGCCAGAGGAATGTCATTTTATGACCGACGGATGTCACTTTATTACCGACGGATTTCACTTTATGACCGATCCCACAAATGGCGCAAGGAACTACGGAAACGATCGCTTCAGCCTGGGGCCTCGAATAACAAGCGTTAAGTAGGACGACTTTTACTTCACTCTGCGTGCTCACGAACAGGTCAACGAGCGCGTCTTTTCCAATTGGCTTAGGATTGCCGGCGTCATCGCAGACTACTAGCTCGTTAGCCCTGTTTCCATGACCGCTAAAATGTACGACCTGCGGGCGATGCTCGTTCATCGCTTGCAGGAAATCATCTGGTCGCGCGGCGCTGGCGACAACGAACTCAAATCGATCACGATATTCTGCCGCTCGAACTTTTTGCGTGATTGACCTAAACTCTTCATCCAATCTAAGTGCCAGGGTGCCAGTGGGGTTAGCGCTGAGGAAGAGTATCTTCGATTTCCCTACTGTCCTGACTCGATCCTCACGCACTGCTTCGGTGAGCCTCAAAATCTTGATGAAGTCTGGATCATCCTGAAAGGCAATCGATAAGGGGGCGCGCGCCGACGGGTTCTCTTTCAAGAATCTCTCTATGTTAAGGAAGCATTGACGCGCTTCGGCAGAATACTGATCCCATTCAGGATTTTGATCGAACGCTTGGTTTCCAAATCGATATGCATCGAGCGTGTATTTCACCAGCTTTATCAAGAGGTCGAGCGGTATTTCATTTACTCCATCCTGACCCTCCACCTTTGTCTTTTCTAAAATGACACCGCACAACGCAGATGAAATATTCATCATCGAGCCCAGATAATTCCCAATCGCGTTGCGCTGATACTGCGGTGCAATCTCCTTAAAGTCGGGTCTATTGATAAACTCCCTTTCGCGACTCGCCATTTTTCGATATATGTCCAATGCCTGAATATAATGCGCGCGATCCCATGCGGCTCTCGCGTCGTTAGCCAAAATTCTCAATTCGAGATGTCGCTGGAAGTGTTGCCAGTTAGTCAGAAAGGTTCGCAAGTGAGTCTTTGTTTCAAGGGACAGCGAGTTTGGCAGGCTCTCTATCAAGTTGATCCCTGCAGTCAATTCTTCAGAGGCGAGTTTCAAATGCTTTGTTGATGTGGTGGTGTCATGTTTTTCATAGTAATACCCTCCGAGACAGTAGTGCTCTTCGTATGCGTAGTAATGACCGAAGACCGTGTGCTCCATTCTGTTATTGGGTTCAGTTTCTTCTTGGACTGCCTTCCGCGAAAGCATTGATGCGCGCTGAAAAAGCGGAACTGCCTGTAAATACACATCGATACTCCCTATTGACGTACGCGCTATTTCCTTAAGCCGGGCGCCTTCATCGAAGAGCGCCAGGATCTCTTTCTCATCTGAGTTGACTGTACTCATTGTGTCTTCCGTAATCATGATTCCTCTAAATCATTCGGTCTAGTTGCGCTCTCCCACCGCATTTCAACTCCGTCTTTCTTACCAATTGCGCTAAGCAGTATACGTATCAAATCGGGATCAGCTCCTCTTTGCTCAAGCATCTCGACAGTTACTTTCTGAAAATAGTAAGAATTATCGCGAGCGCTTTCCTCTTCAAGATTTGCTACAAGGAAGGACAATTGTTCACTATTGATTTCTGCAATTGCTTGGCCGGTCTCATCGTCAACCAGCCTTACTGATCTTGGAGTGAGGCGATCTGATGACGATGGCCCTTTAAGGTTCTTGAACAACGAATGAGACCCGCGAACGCTGAGAATCCCTTGCCAGCGCTTGTTAGTTGGAACCACGTTTACGTAGAAGAACGCGAATGGAATAAGGTGCAACCCCAAGACGATCCAAAACCAGATTCTAGCGTTGCCAAGAACTGAGGCAAGCTGTTCGGCGCTGACAGAAGTAGAAGGCGCTTGGATCCGCTCGCCCACTGAACCTCCGATCGGAGCTTCAAGAACGCTGATTCTGTTAGCCAATTGATTTGGATCTGATTTCAATAGATTCCACACCCCGAACATTATTAGAAAAGAAACAGCAATCGGAAGTACGCTTAGCGTTAGCGTGTAGATTGCCCTCACCGGTTTGGTGGCGCTCTGCGGGCTACGTCGCCAACTATCCCAATAGAGGAATCCGCTATCCGGCTTGGCGACTACTGTCATGAATTGCGTAATTTCGTGGATTATGATGCTCTTGTAGATTAGGAAGTTCGTGAAGATGATATTTAAGACTACGAAAATCAAAAAGGCATAGATGTTGTAACCGTCATTTCCCAACGCCATTACCAAGAGTGGCCTGGATTGGGGACCGATAATCCATCCCGTCACCAGCACCAGACCCGAAAGGTAAACACCGATGTATCGTTGGATTTCTCTTTCTTTATCCTGAAAATCTCTTCGAAAGACTTCTAGTTCTTTGTCTGTGAGATACCGCATGTGAGACTCCGTTTTTTCCGGCCCTTTCTATTCCGGCTGCTCAATAGCTAGCTATCCTTGGTATTGCCGCCAGCGAAAAGAGTAGAACAAGCAGAACAACAGAAACGCTCCACGCATAAGTCCTCGACCAGCGCCACCCTTTACTGCGACAGAATTCCTGCGCAGGTCCGAATAGTAAATAAAATGTTGGCATCACGATCACGCTTACGGCTATCACATCTAACACCGGCACAACAAAGGGCGTTGACCGGGAAGCTGCCTTCCAGGTCTCCCATAATGGCGTTGACACGCCTTTTTCTTGCAGTTGCGCCTCCAAGGTTCTGAGATAGGCCGCCTGACGGTGGATAAAAAAGTCGAATCTCACCATTGATGCAGCCCAAGCTAATGAAAGCAAAGGTAGGAACATGCTGAGAATCGTCTTTCGGTGCTCGATGATCCAAACACCGGCCAAAAGCGTGAGCGCGACAACGACGGTGAACCAATGCATTAGAACGTGGTTCGAAACAATTTCGGCCCTCATCGCGGAGTAAATCTCAACTGGATTCAAGCGTTCTCCTTACCTTCGTGATTACTTTGATCTTGTTGACGATAATACTGGGATTTCTAATTCAATGTATGATAACAATAATTTGTTCGATAAAGAACGGAGTGATTTGGGTTGAAGGATTCCCATGGTCTTACCCTTCATCGATTTCGATAAACTCGCGTCGGGACGCCACGGCCTCATGGACGCGAGTTCAATTGCTGCGCTTGGGAAGAATGCAGACATGCTTACGCAAGGGCTCAGCGCTGGAGCAGCAAATGAGATTCTTCGATACCCTGATGAATTTGACCTCCGCGCGCCTCTGTCGATTCTTGAGAGATGGATCGTAGTAGACAATCTCGCGGTAGATCTCGTGGCGCTCGATAGCTTGCAAGGTGGAAAAGCCGTAGGCTCTTTCCGCTGGGAGCCCGACGAATTTCTTCGCCTCGATTTAGCAGTGGATCTAGCCATGATGAATCGGAATTTATTTGCTTCTCACATCCGCACCGAGCTAATAGAAAACTCTGCCGATGGCCCGCTGAATCAAGCCAAACTCGTGGCCGAAAAACTCTCGATCTCAGCGACTATGATCCCATTCGAGACCGTTCATAAGAGCATGGATCTTATTGGACGGACATCGCGAGCAATTCAAGATGCGAATCCCAAGATCACCTGGAATAACTTCGCTTTCGGATTAGAAAAAGAGTACGGAGAAGTTCTTGGCAGGTTCTATGGTCACGCAGCGCCTCTGGCGCGCTCCAATCTTGGCGTCGAACGGACACTCTTCTATTACGAAACAGCGGCGGCGGCTTCTGTACCACTTGTATTGCATCCCAACCGTTACGAAGAAGTTCAAGCGATCAATCATGCCTGCCAGGATGCGTTCGGCGCCGTGAAGCAGACTATTTTCAAAAACTTCGAGGAACCAACACGTTCGGAGCTTGAAACTCTCGGTATTTCATATGACGTTTCCCTGCCGGCGCTAGTTATCAAAATGATTCATTCGGCAGGAGAAACCAATGCTTCGATCGTCGATGCCACCAAAGAGTTGAACGATTCATTGGCAGCTCGATCTTTTCGTAAATGGCTGGCCGATATCCAGGCAAACCTAATGCTCGGAACCACCGAAGGCAAGCTACGCGCGCTTGAGTCGATAAGGGAGCTGAGTCGTGTCACAGCATCGTGGACAAAAGAACTCGATACACGCCACGAGGTCACTTACAAGAAACGTAACCTACAGCTTTTTTGGGTTCCACGTATTGGGGCCCTCTTAGCGTTGCTTGAAAGCCCACACATTCATGATCCGATTCTCAATCGGAAGGGCTACTTAACATTCATATCGTCTTGGTACGATTAACCTCATCATAATACACAGAAGCCCTTCACGGATCTCGGACAGTCTCTCTTTCACGTCTGGATTGGACGGCAGGGGCTTGGTCAGGCCTCATCTGGGCGATGTTTGTATATGTGGCAGCGTTTGCATAGGTATTCGAGGTTTGAATCTCTATTGTTTGATTTGTCTCCGTCAATATGGTGTACCTCGAAGCGCGATGCCCGGTTATTGTTTGAAGCTTTAGGCATCTCACTTGCTTTCGGATCATTATCAAAAGGCCAGAATTCACCTTCGGCAAAATAGCCCTCATCATAGTCACCGCTCATTTCAGCTTCACTTATGAAAGGGGAAAAGGAATCTCTCTTTGGCACGGGCCATTGCGTTCCGTCGTTCTCTCTCTCGTGCAAGTCACGCCACTTCGAAACCCCAAAAACAAATCGGACGGTCATCCGATAATCGGGCATTACGTAATCGGGCGACGCGCCCGCCATCAAAAAGCGATGTCGCGCGTCTGCGGCTGTTAGCCTTTTCCCTTCTTACGTAATGACGATTATCCGACGCCCGCGTTTACAGATTCTCCCCCTTGCGCTCCGCTTCGCTCGCCCGCTCGCGCAACTCGCAGGGCTCACTTCGCTAACGCCCCCGCTGGGGACTAGCGCTCCTCTGTCTAAGCGTAGCGGCGCCATGATCGTTACTTCCTGGTGGCGTGAAAAGAAAGAGGTCCGAACGCAAATAGCCTTCCCGACCGGTTTCAGTGCTGGACGCTACCCTGCAAGTAGCCTTCGCTGCGGAGACCGTCAAGGGTCTTCGCTACGCTCCGATGAACTCCGCGAACAACAAAACAGTTCGCTTCGCCCTTGACTGCCTTCCTCGCTGCGGCTTAGGAGGTGGTTAAGAGCTGCTTGCGCAGCTCGGGAAGCAGGCCCTTCCCAATCCCACTCAATATTGCTAGTTCGGAATTGGCGAGCGAAGACTCCGATCTCTTCTTTGCTAAACCGTTACGATAGTTTGCGCTTCTACTCTCGTACCGAGCGAAGGGATAAAAACACAAACGGACCTTCTGCCATCTAATGCTCACATCCGGCGGTCGTTTGATTGAATGGTTATCTTGAGGGGTAAGGTAAGAATCTCTAAATAATTAAACCGCGTGGCACCCTCGCTGGTGTAACCCAGCGTTGTCAGCACTGCGCTCCGTCGTCTTGACCTTTGCGCGAAAACAGCCGCAGCCGTGTGTCGCAGGCGAGAAGCGCAAACCTCCCCGTTTGTTAGTACGCGGAGGGAAGCCCTCCTGATAATCCTTCGCACGTACATCGCGCTCACTGGAGTGTTGTGGCGGGCTCGCCCTTTAACGGCTAGCAAATACGAATGATGTTCTGCGCTTACGATCTGGTTACGTCTCTCATAATGACGTTCCAAGAGTGGAACGAGCCAACTTAGGGCTTTACGAGGAAACACAAGCTTTGTCTGGGCTCTTCTGGGCGTAAGCCTGCCTCGCGTTATCGCGCTCCGCGGCAAGAACAAGTACTGGTAGTCTTCTGCCGGTGACGCCGGCGTCTGGTCCGGTACGCACTTTACTTCCGATGGAATTCCCAAGCTACATATTTCCGCCACCGTACAAAGATGAAAGATAATCAGGTAGAGGATTAAGGCCTCTTCCGGGTCAGCGTGGGGCGAGACGATGTATCCGCAGAGCTTCTCTATTACCACGTCGTCATAACGTCTAATTGAATCCCCCACCTCCGTGCGGTTGCCGTGCCCATCGACGGCAGTGAAAGTCCTCGAATTTATCCTGCACATCTCGTGAGCGGCCGGGTTATCTATTACGAAACCATGAAGTTGAGCCCAATTGAAGAAAACACGAAGGTGACTACTTTGCCATTGGACAAATTTACGAGTCACACGCCTGGTAAGACGATAAGATTGTTTTGCCTTACATTCTTTGTTAGCGCAGCTTTCAATCGACCTTCCAGGTTCAAAGGCAACGCAAGTGTGACAGTCTCGGCATTCATATTGCCAGAATAAACTCCGTTGATAATCCGCGATCATTCTCGCGTCTATGCAAGCAAGCGAAACCAGGTTATGACCTTCGCACCAGGTTAGAAATGAGGTTGTAGATAAAATCGTATCGTGTACCGCTTTTGGCGAATTGGACAGAATAGTGATTGTCATTGGAAGAAGCTGTAGTTTGGGATTAGGCATCCCGGCTTCAGCCCACCGCCAGAAGTCACACACATGCTCAAGAAAGACTGTTGGCGCCAATTGCGAAGCCCGGCGCAACCGGCGTTGCTCCAAATAAGAATTCCAATCCGGAATCAAATCGCGTTCAGCAAGTAGATGACCCAAGTCGAACAACCACGATCGAATAAATTTGTTTTTTCGGCGACTTTTCTCTCCCAATAGCGGCAGCGCCTGATCGATCGCCTCCCACGTCAAGACCTCTGGTAGTTCGTAAGTCCTCAAGAAACCACCTATGGCGCGAAATCTGTCGACATCCCTTTCGGTAATTCTTACCGTACCCTGATCCACGTCATCCCATTTGATGCTAGACGCGAGTTCGGCCATATAGCGTTTGTTCTGTGGAAACGGTGACGAGTAGTTTTCCAGATATTGTCTCAATTGGCTCGGTGCGACGCGCTCTGCATCGTGACGTTTACAGAGGTTCCAGGTCTTATTGCTAATGAGACGT
>WNFJ01161261.1_pt1 | contig 18503 bp, 14 predicted proteins | sample 5400461 | NCBI WGS metagenome assembly WNFJ01 (sample SAMN13153349, study PRJNA577476) | soil metagenome | isolation source: 115 cm saprolite on Douglas fir-dominated hillslope | place: USA:California | collected 2013-09-17
CCGCAAATGGGCGAGCGAGCGCATTCAATGGGGCGTTCCAATCGGGCAACATTCCGCCATTGCCGGAAAAATCGCGGAGATGGCCGGCAATACTTTCGCAATGGAGGCGATGACGTTTCTCACATCGGGATTGGTAGATCGCAAAGCCGGCGATCTCCGGATCGAAACTGCGATGTGCAAAATGTGGTCGACCGAAACGACCTGGAAAATATCTGACGACGCGATGCAGGTGCGCGGCGGCCGCGGTTACGAAACGGCCCAGTCGCTCGCGGGTCGTGGCGAGGAAGCGATCCCGGTTGAGCGTTTTCTGCGCGATTGCCGCATCAACACGATTTTCGAAGGCTCGAGCGAAATCATGCGGCTATTCATCGCGCGAGAAGCGCTCGATCCGCATTTGAAAGTCGGCGGTGCGATTTTCAATACCCAGCTGCCGATGTCGGAACGGGTCAAAGCAGTTTTCATATCCGGAAAATTTTATGCTGGCTGGTATCCCCGGCAATGGTTGTCGAGCGGCGCCGGCAAGGTCGACAATCTCCATCGGCACCTCCAAAAACATGTCGATTACTCGGCGCGAACGAGCAAGAAACTGGCGCGCGGGTTGTTTCACGCGATGGCGCGTTTCGGCCCGAAGCTCGATCGTGAGCAACTTTTACTTTCCCGGTTTGTCGGCATCGCGACCGAACTTTTCGCGATCAGCGCGACCTGCTCATTTGCGCAATACAAAATCGATCACGGCGAGTCGGCCGACGAAGTTTTGTCGGTCGCGAATTATTTCTGCAATTCGGCGCGGGCGCGGATCGACCACTACTTTGCCGGCGCACGTCGAAATGCGGACAAGCGCGGTTATCAGCTCACTCAGGAATTGCTAGCCGGTAAGCATTCCTCGTTGCGCGAAGGAATCGTTCGCTAAGATCGATCCGCCAAAGGACGGATTCGCCGCGGCGAACAATTACCCCGCGAGTCGCCGGTAATGGCACTCGGCCTGCTTAACTCCAGGCGTGGCGGCCCTCATTTTTCTCGCGCTTGGAGTACTATGCATATTGATCGGCCGCATTCTTCTCATCCGTGCCGCTTTTGGCATTAGCGTTTGGTGGGGTCTGGGAATTTTTCTGCCCTTTGGGCCGTTGTTTTTCCGGCTGAGTTATCCGGATCTTGCGCCGTTATCGAAGACATTTCGATTGGTCGCGCTGCCGTGCATTCTTGCTTATTTCGTGCTGCGCCCGGGCCCGCTGTCGGGATCCAATTTCGATAAATTTTTCAAACATAAGGAAGTGCCATCAGCACCGGCGAACCATTATGGCTTGGAAAAAACGCCTCAAAAGGCCCCAGCGCCAAGTCTCGCTGACCGTCGGCTTGCTAATAATCGCGAATTCGAGCGGCTTAACGCTTGGTACGCTGCGTTACGACTGAAAAAACGCGACCTGCTGCACAGCGATGTTGCGGGCAATGAAGCATATATGGTCGAACTCACGCAGTATAACGTCGCTCTAAAAAAGGCGACCGACGAACGAAATTCGCTCTGGGAGCAAAAGAAGTAGGGCATCACCGCACCGGTTGACCAAGTCGGCGCCGAAAGCTACTCTCAACGGATGAGTATGCCGCCCATGCTCACCGAGGCGGCTCGCACGTCGCGGCCGCGTTTGAGTAAGAGCAAAAATAAAAAATCTGTCGATCCGTCTCGTGTGCTCCACGTGCTGGGCGATCACATTTTGCTCGACGGTTTTAAAATTGTCCTCGATCAGGAAAAGAGCCGCGGCTCGTATCTTTACGATGCGGCCAACGGTCACCGGTTGATCGATCTTTACGGCTTTTTCGGCTCGATGCCGATCGGATTTAATCATCCTTACTTCGATCAGCCTGATGTGCAGCGCGATCTTTTGCGGGCGGCGAAAGCGAAAGTCGCAAATTCGGACGTTTATTCGGAGGCCTACGCCGAATTTGTGGAAACATTTGCTCGCGTCGCCGGATTACCGCCGCTCGAAAAATATTTATTCATCGAAGGCGGCGCGCTCGCGGTCGAGAACACGCTCAAAGCGGCAATGGATTGGAAAGTCCGCAAGAACATGGCTGCGGGTCGCGGCGAGCGGGGGACGCAGATTCTGCATTTCCGGCACGCCTTCCACGGCCGCAGTGGCTACACCATGAGCCTCACCAACACCGACCCGCGGAAGACAGATTTGTTCGCCAAGTTTGATTGGCCGCGCGTTTCCTGTCCATACATCGATTTTTCGTTGCCGGAAAACGAGCGCGAGAGCGACGTCATTGCGCGTGAGAAAGAAGCCGAACAAGAAATCCATGCTTACATCGACCCCGCTCAGCGGGGCAAGATCGACATCTGCGCCATCATCGTCGAGCCGATCCAGGGCGAGGGCGGCGATAATCATTTCCGGGGCGAATGGCTGAAAAAGCTCCGCGAGATCTGCGACGACAACGACATCCTTCTCATCTTCGACGAAGTGCAATGCGGCATGGGCGTGACGGGCCGAATGTGGTGTTGCCAACAGTTCGACGTGTTGCCCGACTTGCTCGCGTTTGGAAAAAAGGCGCAGACCTGCGGCGTGATGGCCGGTCCGCGATTGGATGAGGTAAAAGACAACGCGTTTCGTTTACCGAGCCGTTTGAATTCCACCTGGGGCGGAAACCTGACCGACATGGTCCGCTCGACGCACTACATGCACATCATTGAAGAGGAATTTTTGGTCGAGAACGCGGCCAAGGTCGGTGCTTACTTTTTGGATCAACTCCGCGACTTGCAACGTTACGAACCGGCGATTTCGGCCGTGCGCGGCCGTGGATTGTTGCTGTCCTTCGATCTGCCGGACGGCGATACGCGCGAAAAATTTTGGAAAGGTCTGTTCGATCTCGGCGTGTTGACGCTGCGCTCCGGTGATCGGTCGATCCGTTTTCGTCCAGCGCTCGACATCACCGCTGAAGTTGTGGACGAAGCGATGGGTTTGATTCGGCAATATTGCCGGAAACGGAAATGATAACCGCGAAAAAGGTGGATCGAGCAGTCCCTTGCTCGATGTTAAATCTACGCGGCTCCGCCGCCATTATTTCGGCATCGCCCGCGGCCTCCGGCTGTGTAGAGCCTACGGCTCGGAAAGAGCGGCCGATCCACCTATGACATCTGTGCTAGAAAAACTTGGGATCGTAGAGGAAAATCCCGGTGTTTTCGCCGGTGATTGGTCCCGCAGCCGCGGGAGCGCGAAGATCGACAAGATCTCGCCGATCGATGGCCGGCGGCTGGCAAGTATTCGCACCGCCTCCGACGAGGATTACCAGACCACGATCACGCGTGCGCAAGAAGCGTTCGAAAAATGGCGACGAACGCCCGGCCCGGTCCGTGGCGATACTGTTCGCCGTCTCGGAAATGCGCTGCGCGAGTTGAAACCTGAGCTTGGTCAGCTCGTCACTCTTGAGACCGGCAAGATCGTTGCGGAAGGCGAGGGCGAAGTGCAGGAGATGATCGACATCTGCGATTTCGCCGTCGGCCAATCGCGCATGCTTTACGGCCTAACGATTCAATCGGAGAGAAAAAACCATCGTTTGATGGAGCAATGGCATCCGTTCGGTCTCATCGCCGTCATCACCGCATTCAATTTTCCGGTCGCGGTTTGGTCCTGGAACGCGGCGCTCGCTGCCGTTTGCGGCGACGCGACCATTTGGAAGCCTTCGGAGAAAACTCCGCTGACTGCGATTGCGGTCACAAAAATCGCCGAACGGGTTTGCCGCGAAACGGGTGCCGATCCGGCGATTTTTAGTTTGCTGATTGGCGACCGCAAAACGGTCGGTCAAAAACTGGCCGACGACTTGCGAATTCCACTGATTTCCGCCACCGGCTCGGTCGCGATGGGATTGAACGTGGCGAAAACCGTTCATGGCCGCCTGGGAAAGACGATCATGGAACTCGGGGGCAACAACGCGCTGATCGTTTGCCCAACTGCCGACCTGGAAATGGCGACGCAATCGATTTTCTTCGGCGCGGTGGGGACAGCAGGTCAACGCTGCACTTCGACGCGGCGCGTCATTATGCACGAGTCGGTCGCCGACAAGGTGCGCAAAAAGTTATTGGCTGCATACAAATCGCTCCCAATTGGGGATCCGCTCGATAAGGAAACTTTGATGGGACCGTTGATCGACAAGGGCGCGGTCGACATGGTGCAACATTCGATTCAGAAACTGAAAGACGAAGGCGGCGAAGTTCTTTACGGCGGCGAGCGAATGGATTTACCCGGCGGTTGTTACATGAAACCATGTCTCGCGAACGCGAAGCCGAATTTCAAGATCGTGCAGGAGGAAACGTTTGGGCCGTTGCTCTATTTGCTGACCTATCGCGATTTCGATGAAGCGATCGCAATCCAGAACGGCGTTCCACAGGGCCTGACCAGCTCCATTTTCACGAACGACGTCCGCGAAGCGGAGAAATTCGTCAGCGCGGTTGGAAGCGATTGCGGAATCGCGAACGTGAACACGGGCACGAGCGGGGCGGAGATTGGCGGCGCGTTTGGCGGCGAGAAAAATACCGGCGGCGGGCGCGAGAGCGGCAGCGATTCCTGGAAGAGTTACATGCGCCGCCAGACGAACACGATTAACTTTTCGTCAGAGCTGCCACTCGCACAGGGAATTCAGTTCGGCGCGGGCGACGCCGGAAGCGCGAACGCGTAGCCGCATGGTTTTGTAGGGGACGCTGTTAGCGTCCCGTTATGATTGGGAAGCTGACAGCTTCCCCTACAGTCGAACGGATTAGCGGGCGGTCGTTAGCTCAAAGAGTCCGCCAAGATTCTCGGCGGTTTCAATGCTCATGATGAAGCTCTGCAACTTTTTGCATTGATCCTTGCCGATCACGTCGCCGCCGAGCGCGGTGAATTTTACCGCAATCTCTTCCTCGGTCATCGGATCGCGCGGATCGCCCTTTGGCACATCGACACGCGTCGAATGTGACTTGCCGTCGTTGGTGGTGATCGTCACGCGGCTCGGCTGGAATTTTGGAAAAAGCGCTTCGAACTCGTCGTTCGCGACCACTTTCACTTTGTCCATGATCGGAATCAGTTTTTTGTCGAGCACGCGTTCTTCTTTGAACTGCAGCGGCGTTACCATGCCGTCGACCAATCCGACGGCCATGCAATAAGGCAGCGAATGATCGGCGGTTTCTTTCGAGTCCGGCCGATATTTATGCGGATCGCCTAGAATGTCCGCCGCGCGCGCGATCACTTCCACTTTGATTTCCTGAACATTGTCGGCCTTGATCTTGTTTTCCTTGATCGTCTTCATCATCGCGGTAAGCGGCGCGTGACTGAGCGCCTCGATCGGGAAACTCTTCATCCCGCAATCAAGAATGCGGTAATGAGACTTGGTTGAGTTGGGAAGGTCCGCGACCAACGCTTCGCCGTCGAACGTGGCCGGTTGTCCTTTGTATTGCACATGATGGAAAACGGCAAAGAGCCCTTCTTTGCCGTCGATGATGTGTTCTGGGCCGGAAAATCCGCCGCGAGCGAGAAGCACGCTCTCCGCGCCCATGCGTCCCGCCCACGGATCGACTGTGTTCTTCATGTTGGTCAATTTGCCCGCTGTCACCGCGCCCGGACAAAATGCTCGCGCTGCGCTAATGCCGATCGCCGACACCATTTGATCCGTAGTCAGATTGAGCACGCGGCCCGCCGCAACCGGTGCCGCGAACGCGCTCAACGTCGCGTGATGCCAACCATATTCGCGCACGCCAGGGCGACCGATTTCGCAAAGACGCATTTCAATTTCGTAAGCAATGATCGTGGCGAGAATCAGGTCTTTGCCCCTCAAATTTTCGCTTTCACACAACGCCAACGGCGCGGCGATGAGATCGCTCGGATGACACGGATCGGCTTTCCAATAAATGTCGTTGTAATCCATCGCGCGGATCATGTGGCCGTTCAGAAACGCCGCATCGACCGGATTGGTCTTGAAGCCTGATACGAATGCACTGGCCTTTCCGTTGCCACCGGACATCGCGCGATAATGTTTCAACAAAATCTTCGCGTCATCCTGCTGACTGCCGCCGAGCGCGCAGCCAATCGAATCGAACCAGAACAATTTCGCCGCTTGAATCGCCTCCGGCGAAAGATGCTCGTACTTCAGCGAGCAAGCCCATTCGGCGATGATGTGCGATAACAAACGTTTCGATTCTGCTGATTGCTTTACCATGGCGATTTCCTCGGATGTGTAGTGCGGCTGCGAATTGGGACGTAAATCTCGAATTTTCTTTTGGCAAGTCGCCAAGCGTGTAGCCACAGCGCTGTGTCACCGTGGGATTAGACGCACCGAGAGAGAAGGGCGGCGACAGCAAGATTTCGCATCCATTCGCGTGAATCGCAGGCAAAGATCGGTGCCTTCATTTTGCCTTCTGCAACGCGTTACGGATCGACTCGGGATCAACACGCTCCTCGTAGCCGTCCAGGAAGAATTTGGCGAGGATTACGCCGTCGGTCCCGACGATGAACGTCCCGGGATACGGGATGCCTTTCACGCGTTCCGGTGCTTCCCGGTTGAGAATCCCGTAGGTATCGATCGTTTTGCTGCCCGCGTCGGAGAGCAAAGGGTAACTGATTGAATGTTTCGCGGCGAACCGGCTGAGAATGTCGATGGAATCGTAGCTAACGGCCACGAGCTGACCGCCGGTCGCTTTCAATTCCTTCAAGCTGGCTTGCAGTTGGACCAACTGCTTCTGGCAAAAGGGTCACCAATCCGCCGATCGAAAAAAGACCAGCGCCACCGGACCTTTCTTGAGGAGAGACTCGAGTGAGACATCGTGGTTTGTTTGGTCTTTTAGGGTGAACGACGGGGCTTTTGTCCCAACGGCGAGTCCGGTGTGTTCCGGCGGCGCCGGTTCAGCCGCACTTGCCGTCTGTGCTAGAAGAAATCCGGAAACGAAAAGAGCCAAGGTCAGTCGGACCAATTTCATGCGAGGAAACGTAGCGTAGAAGGCGAGCCGAGTCATCCGTGAGAAGCTCGAATCGGTCGGAAGAAAGAATTGGCGTCGCGTCTTAAACATTTAACATTTAAGTCACCGGTAGCGGGCGGCGGTGTGGATCGAAGCATCTCACTGTTGGTGCGTCCCAGACGTCTCCACCGGTTTTTCGTTTCGAGCGACGCGGGCTTCTTCGTTGCGATAGAAAAATTAACAGAAGGTAAGTAAGAGAACAAAGTGCATCTCTTTATTTAGGAAACCCGAGGCTCTTTGCTTCCTTCGTTTACTTCTGTAAGAAATTCAGAGGATCTGCGCTCCTTGGCTAACCAGAAAGGGATCAAAATGAGAACAAGTAAAGTTATCTGCATCGCTATTGGCGCAATGTTGACTGCTTCGGCAGCGCGGGCCGGCGAAACAGTCATCGTCAGCAATCTCCTCGGACCCGAGGGTCCGTTGTACGTTGACGGCAACCTTTACTATGTTGGCTGGGTCTCCAACACGCTGTCGAAATGGGACGGCAAAACGAGCACCGTGTTGAATCATACCCCGGGTTGCGGCCATAACGGGTTGGCCCTCACGAAACAAAAGACATTCCTCCTCGCCTGCACCGAGGAGCATGGCGCCATCCTTGAACTCGATCTGACCGGCAAGCAGCTGCGCCGGTGGGATGCCGACAAAAACGGCAAGCCATTCGACGGCGGCATCAATGATATTGTGGTAACCGCCAACGGCGGCGCTTATGCCACGGTTTTTGGCCCGTACAAGGATCTACCAACCTCCGTCGCGGGAAAAATTCTCTATCTCGCGGCGGGCGGCGAGAAATGGGTCGAGGTAGCGGACGATCTCAATTACGCAAACGGAATCGGCGTCTCTCCGGATCAAAAGACCCTCTACGTCAGCGAAACCGTCGGGAACTGCATGTTGAAATTCAAGATCAATGACGACGGCTCGTTGAGTAACCGATCGAACTTTGCCCTGCTCAATCTGCTTGTGAAAGACAAGAACAAGTCTTGGTGGCTCGGACCCGATAGCATGAAGATCGACAGCAAAGGGAACATTTACGTGGCCCAATGGTTCGGCGGCAAGATTTTGAAGATATCTCCTGAGGGCAAGCTTCTACACGTATTTGGGATTTTCTCGGGTGATGGCACAACAAACGTCGCATTCAGCGAAGGCGAGAAAGAATTGTACGTGACCGTGGTGAAGGATCCAAAGGACCCGCAGGCAAAGGGCAGCATCGTAAAGATCGCAAATGTGAAGTAACGGATTCATTCTTGCTTGTGGCGAACGACCCCGGTGGCGGCGATTGCGGAGGAGGCGCGAGGATTCACGAGAACATTTCCAGACATGGTCGTGACCATGGATGATGTCTCGAACGACTCGGACGGAACGAAGTTCCATTGGACGTTAACCGAAACCAACACCGGACCGGGCGCCGCAGCAAAACGTGTTCGAATCAGCGGTCACGAACTTTGGCAATTTGATAACGCCGGACCCATCGAGAACTCGAAAGGCCACTTCGACAGCGGGATTAACTGGATCTAATTGATTGGGTCTTCAGAAATCGGGAGAATCCTGTCTAGCTTCGATCTCGGTTCGACAAAACTCTTTCGCGTTTCCACTGGACTCCCCATGGCATTTCCCACGGCAACGAGTTTGAACTCGCGCCGGTACCCGAGCCGAGCACGTGGGTTTTGGCCGGCCTTGCGTTGCGTCGGTTGCTGTTTACGCAATGATTTTTTAGCCATCTTTCCGCAACCACAAAAATAAGCCAAAAAAAGCTTGTAGGGCAAAACCCGACAGGTCATAACGTACAGGAGCGGCCGCGCCGCCGAGCGAAAATGCCGGTGTTTCTGCGAGGCGCGAAAACATCCCGGTGATGACCGCAGAAAACGCAGTATCCCCCGCCCGACATGAATCGAAACGCTCAGTACCTCCGCACCCTTTTTGCATTTTCAATCGCTGCACTCGCCTACGCCTTAATGGCAGGCAACACGCATGCGACCACGAGAACCAAAGGAAACAATACCACGAATCTTAACCTCACCGGGAGTTGGTCGGGAGGAGTGGTGCCCGGTAGTACCGACATCGCTCTTTGGGACAGCACCGTGACCGCTGCGAATACTGTCTCGCTTGGCGCTAATCTGAACTTTGGAGAGATTCAGATCACCAATCCCGGCGGGACGGTGACGATCAACGCCGGCAGCACTCTCACCTTGAGCGGCGTTTCCGGGGTCGGCATTGATATGTCGTCTGCCACTGTCGACTTGACTCCGAACTGCGCCATCACCCTCAGCGCCGCGCAGGTGTGGAGCATTGGCAGCGGCAGAACACTAACGCTCGGAGGCAGCGCCGCAGTAGACAACGGAGGCTTTCTTTTGGCTATCACCGGTGCTGGCAACACCACCATTGGCACGGTAATTAGCGGCACAGGTGGATTAACCAAGGGATCCGGTAGCCCGGGTACACTCAGTCTTACCGGCGCAAATACCTACACCGGCTCGACAACGGTGCTCGGGGGGGTGTTAAACATTCAGAATGACACCGCGCTCGGCACCACCGCGGGGGGAACCACGGTCAACAGCGGTGCGTTGCAGATCCAAGGCGGCATCACCGTAGGCGCGGAATCGACCGTCTTAAACGGCACGGGCATTGCCGCGGGTGGCGCGCTGCGCAATATTTCCGGCAATAACACCTATGGCGGCTTGGTCACACTCGGCTCTGCCACGCGGATCAATTCGGATGCGGGCACCCTGACCCTTAGCAATACGGGCACCATCACCGGTGCGAATTTTGGTCTGACTGTAGGCGGCGCTGGCAACACAACGATCAACAGCATCATCGCAACCACCAATGGCACGCTGACCAAGGACGGCGCTGGCATCCTGACTCTCACTGGCGCGAACACTTACGTCGGCTTGACCACACTGAGTCTTGGGACGCTGACGCTTGCTGGTAGCAATAATTCGGCGGGGCAGACGACCGTGACGGCGGGTACTCTGCAACTGGGCAGCGCAACTAACGGTGGTCTTGCCAGTGGTCAGATTAACTTTAATGGCGGCACAATTCAGAGTGATGGCAGCACCGCGCGTTCGACGACAAATGCGGTAAGCTTAGGCGGCACGACCGCGACGTTTGGCGCGGGCGGTGACCTTACTTTCGGCGCAGTGACGCTGAGCGGAGGCGATCGAACCGTTGTGGTGAACAACGCAATAACTACTGTTTCTAGTGTCGCCCCCGACGCGACAACAAGCCGCGCTCTCACGAAGCAAGGCACAGGAGCATTCCTCGTTACCGGCAACAAGACGAATAGCCGGAACTTTCACCAGCGGAAACGTCACGCTTAATGGAGGCGTCCTGGCAGTCGGCGGAGGCTTCTTCCGAAGTCTCGGAACTGCTAGTAATCAAGTGCAATGGACCAATTCTGGGGGTTTCGCGGCATACGGACCGAGTCCAACTTGGGGTGACGGTTTTAACAATTTAAATCTAAGTATCGGCGGTGGCGGCACACTGGTTTGGAACAGCACTCCGAACTTTCTCGCAACTGGGCAAACTCTTATTCTTGGCTCGACGATCTCAAACGGGACGGCTCTCTTCAACAATCCTGTCGATCTGAACGGCGCCAATCGAACCATTCAAGTCATTCATAGCGCCACCGCACCAGTTGGTAAGTCCGATGCTTCTTGGGGCGGTGTGATTTCATCCCCCACAGGTTCGTTGACGATAACCGGAGATGGAATTCTCTCCACCAGCATCGTGCACACTTATGGTGGAACGACCACGATTAACGGCGGTACACTCATGTTGGATAATAACTCTTTCTTCTCCTCAGGGACGCCAAGGTTGGCCAACACGAGTGGGATCACGATCAACTCTGGTGGCACGTTACTGCTAGCGCAAACTAACGCAGCTAGTACAGATCGAATCAACAACAGCGCGACGATAACCCTGAACGGGGGCACGTTTAACACTGGCGGCCTCCAGGAGCACGGCGTAACGAACAACACGGCTGGCATCGGTGCCTTAACGTTGCAATCCAGCTCGATCATCGACATGGCGAGCGGGACGAGCATTTTGGCCTTCGCCAATAGCAGCGCCAATTCTGTTGTTTGGGGCACAGGTAAGAGCCTTGACATTTGGAACTGGAGCGGAACCCCAATAACTGGCGACGGGACAGATCAGCTTTATTTTGGAAGCGACCTGACTGGGCTCACCGCATCGCAGCTGTTGGAGATTCACTTCTACAGCGGCGCGGGCACAGGTTTATATGGTGGCCCGACAGCTATCTTGGCCAACGGGGAGGTCGTTCCCATTCCCGAGCCGAGCACGTGGGTCGCAGGCGGCCTTGCTTTTAGTGGCTTGCTCCTGATACACCGCCGTCGCCTGTTTCGTCTCCTCAAGCGTGCGTAAGGCGGGGATCGTCAATCATTCCTTCCGTTTCCCACACCCCGACGCAAAGCCGATGGGCGCCTTCAGCATCGGCCCGCGTGCCGAATAGAAGCATAGCGGGGAACCGGTCGCTGTGTTGGTGCAGCCGATCCTGGTCCGAATTTAGGATTTCTTCCCGCGAATCACACGAATCACGCTAAAGAAATGATTGGCAGCAGATCGATTCAGAGAAAATTCGCGTCAATTTCGCGGGCCACCTGCTGAGCCGACGCATTTATGAACTAGCGTAGTCCGCGATTGCTTTGGCAACATCGAGCGTTGAGTGCTTGCCTCCCATATCATAGGTGCGGACTTTGCCTTCGGTGATGACGCGGGCAATGGCTGTTTCCAAACGCGTGGCCATTTCATTTTCCTTGAGCCAATCGAGCATCAGTTTGGCTGTTAGGAGCATGGCGATCGGATTGACTTTGTATTGACCGGCGTATTTCGGCGCCGATCCATGCGTCGGTTCAAACACCGCGTATTTGTCACCGAGATTGGCGTGGGGCGCGAAGCCAAGTCCGCCGACCAATCCCGCGCACAAATCGCTGACGATGTCGCCGAACATGTTTTCCGCCACGAGCACCGAATAATCCTGCGGGTTCTTAAACATCCACATGCAGATGGCGTCGATGTTCGCGTCATCCGCGCGGATGTCCGGATAACTTTTGGCCACGTCGCGGAAGCAACGCATCATCAACCCGCCGGTTTCGCGCAGCACGTTTGGTTTCTCGATCAGCGTGACACGCTTGCGTCCGGTTTTCTTGGCGAAATCGAAAGCTTGCTTGCAAATGTTACTGCAACCTTGCTTGCTCATGATTCGAGTGGAGAGCGCGACGTTCTCGAGTCCTTTGTCGATCCACTTCTTCATCTTCGGATTCGCGCACAACGCGATGTAAACCGGTTCCGGTAATGGAAAGAATTCCACGCCGCCGTACATGCCCTCGGTATTTTCACGGAACACGACCTGATCGATCGGGACATCTTCGCCGCTCGGATTCGTGATCTTGTTTCCGCGATAATTCAGCGGGTTGCCCGGATAACTTTTACACGGCCGCATGTTGGTGTAGAGGTTGAACATCTGCCGCAGTCCGACGATGGGCGAAAAGTAGACCAGGCCTTTGTCCTTCAGTTCCGGCGCCAACTCTTCCTTCGCTTCACTTTGCGGTTTGCTCGTGATCGCGCCGAAGAGACCGCAGGTGGTTTTCTTAAGCGCTTCGACGGTGCGATCCGGCAGCGCATTCCCTTCCTTGCACCAAAATTCCCAGCCGATGTCGCAAGGCACATATTCAGCGTCGAGTTTCAGCCGATCCAACACGATGCGCGCGGCTTCCATGACATCATGGCCGACTCCGTCACCGGGCATCCATGCAATTTTGTATTTAGGCATGCTTAGTTCTTTCCTCTCTTTCTCGGTCGATTACAGGCGGAATGACGAAATCCGAATGACAAAGCCCGAAACAAATCCGAATGACGAAGAGTGAAGTTCTTGTAATTCGGGTTTCGGAATTAATTCGTCATTCGTCATTCGAGCTTCGTCATTGAAGGCTTCGCGCGAAGCCGACTCGCCACCAGATTTTCAGCGCCGCCTGAGACAATTAATTCTTGAGCGGCGGGACTTAGCGGCGGAAAGGCCAACGATTTTCCGTCAATGGTCAGGATCGATTTGCCGTAATCAATCGTGACCTCGGATGCCACCGTAGTGGGCGCGTCCCGCAGTCGCGGGATGTCTCGCAAGTGCGTCACGAGCTCGGGACATTCGAAGACCACGAAGCCGTTGTTAAACGCGTTGCGCTTGTAGGTTTCGGAAAAGCTGGCGGCGATAACGCACGGAATGCCTTTGAACTTGAGCGCCGTGGCCGCCTGCTCGCGACTGGAGCCGCTCCCAAAGTTTAAGCCACCTACGACGATGTCGCCTTTCTGATAGAGGGTGTTGAAGTTCGGATCGTAATTTTCAAATGTTACCGCCGCCATTTCTTCCGGCGTCATGTCGTCACGGTAAGTATGTGTGCTGCCGTAAATGCCGTCCGTATTCAAATTGTCCTTGTCAACGAAGAGAACCCGACCGCGCACACTTGGTGGAAAACCGGCAATGATCTCTACCGAGCCCGCTGGCTGCGTTTGCTTTTCGGCCCGCCGAATTGCTGTGCCCGCGGCGCGCTCGGCGAAATCTTTTGGTGCGCAAATAAATCCAGCCAACGCGCTGGCCGCCACCACCGCGGGCGAACCCAAATACACCAGCGCCTCGCGATCGCCCATACGGCCCTTGAAATTGCGATTGGTCGCGCTGATCGCAGTCTCTCCTTTTTCCACCAGTCCGCGACCAAGGCCAATGCAGGCTCCGCAACCCGACGGCAGCGGAATGGCGCCCGCGTCCAGTAGCGTCTTCCAATCGCCCGTGGACTCGGCCTTCGCTTGCACTTCAGCGCTCGCCGCAGCTAGATAAAATTCGACGCCGGCGGCAACGTGTCCACCGCGATCACGCACAACTTCGGCGGCGTCATGCAGATCCTCGAAGCGCGCATTCACGCACGACAACAGATACGCTTTTTGAATGGACACATGTTTCCGCTGGATTTCCGGAAGCGAGACCATCGTCTTTACTTCATTCGGACCGGACACGTGCGGCACGACCGTTGCCAGATCCAGTTCAAGCTCGATCGCGTACTCTGCATCCGCGTCGGCGGTGAACTCACTTCGATTTTTCCACCAGGCGTCGATGTCGATCTTGGTATAGCCGGAGCGACTCTTCGGGCCGCGTGTTCCCGGGCGTTTCGGATTTGTGAATTCGCCAACGCGCGATCGCAAATAATTCACCGTTACTTCATCGAAGGGAAACACGCCGGCCAGCGCGCCCCATTCGGTTGTCATGTTGGCGATGGTCATGCGGGCCGACATCGGAAGATTCGCCACGCCATCGCCCAGGAATTCAACCGTGTGATTGAGAACCTCGTCTTTATTGAAGAGGCCGCACAACGCGATGATCACATCTTTGCCGACAACCCCCGGCGAAAGATTTCCTTTGAGCAACACTTTGGCGACCTTGGGAACCTGCCACCAGGTGACCCCAGTGGCCCAAATACTGGCGGCGTCAGTTCGCACCACGGGCGTGCCCAGCGCGGCCATTGCGCCGTACAAATTAGAGTGTGAATCGCTCGCCACCACCAATGCGCCGGGAACAACGTAGCCTTGCTCCACCATCACTTGGTGTGAAATGCCGGTGCCGGCCGGGTAAAAATCCACGCCGTGTTCGCGGGCGAACGCTTCGATCTTGGCGTACTTCTCCAGATTCTTCGGCGTAACGTTTTGAATGTCGTGATCGATCGCGAAGACCGGTTGTGCCGGATCGGCGATCTTCGTCGCGCCGATCTGTTTGAATTTTGGAATCACGGCGCCGGTGTTGTCGTGCGTCATCACGTGCCGCGGACGAATCGAAACGAAATCGCCGGCATGAACTGCCGTGCCGGGCGCAAGTCCATCCGCGTGACGCGCGGCAATCTTTTCGACCAGCGTTAGACCCATATTAATTGCCCTCTAAAATAAAGCGCGTGACTCGCAGATCAATTGTCTTCTAGATAGCGAATTGGTTCGGAAAGAAGTAGCCCGCGAATCACGCGAATGTTTTTCTCAATCCGGTCAGTCTGAGATTCCTTTCGCGTCCATTCGCGTGATTCGCGGGTAAAAATTCCGGCACATCATCTCTTCGGCCCGCGCTTGCCAAGCAGCTTGGCGATATCGAAGTCGACGAAATCGGCGTGATGGAAAATGATCGACTCGATCGAGCGCTCCATCTTGTCGCCCTCGTGACTGTGGGTAGCGATGATGTGCATGACTTCGCCCGGAATGCCGTGCTTGAAGGCGAGCGCGACGCCGCTAAACGGATGCCGCACTTGCTGCCCAAATTTCCCCTGAACCACCTTGCCCGACGCGTCCTTGTCGTACTCAAGCGGCTTGCCCACATCAGCCAGCAACGCGCCGGCGATGAGATGATCGCGTTGGATGGGAATGCTGCAGCGGAACGCGCGCTTCACGACATCGGCGATGGCGATGCATTGGAGCGCGCAGGAATTAAGATGTTCGACAAACTTCATGTCGATGTCGCCGGCCAACAATGTGAACTTGACCGCGCGCAGTTCAGCGAAGGTCCAGCCTTTTCCGCCGCAACCTGTAGTGATCGCTTCGCTCCAGACCGCTGCCACTTTTTCGCGCAATGACTTCTGCTTGATCTTCATCAAGCTGGGAAAAAGCTTCGCGATTTCTTTGACGCCATAGGTCGTTTTTTTGTTCGTCGTCATAATAATGATATCAAATGCGGTTCCTTCTCGTTTTTGATGGATCTCGGTCGGAATGACGAAATCCGAATGTCGAAATCCGAACCAAACCCGAATGACGAAGCGCTGACGACGTAGCCGCTCATTCGGGCTTCGGCATTAATTCGCTCATTCGTCATTCGAGCTTCGTCATTGCCTTGCTCCATTCACTACATCGTAGCGTTAACTTCAAGTTCAGAGGGAACATCCCTCGGCCCCGGCCCGTCATAGCCGTGATTGACTGGATCAATTCGACGCATCGGTTTCTCGCGAGTCTGCTCTTCGATCACGTGCGCGATCAGTCCCGGCGTCCGTGCGATCATGAAAATGCCGTTAAACGCTGCGGGATTCATTCCGAGATCCGCCAGAATCGCGCCAATCGCCCCGTCGACATTGATCGGCAGCGTTTTCTTCGCGTCGGCGAATGCTTTTTCAACCGCGCGTGCCGCTTTCATGTGCACGCCATCGACGCCGGCTTCGCGCGCGAGCTCGAACAATCGCGCGGTGCGCGGATCTTTCGTGTGAACGCGATGACCAAATCCCGACATTCGTTCGCCACTTTCGCGCATCGCGGCGAGCGTACGCGTCGCTCCCTCCTCGATCGAGATCGATTCTCGCGTCGCGCGGTCGGCGATTGCTTTCAGTTGGCGCGCGCAATCTTCGATCGCGCCGCCGTGATGACGATTGATCGACATAATGCCGGCGGCGACAGCTGCGCTTAACGACGCACCGGTCGACGCGGTTGTGCGGGCGGCTAACGCGCTCGGCGGTGTCACGCCATGGTCGATCGACGAAACAAGAATTGCATCCATCAAACGCGCGACCGCCGGCTTCGGCAATTCACCGGTTAAAACCAAATACGCCGCCGCGCCAAACGAGACGTGCCCCATCAATTCGGCAATATCGTAGCCGCGCACTGCGACGCGGTTCGGTTCAACGCGCGTCACAGCTGTATTCCAGACCGCATTTTTATCGGTTTCACTCATCAGACTTTCTCCTTTCAATTTCCTGAGAATTTCAACGACTGCATTCGGTAATTCACCAAATGCATCTACCACGGTCGCGCCTGCTTCGCGCAACGCTTTCACTTTGCCTGCGTGTGTGCCTCTTCCGTCTTCAATGATTGCGCCCGCGTGACTGAATCGCGTGCCCTCGCGCGCCGCTTTGCCGCCGATGTACGCGATCACCGGCTTGGTAACTTTTCGATCGCGAATCAGTTGCGCGAGTTCCTCTTCCTGCGACGAACCAATTTCGCCAAAGATGACGATCACTTCGGTGAGTGGATCGGCTTCAAACATCAGCGCCGCATCCGGAATTCGAATTCCGAGAACCGCGTCGCCGCCAATATGCGCGATGGTGGAAATGCGCACACCCGCCTGTCCCAAATAGTAACCGGTACTCGAAGCCATCCCGCCGGAGCGGCTGATCACGCCGACGCCCTTTGGAATTCCGGGCTTGAACCATTGTCTCGCACTTTCCGCGCGGCCGCCGATCATACCAACGACAGCTTTGCCAGGACTTAATACTCCGAGCGTGTTCGGCCCGACAAACATCGCGCCATTCGCTTTGGCGGCGGCTGCGATTTGCATCGCGTCCCACACCGGCACGCGATCGGGCACGAGCACCGTGAGTTTGATCCCGGCTTCAATTGCTGAAATCGCCGCATCTTTCACTCCGGCCGCGGGAACAAAAAGGACGGAGATGTCGATCTTGCCGAGAGCTTTGACTGCTTCCTGCGGCGTGTTGAATACCGGCACGCCGAAAACGGTCTGTCCACCTTTGCCCGGCGTCACCCCCGCGACCACATTGGTTCCGTACTCGCGCATTAAACGCGTGCGCGCCTGACCTTCGCGGCCAGTGATGCCTTGGACCAAAACGCGCTTGGTTTCGTCGATCAAAATTGCCATTTAGCGTGCGTCTCCAATCAGTTCGTCGAGGCCGGGAACATCGAGCTCAAGATAGAAGCCGTCGACTCCGGCGAGTCGACACTCGACATCGCACGCGAGCAACTCGGAATCTTTGTTAGCAAAGTCTTCCCCGCTTAGCGGGGCCGTTGGTTTGCCTTCACGATCGACAATCAATCCAGCAGAATGAGTTTCAACGGCAGCGCGCATCCCGCCGTCGCGGGACCACTCTGCGGTGTCGATCCACACGCGACCACTTTTCACCGGAAGCTGTGTGGCCGATTTGTTACTTACGAACTTTGGCAAACGCGAAGAGCGCGGTTTCCATTTTGTCCCGCCCGCGCTTGCGACAAGATCCGCGAAGCGCCCGGCAATCATGGCCGGCGTGTCGATCTTGCGATAACCCTCGACCGGCGCGCGAAGGAGTTTGGACATTCGTTGCAAAATATCCACGGCGCGATCTTCGGTGTTGCCGCCCAAACGAATCACCGCCGGAATGTCGAGATCGAGTTCCCAAAATGCTTTGGCCAGTCCGTAGGCTGACCAATATTGTTCCTGGCTGGCAACGCCGGAGCCTGAACCGAAATACCCGACCAAGTCGGGCTGGGCCAAAATGATTCGGGCGGCGCGATACACTTTGGACGCGGACGGGTTCCCGCTGGTGTCGGTGAAATTGGCGATGGTGAATCCCGCGTTCACGATCGCGTCCATCGACATCATCGATCCGCCGCCACCGGCGCCGTGAAAACCAACCAGACCTTTGGAATCTTTCGGGGCGGCAGTGGCCAACTGCGCGAAATAAAAAGTGCCGCGATGATCGTTTTGTTCGACGGCGTAGGCCACCCGTTCAAGCGTGGTCGGCGGATGATCGAACTCGCGCGCAATCTCAATTTTCAACTCGGGATGCCGCACCACAGC
>WNFJ01114403.1_pt1 | contig 18498 bp, 19 predicted proteins | sample 5400461 | NCBI WGS metagenome assembly WNFJ01 (sample SAMN13153349, study PRJNA577476) | soil metagenome | isolation source: 115 cm saprolite on Douglas fir-dominated hillslope | place: USA:California | collected 2013-09-17
CATATGAGCTCCCGTACATCCAGCGCGAGATCAGCGGCAGCCTGGGTGCCGCTGATCTCGCGCTGGATGTACGGGAGCTCATATGTCTGCGCGTTCGGCGTGACCAGGAACGACTGAATCGCCGCCGGGTAGATCCCGCCGATGATCAGGAACGCGACCCAGACGACCGTCACTGTGACCCCGATCCAGAGCCGGCGGAGCCAGACGTTGACCAGGAGCGCCCCGGCCAGGACGACGGCCAGCCCGGACTGGAACGTGATGATCGGGAGCCGCGCATTGACGTCGGTGTAGGCGGCGCCCCAGACCACGCTGCTGTTGTGCTGGTAGAGGAGGTCGTAGCGTCCAAGCCACATGAAGGCCGCGAGCACGACCGCGAAGACTGCGAGCAGCGCGGAGAGGTGCGCGAGAGCCAGGGGGGTCAGGTTGAGGTCGAAGGTGTCTCCGCGCCACGCGTAGATGACCCCGATCAGGAGCGGGGTCAGGAACGCCAGGCCGAGCGCCCAGTTGACGACCGAGTGCAGGAACGGCAGCGTCAGGAGATAGAAGGAGATGTCCTGTCCGAGCACCGGATCGGTGATTCCCGTCGGCCTCGCGTGCTCGAACAGCGCCAGGCTCTGCCATTGCGTGCCCGCCCCGCCCGACAGGATCAGCGCGATCAGGACCGACGCTCCGAGGGCGGCTCCCCCGATGCCGCTGCGAAAGCTCGACCGCCTGATCCCGACGGCGCGCAGGCTCGGTCCCGCCCGCAGGCGTAACGCGACGACCACGTTGGCGGCGACGTAGGCAAGTGAAAGCACGAAGCTGCTGATGACGAGCGCGAGCTGCATCGAGAGGCGGGTCGTGAACACGTCCCTGATGCCGAGCCCGTCGTACCACTGGTACTCGGTGAAGAACCAGACGATCGGGCTGGCGACGAACAGGATGACCACGGCGAGGCCGAAGAGCGCGGCCCCCACCCAGAAGCGCCTCGGCGGTCGAGGGATTCGGATCTCCCGGGCTTCGAAGGGTCCGCCCCGCTCGAACGGATCAAACGGCCGGTAGCGGCGCGTCATCTGCCCCCTGAGCTTAGACGGTCTTGGTCTTGGCGGAGACCCCGCGGTAATCGGCGCTGAGCGCTGTGCTTCCGAGAGTGGGAGGCCGAGCGCAAGGCGGGGTGGTTCAGGGACTGGGGACCAAAAGTCCCACTCTTGGCAGGACTTGCGGCCCTTGGCTGGCAAGCGACCGTACGGCAACCTCAATCACGGAGGTGATGCCCAGTGCGGAAGGCACGACTGGGTGTTTTTCTGGTGGGTTTGATTGTGGTGCTGGGCGCCTGTGGCCGGGTTGCACCAACCTCCAGCGCAGCTGAGACTCCATTTAAGCGACGGTGGCTGGAAGGCCAATCCGCCTCTCGGAATAATCTCTTTCCCGGGACAACCCTGGTGTTAACGTTAGGGTCTATAATAGGCTTGATATGGCAGTTCCCCGTGTGGTTACGGCGGATGACCTCAGAAGCCAGCTTGGCCATGAGCTCGATCAGCTTCGTTCGAGCGAGGAGGTTCTTTTCGTCTCCAAGCGTGGGCGGCTGGCTGCAGTTCTCATCGATGTCGAGCAGTACCGAGCTATGGTCGAGCGAGCCGAGTACCTCGAGGACAGCCTTGCCGCGCTGCAGGCCCGCGAGGAAGCCGGCCTGGCTATCCCCTGGTCGAAGGTCCGCAAGTAGCACCGAGCAAGAAGTACGACGTCCGCCTCCATCCGGAAGCGATCAAGGCGTACCGCCGGCTCCGCGGCTCCGTCGCCGATCGCATTGCAACTGCGATCGATGGCCTCGGGATTGATCCGCGTCCCACAGGCTCAGTAAAGCTTGCCGGTCGGGATGACTTCCGCATCCGCGTCGGCGATTACCGCATCGTCTATGCGGTAGACGATGCCGAAGGTGTCGTCCTCATCGCCAGGATCGCCCACCGCCGCGACGTATATCGACACTGATGGCGCAAACCTACAGGTTCGCGTTATGGAAGGCAGCGCGAATATGGTGGGCCGTAGTTTCCGTAACGCGAACCAACCGGTCATCCTCGGTCCCGCCCATCAGTCTCGTGTGATCGGGTCCAGAAGCAACCTAATCAGACCGTAGGTGGCGGCGTGGTGCCGTAAAGGTTCATCCTCAAGTCGATGATGACCTCGTGAAGGATCTGGATGCAGCGAATCGTTGGCGGCCCCCAGGAGTAGTCGCCATCCGACCACCAATTGACCAGTTCGGTTGTAATGCCCGAGTCGTCAAATAGCTCCAACCCTGGCTCAACATTTGTGTATATCTCGCGTAGCTCGTCGACGAACTGCACGACGCCAGAGTTGCCCACTGTGAGATAGGTGAGCGGAAGCAAGGCGCTCCAGTACATCTCAGGCGGGAGACGTGCTTCGAGGGAGGCCTCGACTTCTGCCTGCTTTGCCTCCGGTGTCAGGCGGACTCGCCGATCTGTGGGCTTCTGCTCTGGCCTCTCCGGCAATTGAAGGCCTGCCGCGTACAGCAATGTCATTGCCTGGCGCAGGGCCATAAGCAGCTCAAGACCCTTCATATCGCCGTCGATGATCTCAACCCACCTTCGCGCCAACCGGCGAACGTCAAGACTGAGATCTCGGAAGGGCTTGACCTGAACCGTATTAGCTTTCGCTGAACGTTGCGGGGGATCCGCGGCACGGCGCAGAACTCTAATCAGGGGTCTGATCTAAGACCCGACGTGCACAATTACGCGTCGATGGACGCTGCCGGCGGGTACCAGGAACTAGCGCCAACCGGGGCCGGTCGGGGCCCGGCGCAAGTCTTCCTCAGTGCCCTTGTCGTCATCGGCTTAATGCTCGGCCTTCTCTACATGGCTGGGGGCAACTCTCCCGTTCTCGGCGTCGTTGTGGCGTTGTTGGGGGCTGCGGGATTGGGCTACGTCTCGCTGTGGCCGGCCAACACTCGGCTGCTGACCGGCCCAGGCTTTGTGGGGTACCAGAACATCTTCATGCAGCGGACCTTCTGGGCCACGTCTGACATCTCGCGTACGGTCGAGCTCACGATCGTCTATCACTCGCCGAAAGCCGGCTATCAGTCGAAGCCGTATTTGCTGCTCATCGGAGCCAACGGCCGCTGCCTCCGCAAGGTAAGGCGGAGCGCCTGGACCTATGCGGACATCCGGGCGTTCGAGGCAGCCACCGGGCGTGCGGCCGAGGACGCCGGTGTCTACAGTTCGGATCAGGCAGGCAGAGAATTTCGGGGTTCGGTCGGCTGGATGTACGCGCATCCTTCGGCGTCGCTGGCAATCACGGGCGGGATAGTTGTGGCTATCGGCGTCCTGGTCGTGGTCGCGAAGCGCATCGCCGGATAGGCAAGTCGACAACGGTATAACGAGACCACCGCGCTGCTTGGTGTGTGGTGGGCCTGTGGTGGGCCGCGGTGGACTCGAACGCCGGAGTAATCCGGCCTACAGCGCGACGAACGGCGCGCACTGCTCCTCACACCGTCTCGAGGGCGGCGTCGTCGGCGCTGAAATCAGCACCCGCGTCGGGCGGCGGGTTGGCGAGGTGCCAGCGGACGGTGGTGCGCAGCGTCTCTAACGGGTCCGAGGTCGTCCAGCCGAGCAAGGTTCGCGCGCGATGCGCGCTGGCGGCGATGTGCTGAGGCATCGTGCCGGTCGGCTTGAGGTCCTCGGGCAGCGCCTGATCCGCCACCCGCACCAGCTCGGCCTCCGACCCCGCCGCCTCGAGGATCATGCGCGACCACATCCGCATCGAGAACGTGCGGTCCTCACACAGGTTGAGGACGAGGCCTGCGACCGCGGGCGACTCCAGCACGAGCCGCACACCTCGCGCTATGTCCCGGACGTATCCGCGGCAGGCGAGCCACATCCCGGAGCCAAATGGGATTCGATTGCGGCCGGCGCGGACCCGTTTGAGTATGAATTCCTCCCGCTGCTGGTAATCGTGCTCGCCGTAAACCATGGGCAGGCGCAGTGCAGTCGCGCCGGCGGGCAGGTATACGTCCTCGACGTCGAGCTTGTCGTAGGCGTCCATGTCCGGCAGCTTGCCGCGGTACGGGTAGCGGTAGTCGCGGACCGGGGAATCCTCGTCGATGGGCACGGGGTCGGTCTCACGGTCGAGGTGGAGGGCGCCGAACGCGCGATACACGTCGATGCTCGAGATCAGGGCGAGCGGGATGCCGGCGGGCAGCGAATCCAGTGCCCGTTGGGCGTCGGCACGGGTGAGCGCTCTGCAGTCGATCGCCGCATCCGGCCGGAATGCCGCCAGCTCTTGACGGTGGGCGGCCAGGTCGGCGCGATCGCAATGGAGGTGCGGCACGCGGGGCATGTCCGCGGGCTCGAGCTCGCCGCGATGCACGACGAGCAGCTCATGCCCCGCCGCGGAAAGGTCCTCGACGATGGCGCGCCCGATGAAGCGCGTCCCCCCGAGGACGACGACGTTTATGAGCGGAAACCTCGGCGGTTTCCGCTCATCGCCCGGTCGGCTGCGCCGACGGGGCTGCTCACTTTCCCCGAGATGGGATTGTCTTAATGAGCTTGTCCACTGACCACGCTAGAGGCGACCAACATGTCAGGGGACGGCCGGAATAAATCCGGCCTGCATTCCGCGACCGATACGCACAATGACGTTCATGACACGGCTTGTGGGACGTGCGGATTCTTGGCGACGATGAGGTCGATGAGGCCCCAAGCCTTGGCCTCGGCCGGGTTCATGAAGAAGTCGCGCTCCATCGCGCGCTCGACATCCTCGAGCGGCCGTCCGGTGTGCTTGGCATATATCCGAGCCATCGATTCCCGCTGGCGGAGGATCTCCTGCGCGTGCAATTGGATGTCGGTTGCCTGGCCCTGGATGCCCTGGGTGAAAGGCTGGTGGATGAGGATTTGAGCGTGCGGCAGCGACATCCGCATGCCGGCCGTGCCGGCCGCGAGCAGGATCGACGCTCCGCTCGCCGCGAGCCCTGTGCACAGTGTCCCCACCTTCGGGCCGACGTACTGCATGGCGTCGTAGACGGACAGGGCCGCGGTCAAAGACCCGCCTGGGCTGTTGATGTAGAGCTGGATGTCGCGGTCGGGCGCCTCGTTCTCCAGGAACAGAAGCTGAGCCGTGACGTTGCTGGCGAGCTCGTCGTCGATGACGCCGCGTACGAACACGACGCCGTCCTTGAGCAGGCGCGAGTAGATGTCGTAGGCGCGTTCGCCGCGTCCGTCGTTGGTGATCACGGTCGGGATGAGATGCATCGCTGATTACCTCCTTGGTTCGAAACCGATTCGGGGGCGCGCCTTGGGCGGGGGGTTGGCCATGGCGAGATATGCGCTGAAGTCGGCGACGCTGCGCAGCGCCTCGAGCGGCATGCCCGCGGTGGCGAGCCGCAGCTTTGCGGGCGGGTCCTCCGGCCAGGCGGGGCGCTCGGCGTCGGCGCCCAGCAGGCGTGCCAGATCGGCGAAGAGATCGGCCGGCCGCACGCCGAGCGCGTGGGTGACCGCCATCAGTCGCTCCGTGGAAACCTCCTTGCGGCCCCTCTCCACCTCGGACAGGTGCGCCGGGGAGAGGCCCGCTTCGCCCGCCACCTCCGTCAGCGTTCGATGCATGGCTTCCCTGCGCCGGCGCAGGATCGACCCCAGGGCGCCACGTACGATGTCGGCGGATTCGCTGTAGGCGAACGGCATTCTTCTGTGGCGAAGTCTACCGGAACGTGGGACGGGGCGGAGCGGGGATGGCCGCACGTTCCTCGTCGGTTCGGGCTCGCCGCCGCCGCAGTTCGAGGTCCAGGCTCTCCTCGCCGCGCGCCATGGCCCACCGGTGGTTGGCGCCGAATATCGGCCGGAAGACCAAGCCGCCGTAACGAAGCAGTGGCTTGTCGGCTCGGATGCGCCAGTCGTACTCGACGTCGACGTAGTCGCCTTGCTGCACGAATGTCCACAGGCCGGTGCCGACGAAGTCGCCTTCCGCCACGAGGGCAAAGCCGTCGGCGCCGCGAGATTCGGTGACCGTGAATCGCCATCGGAGCGTGTAGGGCAGCCAGCCCTTCGTATAGAGATCGATGACCCGGCCGACATGCGTGACCGGGTCGCCGGGGTCGATCTCTCGCACCTCCAGGTACACCGAGGGCCACCACCGCGAAAGCGCGATCGGGTCACCCAGCACGTCAGCCACCTCGCGCGCGTTGCCTCGAATCTTCCAGTGTGTGATGAAGTGGTACTCGGCGGCCACCTGCCTAATCTTTGAGGTTGTTCGGGTCGAGCAGCTCCTGCCTCGGCCTCTCGATGCGCTGGCGTGACCGCATGATCTCGATTAGCTTCTTCCGTCCCTTGGGCGGCCCGATCATGATCGCCCCCACCAGGCGGTCGTCCTTGAAGAAGAGCTTGCGATAGAACTTCTCCTCGAAGCTGAAGGTGCGCACCGACTCGAGGCCTGGCTGCACATCCGGCGTCACACCCATCACCGCCAGCGTCGATCCGAACATCGTCGTCGTGTATGTGGGGACGTCGAAGAAATCCTCATCGGCGCCCGACATGTTGCGGGCGGCGACCTTGCCGTGCGCCTCGGCGTTGTCCCACGTCCCCATCTGGTTGTGACGTTCGACCATGAGGTCATAGAAGACGGCGATGTCGCCCGCGGCGTAAACACCCGGCGCAGAGGCGCGGAGCTTGGAGTCGGTGACGATGCCCCTATCGAGGTTCACGCTCGTGCCGCGCACCGGCTCGGTGTAGTAATCCAGCCCCACTCCATAAGTGAGCAGGTCGAACTCCACGCGCTTGCCGTTCACGGTCTCGGCCAGGAAGCGCCCGTTGAGGCGGCCGAACTTCTGAACCTCGTCTGACGTGATGAACTCCACGCCCTGCGCCTCTCCCATCTGCCGGCAGAGCTTGCCGCCCTCTTCGTCGAGGACGTAGCGGAGGAACCACGGGCCGCGCATGATCCAGGTCAGCTGCGCCTTCTTGCGATAGCTCACGCCCTCGGCAAGCTCGTACCCGATGAAGCTCCCGCCCATCACGAGCACGCGCTCGGCGGCATCCGCCTTTTCGATGATGGCGTCGGTGTCGTCGAGGGTCTGGAAGCCGACCGTCTGCGAAACCTCGTCGCAGCCCGGCCACGGTGGCGGCTTGGGACGCCCACCGGTCGCGACCAGCAGGGCGTCGTAAGCGAACTCGTCGCCGCGATTCGTGCGCACGACCTTCTTGGCGACGTCGACCTCGGTCGCCCACGTCTCGAAATGGATGTCGAGGTTTTGCCTGGCGTAATCCTCGACCGTGCGCATGAAAACCTTCTCCCTGCGCACCTGGCCCCGGAGATATCGCGGCAGCGCCACGCGGTTGTAAAGCGGGTGCCGCTCGGCGGCGATCATCACGATCGATGCGTCGGCGTCGAGCTTGCGGAGCTCTTCCGCAGCGGTCTGCCCGGCGATGCCGTTGCCGAGGATTACGTAACGACGACTCAACTACAGAGTGAGTGCGTAGATGTAGGCGTGGTCGTCGTCATTCGCGAAATCGTATCCGGAAGCCCTCAGGTCATCGGCGGCCGGGTGGTCGCGAGGCACCGAGATCGAAACCCGCGGCGCACCATCCGCATCGGCCTCGAAGCGGAGCGCGAGCAGCAGCTCGCGCAGCGCGCCGCCCCCGCCGGCGATGAAGCTGACCGCGAGGCTCACGCCCCAAGGCTGCCGGAGCCCGGCAACCGCTCGGCCGCCCGGGCCCACGCGCAGCATGCCCAGCCCGGCCAGTCGCGCGAGCTCCGCAGGCCCGAGGTCGTGTGCGCCGCCGAAGTCGGCGTTGACTCCGTGGTAGAGCTCCAGGCCTGGGCTCTTCGTGATCGCCGGCCAGAGCTTCTCGGCCTCGGCGGGGTCGGGCATTCGCGCGGACTCGCCGCCTTCGATGCGAAGTCCCGTCCACCAGCGCACGTCGACCAGGCGCTTGAAGCCAACCGATTCGAACAGGCTCACCGCGTCCGGGTTCGCGGTGCCCAGGCGCATCTCGCCGTGTCCCTGCTCTTTCGCCTCGGCGATGGCCGACTCCAGCATCGCGCGCGCCAGGCCCTGGCGCCGGTGGCTCGGCGCCACCCGCAGGCCTTCGTACCAGACCAGCCCAGGCGCGTATGGCCTCAACCTCTGGAGCCCGACCACCACCCCGTCGACCTCCAGTGCCTCGAAGGCGGACGCCGCATCGGCAACCCAATCGTCGAAAACCTCGGGGACGTAGTCGTGGCCGCCCCACGGGTCCTTGACGATCTCCACGACGCGCTCACGGTCAGCCGGCCTCACCGGCCGCATTGTCAATTCTCGAGAGGTTGCCAATGCGCAATCCCCGAAAGTGCGATGCCGCTGTCGATGACGAGCTCGTTCCCGTCCCTGGTGCCCATCTCCTCGAGCAAGGTACGGGCGCGCGCCTCGTCCCAGCCGGCCCCGAACAGCATCCGGCTGTCAGCCAGCGCCTCGTCCATATCGGTGTAGCGGTTGACGATCGGATACCGCACGAATGTCACCTCGGGCGCGACCCCCATCTGCACCAGCAGCATGAAGAGGTCGCTGAACTGCGGCACGGGAAGGTTGGGCTTGCCGAGCATCTGCATCCGCAGCTGGGTGGCCGGATGTGGAACCGGGCCCTGGCGCAGCATGATGAAGACGCGCTCGCGCGCGGACGCCTGCAGCTTGGCGATGAAAGGGACCGGTTCTTCGATGCCGTACAGGACATGGCAGCAGATGGCGATGTCGGCGGGCGCCGCCTCCGCGTCCTGCCACGTGCTTGCGACCACGGTCATGTTGTCGCGATGAGGGATCTGCGCCCGCATGCCCTCGGACGGCTCCACCGCCGTGACCCACTCCATCAGCTCGGCGAGCGGCACCGCGTGCCGGCCGGATCCGGCCCCGACGTCGATCAGCGTCTTGCGCGGCGAGATGTACGGCTCGACCACGCGCAGGAACTCGTCGTGACGCTTCTTGGTCATCCGGGCGTACGAGGGGGCGCGGCGATCCCAGTAGTCCGAGCGCCGGTGCTCGCCCGGGTGTCCACCTTCGCCCTCAGCCGTCCGCCGGGCCACCGTTTGGCGCCAGCGTGCCGCCCAGTCGATCCCCGCGATCTCGCCGGTTGTGCCCACATCCATGTCACAGGAAAGTAGCTTGTTAACACCTTTGGGGACAAGTAGGGGACAACTGGGAATCGCCCGGCCCACATGATGGGGTCGAAACGCTCATACCCACCAGATGTAGGGCCGAGGCTAGGATAAGCGGACGTCATGGCAGTCGAACCGTCTTCGGAATTCAACACCGCCGAACACGCCGTGCTGGCCCGCTACTTCACCAACCTGGACCGCCCTGTGTTCGCGCTGCGCAACCTGCCCGAGGTGGTGAAGGGGGCCCTCTTCTCTCGCTACTCGCGCACGGAGAAGAGCCTTCGGAGGGTGCTCCTCGACGAATTCATCAACGCGCCCGACTCCGGGTTCGCGGCCCTGGCGACGGCCGCGGGCGGCACGGATGACATGGTGGCCGTGCAGCGCGCCGAGGAGTTCTACGAGCGAGTCCTGGTCGGCTACGGCGACGACTCCGTGGCCGAGCTCGCCGGCGCCCACGTCGCCGTCGAGCGCACGTCCACCCTGGCGGCCAAGGCGCTGGAGGACAGCCGCATCGGCATCTCTCCGCTCGAGAAGTCGACCCGCTATGTGAGATTCGACCGTCCGGGCAGGGACGGGCGGTTCCTGTATCACCGCGGGCCCGCGCTCGATCACCCTGCATACGAGCCCGCGGCAGACCGCCTGTTCGAGACCTACAGCGCCCTCGTCGAGCCGGTCACGCAAGCGATTCGCGAAAAATTCCCAATCGAAGAGGGCGAGAGCGACCGCGCCTGGAGGGCCGCGACCAGGGCCAAGGCCCTCGACATGCTGCGAGGCTTGCTGCCGGCGGGGACACTGACGAACCTCGGCCTGTTCGGGAACGGTCGCGCGTTCGAATACCTCATCACCAAGCTCGCCGCCCACGAGCTGCCCGAGTGCCAGGCTTTGGCCACCGACCTGCACCGCGAGCTGACGCTCGTAATCCCGGCCTTCGTCAAGCGCGCCCTGGACGAGCGCTATGGCCTTCCTGCCGCCGAGCGGCAGGCACGGGTGCGCGAGGCGACCGCCAGGCTGGCTCTACAAACCGGGCCCCATGAGTCGGCACCGGTAGTCCGCCTGCTGGAACACGATCCAGAGGCCGAGCGAAAGGTGGTGGCGGCTGCCCTGTTTCCATATTCCGACGCCAGGTGGGAGGACGTGCACGCGGACCCTGGCCAGGTGCTCGAGGCTCTGCTCGCGGATCGCTCGAATCGCCGCCAGAGGCCCCCGCGCGCCCTCGAGCACGCTCAGTACGCATTCGAGATCGTCGCCAACTTCGCCGCCTACCGCGACCTCCACCGCCACCGCATGCTCACCCAGGACCGGCAGCACCTGGGATCCGCGCTGGGATATGACCTGCCGCCGGGTCTCGCCGAGCTGGGGATGGACAGCCGGTTCTCGGCTGCGATCGACAGCGCCGCCACGGCGCACGATCGCATGTTGGCCGACCTCGGGCCAGCGCTGGCGCAGTACGTCGTGCCGCTCGCCTTCCGCGTGCGCTGGTACTTCCGCGCGAACCTGCGCGAGATCTATCACCTCTGCGAGCTGCGGACCACGCCGCAGGGTCACCCTGACTACCGCTGGGTGGCGCAAGAGATGTTCAAACGGGTCCGTGAGGTGCATCCCCGGCTGGCGGAGTACGCGAAGTTCGTCGACCTCGGCGCGGGTGATGAGCTGGAGCGGAGGCGGTCGGAGCGCCGCCTGGACGAAAAGCTTTCCGCAATCGACCCTAGAGTGCTATAGCATCGAGAACCTCGAAAACACGAGGGAGGGTGTCATGGTGTCCAGCGAAGACCAGGTTGTGCGTGGGGTCGAAAGACGGTCCGGCGTCAGGCGTATGAACCAGGAGCGCCGGTTCGGAGAGAGGCGATCGCCCGAGCGGGCCACTGTTGGCCGCCGGATCGAGTTCGTTCCTGACAGGCGGGCCGATGATCGCCGGCTCATGGACCGGCGCGCCTTCCAGCCTGCCTGAAGCGAAGCCCTGGCCTCTCCCGCGCTCGTAGTCCACGGCGGTGCGGGACCCGTTCCCACCGCCGAGCGCCCACACCGCCAGGAAGCCGTGGAGCGCGCGCTGGACCTTGGCTGGGCGCGGATCGGTGACGGCGCGCTTGCCGCGGCGGTCGCCGCCGTCCGCCACATGGAGGACGAGCCACTTCTCAACGCCGGCATCGGCGCCTGCCTGAACGCTGACGGTGAGGTCGAGCTGGACGCCGGCGTCATGGAGGGCGCCGCGCTACGCGCCGGCGGCGTCGCATGCTTGAAGGATGTGCGCCACCCCGTCGACCTCGCCATGGAGGTGATGCGCGACGGGCGCCATGTCCTCCTGTCGGGCTCCGGCGCGTCGCGCTTCGCGCGCGACCACGGCGTCGAGATGTGCGACCCCTCGGTCTTCATCAACAATCGCAAGCGCCAGCTCCGCCAGGCGGGCGCGGACACCGTCGGCGCGGTCGCCCGTGACTCCGACGGACGGCTGGCCGTGGCGGTGTCGACCGGGGGCATCAGCGGCAAGCTGCCCGGACGCATCGGCGACTCACCCATCCCCGGCGCGGGCATCTACGCCGACGACATGTTCGGCGCGGTCTGCGGGACCGGCCAGGGCGAGGCGTTCATCCGCCTGGGCCTGGCGCGCCTGATCGTGATCGAGCTGCAGCACGGCATGGATCCCGCCGCGGTGGCCCGGGGTGCGGTCGATTTACTCGGCAAGGCATTGAAGGCGCAGGGCGGGGTCATCCTCATGGGCCGCGACGGCCCTCCTCACGCGGCGTTCAATACGCTCGCCATGCCTTTCGCGATCGCGACGTGAGTTGAGCGATTCGGCCAACGCCGGGGAGCTGATCGCGCTCGCGCTGAAGCGCGCTGGCGTGAGCCACCTCTTCACCCTCAACGGCGGCCACATCTGGCCGATCCTGGTCGGCGCCCAGGAGCACGGCCTCAGGATCATCGACGTCCGCCACGAGCAGGCGGCGGCGTTCGCCGCGGAAGGCTGGGCCAAGGTGACGCGGCAGTGCGGGGTCGCCGCGGTCACGGCGGGCCCGGGCGTCACCAACTCGGCGTCGGCGCTGGCGCAGGCGCAGTCCGGCGACAGCCCCATGTTCGTCGTCGGCGGGCGTGCGCCGGTGGCGAGGTGGGGCATGGGCTCGCTCCAGGAGATGGACCACATCCAGGTCGTGCGGAGCATCACCAAGAGGGCTCTCACGCTTGGATCGGCCGAGGAGGCATACAGCACCGCAGCCGACTGCCTGCGCACCGCCTTGAGCCGCCGCACCGGTCCCGTTTTCATGGATGTGCCGCTCGACGTCCTGTTCGGCTCCGACGATGTGCCTGAGGCCACCGAGCATCTCACCCCCGACCTCGGCCCGCTCCCCGATCCGGACACGGTCGCGCTGGTGGCGCGCCTGCTGCGCGAGGCGGAGCGGCCCGCCGTGATCGCCGGCGGAAACGTGTGGTGGGCTCATGCGGAAGACGAGGTCAAGCGGCTCGTCGAAGATGCGCACCTGCCGTTGAACGTGAACGGCATGGCGCGCGGAGTCCTTCCTGGCGGCCATCCCCTGTTCTTTCCCCGCGCGCGCGGCAAGGCGCTGGGGGAGGCCGACCTCATCCTGGTCATCGGCGCGCAGCTCGATTTCCGCCTCAACTGGGGCCAGCCGCCAGTCTTCGCGGAAGACGCGCGGCTCGTCTACCTCGACGTCGACGACTATCGCAAGCACCGCCCGGCTGCAGCAGCGCTTTTCGGCGACCTGCGGGCTTCGGTGGCGGCGCTCGCCGGCGCCGCGGGCGGAATTCCTGAACGCGCCGAATGGCTCGCGCACCTGCGTGAATCCGAGGCCGCGGCACGAGCGCGCGACGCGGCCATGACGCAGTCCGACTCCTCTCCCGTCCACCCGGCGCGGCTGATTGCGGAGGTCGATCGTTTCGCCGACCCCGACGCGATCTTCGTCGGCGACGGCGGCGATTTCGTGTCGTTTGCCGGCCGTCTCATCGAGCGGCCGAAGCCGGGGCTGTGGGTCGACCCAGGGCCGTTCGGCTGCCTCGGCTCAGGTCCCGCGTACTCGATGGCCGCCAAGCTCGCGCATCCGCAGCGCCAGGTCGTCCTCCTGGCCGGTGACGGCGCGCTGGGTTTCTCGGCGATGGAGTTCGACACCATGGTCCGGCACCGCATCCCGGTGGTATGCGTGGTTGGCAACAACGGGATCTGGGCGCTCGAGAAGCACCCGATGCAGAACATGCTCGGCATGAGCGTGGCGGCCGACCTGGCGCCGCAAACCCGCTACGACAAGGTGGTCGAGGCGCTCGGCGGCTACGGCGAGATGATCGACCGGCCGGACCAGATCCAGCCTGCTCTGAAGCGGGCCTTCGCTTCGGGTCTGCCGGCGTGCATCAACGTAATTTGTGATGAGCATGCGGAATATCCGCGATCATCGGTGCTGATGTGAGCGCGACAGAGCTGCACCCCGTGGTGGAAGCTGACGAATGGCGCACGGCGCAATCCCAGTTCGATGCCGCCGCCGAGCTCATCGGCCTCGAGCCATGGCTGCGGGAGGTGTTGCGCGAGGTCCAGCGTGAGTTCACCTGCAACTTCCCGGTGCAGATGGACGACGGCTCGCACCGCATGTTCACGGGCTATCGCGTGCAGCACAACATCAATCGCGGGCCGGCTAAGGGCGGCATCCGCTATCACCCGGACGTGTCGCTGAACGAGGTCAAGGCGCTCGCGATGTGGATGACCTGGAAATGCGCAGTGGTCAACATTCCCTTCGGCGGCGCCAAGGGCGGCATCATCGTCAACCCCAAAGAGCTATCGCTGAACGAGCTCGAGCACATGACCCGGCGGTTCGCCACCGAGATCTCGATCCTCATCGGCGCCGACCGCGACATACCCGCGCCCGACGTCAATACAGACGGCCAGACGATGGCGTGGATCATGGACACGCTATCGATGCACCTCGGCTATTCGGTGCCGGCCTCGGTGACCGGCAAGCCGATCGAGGTGGGCGGGTCGCTCGGGCGCGTCGAGGCCACCGGCCGCGGTGTGACCATCTGCTCGATGGCGGCGCTCGATCACCTCGGCCGCCATCCGCACCAGACGCGGGTGTCGGTGCAGGGATTCGGAAACGTCGGCAGCATCAGCGCGCGGCTGCTCGAGGAGGCGGGCTGCACGATCGTTGCCGTGAGCGAGGACTACGGCGGCATCTACAACCCGCTCGGCCTCTCCATCAAGCGCGTGCTCGAATATCGGGCTCGCGAGAAGACGCTTCGTGGTTTTCCCGGAGCTCAGGAGGTCGGCAACCAGGATGTCCTGGCGGTCGACTGCGATCTGCTGGTACCGGCGGCGATCGGAACCCAGCTGACATCGCGCAATGCGCGCGATGTCAAGGCGACGCTCAGCGTGGAGGGCGCAAACGGACCGACGACGCCGGAGGCCGACGCCATCTTCCGCGAGCGCGGCATATTCGTCGTGCCCGACATCCTTGCCAACGCCGGCGGCGTCACGGTCTCGTACTTCGAATGGGTGCAGGACCTGCAATCGTTCTTCTGGTCCGAGCACGAGGTGAACCAGAAGCTGAAGGCGATCCTGTCGCGCGCGTTCGCCGAGGTGCTCAAGACCAAGGTCGAGAACAAGCTCGACATGCGCATGGCGGCCTACTGCCGGGCGGTGTCGCGCGTCGCGGGCGCCACGCGGGAACGGGGCCTGTACCCCTGACGGACGACGTGCCGGCGGCTGGTTAGATCTCGCGCGTGCGGAAGCTCCAGATCGACAACACGAGCGTGACCCCGAACCACACCACGACCCACGCCAGGAAGGCGGTCGGCGGCGGGTCGACGGCGCTGAAAGGATTGGCGCTCCCCGCGGTGCCGGCGGCGCGGAGCGCGGCCAGGATGACGTCGGGCTCCATCGCATAGACCGCGCCGCGCCACAAACCATCTGTCGGCAGGAGCAGGTGGCTGATGGTGCCGACGTTCTGCAGCGCGGAATTCTGCAGGCCGGTCCCGATGTCGCCGACGACGCCCGCGATCCATGCCATCAGCCACGCCACCAGGGCGATCACCCCGCCCGTGATGCCAGAGAGGCGCGTCGAGAGCAAGAGGCCCAGCGACAGGAGGGCGAGGCCTTCGGCGGCGACGTAGAGGACGAGCTCGATCGGATGCGGAGGCAGGTAGCCGGTGGCCCAGCTCACCGCCGTCAGCTCCAGGAACGCCGACCCCGCCGCGTACAGCGTCACCAGCGCCGCCAGCCCGAGCCACTTGCCGATGACCACCTCGCTGCGCCGCACCGGGCGGGCGAGCATCGAGAGCAAGAGGCCGCTCTCCACCTCGCTCGAGATGAGCGGACCCGCGACCACCGCCGCGCTGAGCGCCAGCACCCCGCTGTACATGAAGGTGACGACGATGAGGAGCTGCGACGTGATCAGGGTGACCTGCTCGGGCGGCAGCGGGGAGCCGTCGGTGCGCGTGACCGTCGTGATCTTGTGGAAGCCCCAGGCGGAAAAGCCGACGACCAGCAGCGTGAGGATGAGCAGCGCCAGCAGCAGGCGGCGGCGCGACGCCTCCTGCACGGTGAGCCGGGCGAAAACGAGGATCGGGGGCAACCCTTACGCGTCCTCTTCGTGCAGCAGCTGCAGGAACCGATCCTCGAGCGTCTGATGCCGCGGGGCGACCTCGTAGACCTTGCCTCCGAGCTTGACGATGGCCGACACCAGCTCGGGCACGCGTTCGATGTCGAGCTTGGTGAACGTGAGCTGATCGCCCTCGTCGTCCAGCGGGCCGAATCGCGCGAGCCCGGTCCGCGCCTCGCCATCGAGGCCGCTCACCCGCACGCGCACCGCCGTGCCGCTGAGGAGCTCGTCCATGGTTCCGGACGCGATGACACGGCCGTGGTCGACGACCGCAACGCGGTCGCAAACCTGCTCCACCTCGCTCAGCAGGTGCGAGTTGAGAAACACCGCGGTGCCTCGCGCCGACAGGCCGCGGATGATCTCGCGCACGTCGTGCCGGCCGACCGGGTCCAGCGCCGAGGTCGGCTCGTCGAGAAAAACCAGCTCTGGTTTGCCGAGCAGCGCCGCCGCGAGACCGAGGCGCTGCTGCATGCCTTTGGAGAAGGTGCTCACGCGGTCGTCGGCGCGGTCGGTGAGCCCGACCGTCGCCAGCGCGGCCTTGATCTCGTCCTTCCAGGTCGAGCGCTCGAGCGGCGCCAGCTCGCAGTGGAGGGCGAGGACCTCCCGGGCGTCGAGCCACGCCTGGTAGCGGAAGAGCTCCGGCAGGTAGCCGATGCGGCGCCGCATGCCGAGGTCGCCGATGGGCTCGCCGAGCAGCCAGGCCTCGCCGGAGGTCGGCCTGAGCAGGCCCAGCAAGAGCTTGACCGAGGTCGTCTTGCCGGCTCCATTGGGGCCGAGGAAGCCGAAGATCTCGCCGCGCGGCACCGTCATCGAAAGGCCTGAGAGCGCGACGGTGTTTCCGAAACGCTTCGAGAGGTCGACTGTGTGTATCGCGGGAGAGTCGACGGCCGCCCCTGGGGAGGGAGGAGCGGCCGCCGTGGAAACAGACGCGGGCTCAGCCACGCATTGAGGCTACCGGGTCAGCTCTTCAGGCCGTCGGCGACCTTCACGACCTCCGACTGCTTCAGCGGGCCGGCGACGACGAATACGTTGCCCTTGATCCAGATCACGCCGGAGCCGAGCCCGGTGTTGTCGCCGACCGCGACGCCATGTACACCCTGGACCGTCACGGTGGTCGAGGTCGCGTACTGGATCGGCACCGGGATGATGAGCGTGCTCGTCGGATCGCCGATGGCCTTCAGCGCCGCGGTGAGGTCCTTCGAGAGACCGGGGATGGACAGGATGTAGTCCTCGAGTTGCTTGGCGGTGACCTGCGTCGAGGTGACCACCGGAGCCGCCGACTCGGCGATGACGAGCTCCGGCACGTTGATGTCCTGAGAGCTCGTCGTTGTGCCGCCGTTCAGGTTGCCGTACACCTCGATGATCGCCGGCCCGACGGTGACCGTGAGCTTGGCGCCGTCGACTCCCTTCGGAAGCGGGGGCAGGGACTTGCCTGTCGAGGCTGCGGCAGCGGCGGCTTTGGCGGCGTCGAACGTGAACACCGCGACCGCCTTGGGCATGGCCGCGTAGGTGATGGTGGAGGACACGCCGGCGGGCACATAGCTCGCGACCGGGGCCTTGAACCCGGCGATCGACTGTGCGTCAGCCGCCGAGAGCACGACCTGAGGCTGCGGCTGCTGCGACCAGGTCATCGTGCCGTAATCGCTGAGGGCGGACAGAGCCTGGATGTCGGCCACCGTCACCGGCACCGGCTGCACGGTCTTGGGCTGGAAGAGCGGAAGGATGTTGACGAAGGCGGTGGCCACCAGCGCCAGGACCACGACCGCCGCCGCGAGGCCCGCGAACATCGGCCGCGATGCGGGCCGAAGGATTGGCAACGTGAAGCCGAAGCGCGGCCGTGCGGCCGGCGCCGCCTGCACCTGCTTCAGGGCCGACGCCACGTCAAGCCTGAGCTCGGGCGCCGCCAGCATGGTCGCAGCTGCGCGCGCGTCCTCCGCCATGCCGGCGTACCGGGTCTGGCAATCAGCGCAGTCCGCGTAGTGCCGGCGATCCGAGCCGGTGAGCGCGTCCGGATCGTCGACCATCCGGCGCAAAGTTCCTTCAGAGAGATGTGCCACGGGTGACCTCCTTGCGCAGCGCGGCTTCTGCACGCCTCAACAATGTTCCGATCTGTCCGGTTCCGACTCCGAGCGCCTGCGCAACCTCGGCATAGCTGAGGCCGCTGGCGCGTAGTACGAGCACGGCGGCGGGTTTCGGCGCCAAACGGGCGAGCGCCGCCCGCACCATGCGCCGGTCTTCGCCGACCTCCAGCATCCGCTGCGGATCCACGGTGCGTGACGCTTCCTGCGGTGCCTGGGCGAGCTCTCGCTTCTCGCGCCGGCGCTTGCCCCGAAGGCGGTTCAGCGCCGTGTGCGCGGCGGCCCGATGCAGCCACGCCGGCGCGAACTGTGCGCTGGCCGAGTGCAGCCGGTGGAAGTTGATGAAGACCTCCTGAGCCACGTCCTCGGCCTCGTGGGGATCGGCCAGCACGCGGTTGGCTATGCCGGCCACCCGTGCGTATTCACTTTTGAACAGCGCTTCGAAGGCCTCTTCGCGAGATTTCACCAGATGCTTTGAGGCCTCAGCGAGGTTCACGCCCACTGAAGAACAAGCCCCACAGGAGCGGCATTTGTGACACCTACGCTGCTTTTGCTTTCGGCCGGAAGACTTTGATCAGCTCGCCGGCCACCGCCCGAAGAAACGGGTATCCCCAGAGGCCGACAGAGAGCAGTGAGCCGAAGATGACGACCGCATCGACGCTCGCACGGCCCGCCTTCTCCCAGTAGACGTCTTGCAGGTTGAGCCAGAGAGCGAACTCGTC
>WNFJ01364324.1_pt2 | contig 18497 bp, 19 predicted proteins | sample 5400461 | NCBI WGS metagenome assembly WNFJ01 (sample SAMN13153349, study PRJNA577476) | soil metagenome | isolation source: 115 cm saprolite on Douglas fir-dominated hillslope | place: USA:California | collected 2013-09-17
GGCAGACGCTCGACGGCTGCCGGGTCGGAACCCGGATCGTCTCCGCCAGGCTGCCGTCGGGCCGGTACCGCCTCACCTCAGAAGCCCCCCAGACCGCGACCCAAAGGTGGCCTTCGTCATCGACCGCCATGCCGTCCGGATTTTCCGTGCCCGCATTCAGCTGGGCGAACACAGTCCGCTCGCTGAGTACGCCTGTCTCCGGGCTGACGTGGAAGCGATCGATGCGCCCACGCGCGGAGTCGCTGAAGTACATCGTCGTGCCGGTGGCGTCGAAAGCCGGGCCGTTCGAGATGGTGACTGCGTCGAGCACCCTGGTCACGCTTCCGTCGACGTCCACCCGGTAGAGCGAGCCCGCGTCCGGGGTGAAGTCGTACGCCATGCTGCCCGCCCAGAATCTCCCGGCCGGATCCGCGCATGCGTCGTTCATGCGCGTCCGCACGCGGTTGGAGTCTTCCGGGCGGTCGAGCCACTCCAGCCGGCCGCCGGCCTTGATCAATGCGATGCCGGTCCCGCATGCGGCAATCCATTCGTCATCCCTGCCGGCCAGCGGGGCGACTGCGCCGAGAGTCACATCCAGCCTGGCCAGCTCGCGCATCGGTCCGGGCGAATCGGGATCGGTCGAAAGCAGCCGGCCGGTGGGTATGTCGACCAGGACGATGCGGCCCCCCGTCGAGCGCGCGCCCTCTCCCAGCTCGAGGCGGTCCGGCGCCCAGACCGTCAGTCGCGGGGCGTCGACAGCAGTCCCCAGCGCATGAGGCGCTCGTGCAGCCGCGCCACCGCCGCCTCGTCGAGTGGCGCCGTCGGCGGTGCGGGCCACGGCTCGCAGATTCCTTGCAGGTGGAGCGCCGCCTTGATGGCGGCGGGGAACACGCCGGCTCTGACCGCCATCACGAGCTCGATCAAGGCATCCTGGCTCGCGCGTGCGGATTCGAGCTCGGCTCGGCGGAAGCTGTCGTAGATCCGAACCACCCAGCTGGGCGCGATGTTGGCAGCGCCGCAGACGGTGCCTGACCCGCCCATCACGAGGGACGAAAGAAGCATGGTGTCGCTGCCGGTGAAGATGCGAAAGCTGGGCACGTCTCGCGTCGCCACGCAAACATTCTCGAAGTACTCGAAGTCGCGGCTGGAATCCTTGATGCCTGCGATGGAGCCTTCGCGCGCGAGCTGCGCAACGGTCGCCGGCTCGGAGACGACCTTGGTGAACTGCGGGATGTTGTACAGGAGGATCGGGATCCTGCTCTCGGCCGCGACCCGGCGGTAGAAGGCGAGCACGGTCGCCTGGTCGGTCGGGTAGTAGAAAGGAGGCGCGACCAGCGCGGCATGCGCGCCCATGCCAGCGGCAGCTGCCACCTCCGCCCGCGCGGCTTCGAGGTGCGGCTGGGTCACGCCGCAGATCACCGGCACCCGGCCGGCCGCGGAATCGACGACGCATTGCAGCACCTGCCGCCGGGTTTTTTCTCCGAGCGATGCGCCCTCGCCCGTCGAGCCCAGGGGCAGCAGCCCGTGCACTCCTCCCGCGATGACGTGTTCGACCAGCCGTTTGATGCCGCCTTCGTCGGCGGTGCCGTCGCGATGCAGCGGCGTGACCAGGGCCGGCAGGACGCCGGTCAGCTCTTCGATCCCGATCACGGCCATAGGCTACTCTGCGTCGGATGATCTACCGGCGCAGCGGGCGCAGCGGGCTCCTGCTGCCGGTGCTGTCGGTCGGCCTCTGGCAGCGCTTCGGCGGCGACGCTCCTTCGGACGAGAACCGCGCCATCATCCGTCGCGCCTTCGAGCTCGGAGTCACGCACTTCGACCTCGCCAACAACTACGGACCGCCCTATGGGTCGGCGGAATCGAACTTCGGACGCATGCTGCGCACCGACCTGGCCGGCCACCGCGACGAGCTAGTCATCTCGTCCAAGGCGGGCTGGGACATGTGGCCAGGGCCATACGGCGACTGGGGATCTCGCAAGTATTTGCTCGCCAGCCTCGACCAGAGCCTGGCGCGAATGGGCCTCGACTACGTGGACATCTTCTACCACCACAGGCCCGATCCCGAGACCCCGCTCGAGGAGACGATGGGCGCGCTCGCGACCGCCGTCCAGCAGGGCAAAGCGCTGTACGTCGGCATCTCGCAGTACCAACCCGATAGGACCCGCGAGGCGGCGGCGATTCTCGACCGCATGGGCATCCCCCTCCTCATCCACCAGCCCGTGTACTCGATCCTCAACCGGTGGATCGAACCCGAGCTGCTGGACGTGCTCGAGGAGCTGGGAGTGGGCTGCATCGCGTTCTCGCCGCTGGCGCAGGGCATGCTGACCGACCGCTACCTGAAAGGGGTGCCCGCGGGGTCGCGCGCCACGCAGGGCTACTCGCTGACGGAGGAAAGCGTGGAGCGGAACATCGATCGCATCCGCGCCCTCAACGACATCGCCGCGCGGCGCGGCCAGAAGCTGTCTCAGATGGCGCTGGCCTGGGAGCTGCGCGACCCGCGGGTCACCTCGGCGGTCATCGGGGTGAGCAGCGTCAAACAGCTGGAGGAAAACCTCGGCGCCCTCGACAATCTCTCGTTTACTGCGGAGGAGCTCGCTGACATCGATCGCATCGCCGCCTAGCCCGGTCGCAGCCTGAAGAACAGGAATTGAGGCTTGGTGGAGAGGTTGGCGTAGTCGCGGGGCGAGCGCTCGCTGAGCTCTCGCAGCGGTTGCGGTTCTACGAGCTGCTCGATCACGAAGCCGGTCGCCGCGATGGCCCTCGTCATCTCCGTCAGCGGACGCCGCCAGAACGTCACCTCGAACTCTCCCGATCCCTTCTTCCACGTCTCAGTGATCTGCGTGGTGGAGAAGTAGTCACCCGGGCTCAGCTCCCAGTCCATGGTCGGATGGTGGGTTGAGAACACGACCGCCCCGCCTGGCCTCAGCACGCGGCGAAATTCCCGGAGGACCGGCTCCCAATCCCTGACGTAATGCATGACCAGCGACCCGACGACCAGGTCGTAGCTGTGGTCACGCGCGAACGGCATTGGCTTCTCGATGCTGGTCACATGAAAGGTCGCGCGATCGCCCACCCGTGTTTTGGCCAGGCGCACCATCTCGGCGCTCACGTCGGTGGCCGTCACGGCGGCGCCATGCTCGACCAGGTAGGCGGTCAGCGGCCCGGCGCCGCACCCGACCTCGAGCACATCGAGCCCGGCGACATCGCCTAGCAGCGCGATCGTCGCGGGCCGCTCGTAGTAGGCGTTGTAGGCCCCTTCCTCGTTGTCCGCCGCGTATTCGGCCGCCATGGCGTCGTACTGCCGCGCGGCCACGTCTCCGTCTCGCCTCCCCACTGTGTGGGGAGGTCGGCCGCGCGACGCGCGGCCGGGTGGGGGCGAAGCAGGTGTCATGTACGAGCCCACTCGTGCGATTACGAGGATATAGGGCGAGCTCACCTTCAGGCGGCCGTCCCCCGATTCGTTCAGCTCGCGGACGAGCTGCTCCTTTTCGGTTTGCGCCCGCCGGTACACGTCCGCCGCGACGAGCTGCGGCCGCGGCGCAAACATCGCGCCGAACACCGAAGCGACGATGTCATAGCTCGCGTCCTCGTATGGCAGCTGCTCGGCGTCGGCCTCGGCCCACCTGATGCTCACTCCCGTGGCGGCGCTGCGAGCGCGGCCCAGCTCGACCATCAGGGGCGTGAGGTCGGTGGCCGTGACGATCGCGCCTCGTCGCGCCGCCGCAAGCGCAAAGTTGCCGGTGCCCGCGGCAACGTCGAGGACGGTGGCGCCGGGAGTGATCTGACACGCTTCTGCCAGGGCTTCGGCGTGGGGCTCCAGCACTTCGGCCACCCGGGGGTAGTCGCCCTGCGACCACATCCAGCGCATGCCGACCTTCAGCTGGTCGAAGGGGCTACTCGACAAACGTCTTGAGGTGTTCGACGTCGGATTCGTCGAGGTCGGCGAAAAGCGCCATGTCGTCGGCACGTGAGATGAACCGGATCGGCAGCACCACATCCTGCTTGAAGAACCCGTCGGGACGAATGACAAGACCGACGAGATCGCCCTGGTCGTACAACAGATCGTGCACCCGGCCTAGACGGTGACCGGTCTTGCCCAACATCACGTTCTCGTCACGGTCGATCTCGATCTCGTCCGCCGGCTTGTTGGCGACCTCTTCGGCGTTGGCCGGCAACCCCAGGCCGCCACCCAGAAGATCCACTTCCTCGAGCGATGCCTCGCCACGAGTGAGCGGTTTGAACCGATAGCTCAGGTAAGGCGGCTGGCGACGAAGATCGTCGGTTGAGATGGAAAGCCGGATGAGGTCATGAGTCGCCGATTCCACGGCGGCTATCGGGACCACCACCTCGTCGGTAACGAAAAGCTTCTCCTCAGCCACCAATCTGCCCGCGATCGATGAATCGTCCTTGACGACGATGGCCTTCGGGTCGTACCCCTTCGCCTCGACGAGCACGCTGGCAAGCGTTCCGGCCTTGCTTCCGTCGCTGCCGACGACATCCGAGCCGAGACGGAAATCGGAGAGCTTCGGCACTGGAACAGATTATCTCTGGCGTCTACTTCAGACTTCTTCCCGGTACTGCCGCTTGCCGGTTGAAGGGTCCTCGTAGACCCGTGTCAGCTTTCCCGTAGTTGGATCTTTGAAGACCTCGTTGGTGGGCTTGAAGTTTCCATTGGCGTCTCCGCGATAGCGCCGGTCCCAGATGAAGTACCCAACGACCGCGAAGACGATGACAAAAGCAAAGATGATGACCTGGATCCACGCGGTCATGCGGTCCTCTCGATCACGGCCGCCGTGCCATAGGCGACCACCTCGGTCATGGTTTGGCCCATCTCGGAGGAGTCGAACCGCATCATCACCACCGCGTTGGCGCCCATGGCGCGAGCATTCTCGACCATGCGGTCGATCGCGTGCCGCCGCGTGTCCTCAACGAGGCGGGTGTACTCGACGATCTCGCCGCCACCGAGTGATCGCAGGCCGGCCATGACGTTTCCACCGAGCCCGCGGCTGCGGACCACGACGCCGAAAACCTGGCCGAGGGCTTGCTTGACCTCGTAGCCCGCCGGCCGCTCTGTGGTGGTGACAAGAACTGAGCTCTGCGTTGGCATCTGGGACATGGCTGCCTTCTCCAATCTCGCCTGAGTGCTTTCTGTCTGGGATGGTAGGCCATGTCAGGCGCCTCATTGGTTCAAGCGATCGATGAGCTGGCGCAGACGCCCGAAATGGCTGCGGTCGAAATCCAGGCGCAGCCGCGGGAGCTCGGGCACGTCGCCGTCCTGCCGCTCGCCGCTGGACGCGCCCACCCGCTCGATCGGCCGTCGCAAGATGTCGCTGAACTCCCGGCTCAGCATCGCGACCTTCTCATCCGGGATGTTAGTGGAGAGCCGAAGGACCAGCTTGCCTTCGACGTATCGCTGCGAGTGGTAGATGCGATAGAAGCGCTGGATGTAGGCGACCGCGTCGTCCACGGAGTCGGTCAGGTGATACAGGCCGACATCCACGCGGTCGATGTAGCCGCGCGTGAGGAGCGCGTCCTTCAGCATCCGATCGATCGCCGGCCAGTAGCCGCTTTCAGCTTCCATCATCACGATCGGGTGCAGGTCGCTCTTGCCAGTCTGGCTCAGCGTGAGCAGCTCGAAAAGCTCGTCGAGCGTGCCGTAACCGCCGGGGAACAGGACGAACGCGTCCGCCTCCTTCATGAACATCAACTTCCGGGTGAAGAAGTACTTGAAGTTGATGAGCTTCGGGTCGGAGGCGATGAACGGGTTGGGCTTGGCCTCGAACGGGAGCACGATGTTCACCCCGAAGGAGCTCTCCTGGCCGGCGCCCTCGTTGGCCGCGCTCATGATCCCGGGCCCGGCGCCGGTCACGACCATCCATCCCGCTTCGGCCATGCGAAGCCCGAACTGTTTGGCCAGCTGATAGTTGGGATCGCCCGGCGGCGTGCGCGCCGAGCCGAAGACGCTCACCTTCTTGCGATCGCGATATCGCGAGAAGACGTTGAACGCGTACCGCATCTCCTTGATAGAGGCGTTGATCATCTTGCGGTCGAGCCGGCTCAGAGGCTCGCCGGCCATGCGGATGGCGGTGACCAGGAGCTCATATGTAGAGCGCGCGTCGACCGGGGAGAGCTTGAGCTCCTCGACCAGGGCGTTCAGGCGCCGATCGATCTCGGCGTCGCCGGTCGAATACAGCCGGCGGCTCCGTGCCCGCGTGGGCTTCCTGCTCGTTGCTTCCTTGACCATGGCTTACCCGAATATCATTCACCTCCCCACCATGTGGGGAGGTGGCGCGCTCGCGAAGCGAGCCTGCCGGTGGGGAGGTTCAGGTGCCAATCAGATACGTGGCATTCGACGGGGACGACACGCTCTGGCACAACGAGACCAGGTTCAACCTCACCCAGACGGCCCTGCGCGACCTCCTTCGTCGCCACGTCCCCGACGCCGACGTCGACGCCCACCTGGCCGAGGTCGAGATGCACAACCTGGGCCTGTACGGCTACGGCGTCAAAGCCTTCACCCTGTCCATGCTCGAGACGGCGATCCAGGTCACCGGCGGCCGCATCCCCACCGCCGACCTGGAGGTGATCCTGGGCTGGGGCAAGAAGATGCTCGCCGAGCCTACGGAGCTTCTGGATGGGGTGCTCGGCGTACTCCAACAGCTGAACGGCCGCTACGAGCTGCTGCTCATCACCAAGGGCGACCTCTTCGACCAGGAGAGCAAGCTCGCGCGGTCGGGCCTGGCCGAGATGTTCGCCGGCGTCGAGATCCTCAGCGAGAAGAACGAAGACGCCTACCGCTCGGTCCTGCGCAGCCGGGGCATCGAGCCGGAGGAGTTCGTGATGGTCGGCAACTCTCTGCGGTCGGACATCGCACCGGTCGTCGCCGTCGGCGCCCGCGGCGTTCACATCCCTTACCCGCTCACCTGGCAGCACGAGCAGGTGCCCGAGGATTCAATTCCCCGCCAAGGCTGGCACCGGCTGGCAAGCATCGGCGAGCTGGGCACGCTCCTGGAGTCGCTCGATCGACCCTCCCCGACCGGCGGCTGAAGTTGCCGTCACCTCCACCTCCGACTTGGCTTAGACTCCCGTTTCGACACGCATTGGCCGCGATCGGGATTGTGGAGGTATACCCATGACATCACTGAAGGGCATCGGAGCCCTGACGGCCCTGTTGGCGGCCGCCGTGCTCGGATTTGCTTGCGGCTCGACACCGACAACGAGCTCCAGCTGCACCAAGACCTGGAAGGTCGGGCTTGTGACCGATGTGGGCAAGCTGTCCGACAAGTCCTTCAACTTCGACAGCTTCAAGGGCGTCCAGGACGCCCAGGCCGACTCCTCGCTCTGCGTCCAGGGGCGGGCGATCGAGTCCAGCGTCGAGTCCGACTACCCGAAGAACATCGGCCAGTTCGTCGACCAGAACTACGACATGATCGTAACGGTCGGGTTCAAGCTCGGTGACGCGACCATCGCCGCGGCCAAGAAGAACCCGAACATCAAGTTCGTGATGGTCGACTTCGCGGACTTCGCCGACAAGACCACGCCACCCAACCTCGTCGGGCTCCTTTTCAAGGAGGACCAGCCCGGCTTCCTGGCCGGAGCCCTGGCGGGCCTGCTCACAAAGAGCAACGTCATCGGGGCGGTGGCCGGCCTGGCGACGGTGCCGCCGGTGGTCCACTACGTCGAGGGCTACAAGAACGGCGCCAAGTCCACCAACCCCAACATCAAGGTGTTGTCGATCTACCAGCCCGAAAGCGGGCCCAAGGACTTCAACGACCCCGACTGGGGCAAGCAGCAGGCGCTGACATTCTTCGGCCAGGGCGCTGACATCATCTTCGGCGTCGGCGGCAACACCGGCAACGGTGGCCTGCTGGCCGCGAACGAGAAAGGCAAGATGTGCATCGGCGTCGACGTCGACCAGTTCCTCTCGTACCCCGACGTTGCCAACTGCCTGATCACGAGCGCCGAGAAGCATCTCGACAAGGCCGTCAAGGCCGCGATTGTCAGCATGGTCCAGAGCAGCTTCAAGAGCGGCATTCTGACGTTCGAGATGTCGAACGACGGCGTTGGGCTTGCGCCTTACCACAACTTCGACTCGAAGATCTCCTCTGACATCAAGGCCAAGATGACGGACATCGAAGCCAAGCTGAAGGCCGGCACCATCACGACGGGGGTCACCTCGTAAACACCGAGCGTCGCGCCCTGGAGCTCCGAGGGATCGTCAAGACCTTCGGGGAGCTGAGGGCGAACGATGGCGTGGACCTGGCCGTCGATTGGGGCCAGGTCCATGCGTTGCTGGGAGAAAACGGGGCCGGCAAGTCGACCCTGATGAACGTCGTCTACGGCCTGGTGAGGCCGGACTCGGGCGAGATCGTCTTCGACGGCCGGCCGGTCCAGATCCACAAGCCCGAGGACGCCATCAAGCTCGGCATCGGGATGGTCCACCAGCACTTCATGCTCATCCCGCCTTTGACCGTCGCCGAGAACATCGTCCTCGGGCGCGAGATCTCCAACCGCGGCGTCATGGATCTCGATCGGGCCGGCCGCATGGTCGATGAGCTGTCGAAGCGGTTCGGCCTGGAGGTGAACCCAAGGGAGCGCATCGCCGACCTGTCGGTCGGCCTGCAGCAGCGCGTCGAGATCTTGAAAGCTCTGTACCGAGGCGCCCGTCTGCTCATCCTCGACGAGCCCACTGCAGTCCTCACGCCGCAGGAGATCAACGGGCTGTTTGAAATCGTCCGCTCGCTAGTAGCCCAAGGCAACGCCGTGATCTTCATCACCCACAAGCTCGCCGAGGTGATCGAGATCGCCAACGAGATCACGGTGATGCGGCGCGGCAGGGTCGTCGCCACCACGACACCGGCCGAGTCGAGCACAGCCGACCTGGCGCGGATGATGGTGGGCCGGCCAGTGCTGCTCAGGGTAGACAAGAAACCCGCCCAGCCCGGCGCAGTGGGGCTCAGCGTCGAGGACCTGGTCGTGCTCGACGACCGCCGGCACGTCGCCGTCGACCACGTCAGCCTGGAGGTCCGGGCCGGTGAGATCCTGGGCATTGCGGGCGTCGAGGGCAACGGGCAGAACGAGCTAGTCGAGGCGATCATGGGCCTGCGGACGGCGAAGGCGGGCCATGTGCGGTTGGAGGGTCGTGACATAAGCCATGGCTCCACCAAGGCGCGTCTGCATGATGGCCTGGGGCTGATTCCGCCGGACCGCCACCGCATGGGTGTGATCCTCGAGCTGTCGGTTGCCGACAACCTGGTGCTCGACGATTACGACCGCCCCCCCTTCGCGCGCTGGCTGGTGCGGCAGTTCAAAGCCATCCGGGATTACGCCGCCCAGTTGATCAAGACCTTCGACATCCGAGTCCAGAGCCCGGACCAGCCAGTCGGCTCGCTGTCCGGCGGAAACCAGCAAAAACTCGTCGTGGCCCGACAGCTGGGCACCCTACCCAAGGTCCTGGTCGCCAGCCAGCCGACACGTGGCGTTGACGTCGGCTCGATCGAGTTCATCCATCGCCAGATAGTCAGCGACAGAGACAAAGGATTGGCTGTGCTGCTGATCTCCTCAGAGCTCGACGAAGTGCTTTCGCTGGCCGATCGCGTGGCCGTGCTCTATCGAGGCCGAGTCGCTGCGGTCATCGACGCCGCGGACGCCGATCGCGATCGTATCGGCCTTCTGATGGCCGGCGCGGCGTGATGCGGATCGCTTGGAGGGGCTGGCTCACCTCCAACGTGCTCGTGCCACTCGTCTCGGTAGTGTGCGGTTTTCTGGTCGGGGCCATCGCCATCGTCGCGTTTCGCGGGCGCCTTCACCAACCACAACGCGTTCGCTGAGACCCTGGTCAGCACCACTCCGTACCTTGGGCTTGGGCTGGCCGTGGCCCTCGGGTTCCGGGCCGGACTGTTCAACATCGGCGCTGAAGGCCAGTTCTACATCGGCTCCCTCGCCGGTACGTTCGTCGCCTACAGCATCCACGGGCTGCCGGCGGTGATCGAGGTGCCGCTTGGTTTGCTCGGGGGCATGGCCGGCGGCGCTTTCTGGGCCTCGATCGCCGGTGGATTGAAGGCTCGCTTCGGCGCGCATGAGGTCATCACCACGATCATGCTCAACTACGTAGCGTTCCTCGTCGCCAGCTACCTGGTGGATACGCCGGGTCTGATGCTCGCCCCCGGCGTCTCGACACCCCGCACTCCCGACATAGATGCCTCAGCCGTCCTTCCGATCATCGTGGCGGGGAGCCGCCTCCACCTCGGATTCATCGTCGCCTTGCTGGCGGTGCCCGTGGTCTGGTTTCTCATCGAGCGCACCACGATCGGATTTCGACTCCGGGCGGTCGGTTTCAACCAGGGAGCGGCCCAGGCCGCGGGCATCTCGGTGGGCCGGACGATCGTGCTCACGATGGCCATTTCAGGGGCGCTCGCGGGTTTCGCCGGAATCGTCGAGGTGCTCGGGGTCAACTACCACATGACCGACACCGTGGCTGCCGGCTACGGCTTCGACGCCATCGCCGTTGCGCTGCTTGCGCGCAGCAACCCGTGGGGCGTGCTCCCCGCGGCCTTTCTCTTCGGCGCTCTTCACAACGGCGCCAGCTTCATGCAGCTCCAGACGCAGATATCCTCCGACCTGATCTCGATCGTCCAGGCCGCGGTGATCATCTTCGTGGCCGCGCCCGTCATCGTCGGCTGGCTGTTCCGGCTGCGCCGCGCGCCAGGCGCCACCGTCCAGATCACCCAGCGGGAGGTGGAGGCGCCGGTCTCGTGAGCGAATTCCTGAGCCAGCTCGATCCGGTCAGCCTGCTCAGCATCACGCTCGTCACGGCCACGCCGCTGACGCTGGCGGCGATGGGCGGGATGATGTGCGAGCGCTCGGGCGTGGTCAACATCGCGCTCGAAGGCATCATGCTGACCGGAGCGTTCATCGGGTACGGCGTGGCTTTCTTCACCCACAACCTTTGGCTGGGCGTGCTCGCGGCGGTCGTTTCGGGAATGCTTATCGCGACCCTGCACGCGGTGCTCTCGATCTCGTTCCTCGTCGATCAGATCGTGAGCGGGATGGTCATCAACATCCTCGCGGTCGGCATCACCGGCGTGTTCTACCGAACCTACCTCGAGTCCGCCACCACGGCCGGCCCAGGCACGCTGCCGCATTGGAACGTGCCCGTCCTGTCGTCGATTCCGGTGCTGGGCCCAATTTTCTTTCAGAACCAGTTCGTGACCTATTCGATGCTGGTCCTGATCTTCGTCATCCATTTCGTACTCTTCCGCACGGTCTGGGGCCTCAGGACCCGTGCGTGCGGGGAGCACCCTCGGGCGGCCGAGACAGCGGGCATCAATGTCTACTTCGTGCGCTACGTCAACGTCATCACGAGTGGTGCGCTGGCCGGCCTCGGCGGTGCCTACTTCAGCCTTCAGCAGATCGGGAACTTCCTCCCCAACATGACCGGAGGGCGCGGGTTCATAGCCCTGGCGGCGATGATCTTCGGCAAGTGGACGCCGCTGGGCGCGTTCGCGGCGTCGCTGCTGTTCTCAGGCTCTGACCAGCTCGGGAGCCGCCTGCAAAGCGTGTTCCACGTGCCGATACCGCTCCAGTTCCTGGGCATGATCCCGTACCTGCTGACGATCGTCGTGGTGGCGGGAGCGATGGGCCGGGCCGTGGCACCGGCGGCGGTGGGCAGGCCGTACAAGAAGGGCTAGTTTCGCCTCCCCACAACGTGGGGAGGCCGGCCACGCGCGAAGCGCGCGGCCGGGTGGGGGAAAGGCAGTAGGTTAGCCACGATGCAAGCGTTGGAGATCATCAGCCGGAAGCGGGACGGCCTCGAGCACAGCGCTGATGAGATTGAATTCCTGCTTGCCGGCTATCTCAAGGGCGACGTCCCCGACTACCAGATGGCCGCCTGGTTGATGGCCGTGTGCATCCGCGGCATGACGCGGGCCGAGACCCTCGCCCTGACCCAGGCGATGGTCCGAAGCGGGGAGGGGCTCGACCTTAGCGGAATCCCGGGGACGAAGGTGGACAAGCACTCCACCGGCGGAGTGGGCGACAAGGTGACGCTGATCGGCCCGCCTCTCGCTGCCGCGTGCGGCGTCAAGGTGCCCAAGCTCAGCGGGCGCGCGCTGGCGCACACGGGAGGGACACTCGACAAGCTGGAGTCGGTCCCGGGCCTCACGGTCGACCTCGACCCTGATCGTTTCATCCGCCAGGTGCGTGAGGTGGGAATCGCGGTCGCGGCCCAGTCGCCGCGCATGGTGCCGGCGGACAAGGCCATCTATGCCTTGCGTGACGTGACCGCGACCGTGCCGTCGCTGCCGCTGATCGCGTCGAGCGTGATGTCGAAGAAGATCGCCGCCGGCGCCGATGCGATCGTGCTCGACGTCAAGTTCGGGCGCGGCGCGTTCATGCCCGATGTGGCCGCAGCCGAGGAGCTGGCGACCGAGATGGTGCTGCTGGGCGAGGGCGCGGGCCGCCGCACGGTCGCGCTCGTCACCGCCATGGACAACCCGCTTGGCCGCTCGGTGGGCAACGCGCTCGAGGTGCAGGAGGCGCTTGACGTCTTGGCCGGAAAAGGGGACGACGAGCTGCTGCAGGTGTCGCTGGTGGTGGCCCGCGAGATGTGCTGGCTCGCGGAGGTCGAAGCCGATCCAGGCGACGCTGTGGCGTCTGGCGCCGGTCGCGAGAAGTTTCTGCAGATGCTCGCCGCCCAGGGCGGCAGGCTGGAGGACGGGCTGCCGGTGGCGCCGGTGCAGCGCCCGGTGCCTTCGCCGGGCGATGGCTACATCGAGTCGATCGATGCGCTCGAGGTGGGGCTGGCCGGGCTCGAGCTGGGAGTGGGCCGCAAGAGGAAGGAGGACGCCGTCGACCATGCCGCCGGCATCGTCATCGAGGCCCCGGTGGGCGCGCGGGTGAAAACCGGTGAGCCGCTGGCCGTGGTCCATGCACGCTCGGACGAGCTTGCCGGCCAGGTCATACCTCGCCTGCAGAAGGCCTGGCGGCTCGTCGCGCACGAGGTCGAGCGCCCGCCTCACGTGCTGGCCAGGGTCGACAAGGACGGCATTACTAGAGCGGGATAGACTTTCGGTCCGGTGGCGGTTACGGGCGAGAAGAAGTACCACATCGGGCTCGCCAAGGGCGAGGTGGGTGAGTACGTTCTCGTGCCCGGCGACCCGGGTCGCACGGCGCTCATCGCCAAGTACCTCGACGGCGCGCGCGAGGTCGCCTTCAACCGCGAATACCGAACGTTCACCGGCAGCCTGCTCGGCGTGCCGGTCTCGACGATCTCCTCCGGCATGGGCGGTCCGTCGGTGGCGATCGGCGTCGAGGAGCTGAGCGAGATCGGGGTGCACACGTTCCTCCGCGTGGGCACCTGTGGAGCCGCCCAGCCCGAGATCAAGATGGGCGACCTCGTCATCGGCATCGGAGCAGTGCGCAGCGAGGGCACCCCAAACGGCTATGTGCCTCTCGAGTACCCGGCCATCGCGTCGCTCGACGTCGTCAACGCGCTGGTCGACGCGTCGAAAGCGGCGAACGCGCCTTACCACGTGGGCGTCATCCGGTCTGTCGACGCGCTCTACTCGGACCTCGCTCCCGACAGCATGCCTCGCGGGCATGAGCTGCGCGATGAGCTGGCGATGTGGTCGCGCGCCGGCATTCTCAGCAACGACATGGAGTCGTCGACGCTGTTCGTGGTAGGCCGCATTCGGAAGGTTCGCGCCGGCACCATCAACCTCTGCGTCGACGAGCTTGGCGCGGGTGAGATCCTTCACCCGGATCCGTCGTACATGGACCGCATGCTGCGGGTGGCGATCGACGCGTTGAAGCTGCTCATCGAGCACGACCGTGCCGCTGCACATAAGTAAGCACCCCGTGGTCGGCGACAGCCTCGCCGGCCTTCGTGACGTCGCGACGGAACCCGAGGAGTTCCGATCGCTCGCGCGCAAGGTGATCACCATGCTGCTGTACGAGGCGACGGCGGACCTTCCAGTCCGCCAAGGCACCGTGCGCACCCCGCTCGCTGAAGCGGAATCGATATCGGTCGAGCGCGAGGTCGTGGCGATCCCGGTGCTGCGGGCCGGCCTCGGTTTGCTGGCGCCTGTGCTTGAGCTGCTGCCGCGCGTGAGCGTCGGCTACATCGGCCTGGAGCGCGACGAGGAGACCGCTGTGGCGCGCATCTATTACAACAAGCTGCCCAAGCTCAGGGGCAAGGTGCCGCTGCTCCTCGACCCGATGCTCGCGACGGGAGGCTCCGCCGCGCAGGCCCTCGACCTCATCAAGGAGGCCGGCGGGCGCGACACCCGCATGGTGTGCATCGTCGCCGCGCCGGAGGGGGTAAAGGTGCTCGCGGAGCGCCACCCCGAGGTCGCGATCTACACGGCGGCGCTGGACGAGCGGCTCAACGACAAGGCTTACATCGTGCCCGGCCTCGGCGACTTCGGCGACCGCCTCTTCGGCACCGGCTAGCTACTTTTTGCCTCCCCAGCTTGTGGGGAGGCGGCCCCGGCCGCGCGATCCTGGAAAGAATTAGAGGCTGGGCTCTTCGCCTCCCCATTCATGGGGAGGCGGCCCCGGCCGCGTAGCGGCCGCGGCGGTGGGGGTGATCCACTAAAGAATTAGAGGTTGGGCTCTTCGCCTCCCCACCGTGTGGGGAGGCGGCGCCAGCCGCGTAGCGGCCGCGGCGGTGGGGGTGATCCACTAACCAAAGGCGGCTTCAAAAGCGGTGTCATTGCACTTCCTGAGCTCGTCGTCGGTCATGCCCATCTCCGCAGCCAGCTCGAACTCACGGCTGAGCGTGGTCTCGGCGACGGTGCGCGAGTCGGTGCTGATCGTGCAGCGAACCCCCGCCCGCACCAGCCTCGGCAGTGGGTGTTCGGCGAGCGCCTGGACCGCCTTGCACTTGAAGTTCGCGGTGGGGCACAGGTCGAGCACCACTCCTTCAGAACGCACCCGCTCGACGATTCGCGGGTCGCGCGCCCCGATTACACCGTGTGCGACGCGCTCGACTCCGAGGTTGAGCGCGTCCTCGACATTTGACGGCTCGCCCGCCTCCCCGGCGTGGCACGTGAGCCGCAGGCCCGCCGCCCGCGCCGCCTCGAACGCCGGTCGTTGCGGGAGCGCGGGATAGCGAACCTCATCACCGGCGAGGTCGAATCCCACCACACCTCGCCCCGCGAACTTGCCCGCCTCCCGCGCAAGGCCGACGTTTTCCTCCACCGGGTGCTGGCGCATCGCGCACACGATCGCGACCGCCCGCAGCGGCGCATCCGCCAGGCCCGCGAGAACGGCGCCGATCACATCGGCCACGGTGAGGCCCTTGCGCAGGTGCAGCCGCGGCGCCCACCGCACCTCGAGGTAGTCGATGTTCTCGGCCGCCGAATCGATGCACAGCTCGAGCGCGGCCCGCTCCAGCGCCGCCGCAGTCTGCAGCACGGCGATCGCATCGTCGAAATACGTGATGTAGACCGCCTGCGAAGGGCAATCGGGAGGCGCCACCAGCCTCAAAGGGCGCAGAAGGTCGAGGCCCTGCTGGGTGGCAAGCTCCTCCGCGGTCGACGGCCGCACCGCCCCGTCGAGGTGGCAGTGGAGCTCCGCTTTGCGCCACGCCCGAAACGTCATCCCGGCAATCCTGATATGTATCGGTGGTGGCCGTAACCACCGCGACCCCGCTGATCGCAGCCGAGAGCCTCACCAAGCGATTCGGCAAGCTGCTGGCCGTCGACGCCATCGACTTCTCCGTGGCGCGTGGCGAAGCGTTCGGCTTCCTGGGCCCAAACGGCGCCGGCAAGACTTCGACGATGCGGATGATCGCCGGCGTTTCGCCCGTGACCTCGGGCAGCCTGACCATCTTCGGCATGGATCCCGCGACGCACGGTGGGGAGATCCGGGCGCGGCTGGGGGTGGTGCCGCAGGAGGATACGCTCGACCTCGAGCTGACGGTCCGCGAGAACCTGCAGATGTATGGCCGATTCTTCGACCTGCCCTGGGCGGAGGCGGCCCGGAGGGCGGACGAGCTCCTCGAGTTCGTTCAGCTCCAGGAACGGGCCAAGGACAAGGTCGACGAGCTCAGCGGGGGCATGAAGCGGCGCCTGTCCGTCGCCCGCGCCTTGATCAACCAGCCTGACCTCCTGCTCCTGGACGAGCCGACGACGGGCCTCGACCCGCAGGCCAGGCACCTCGTGTGGGACCGCCTGTACCGCCTCAAGCAGGGTGGCGCGACGATCGTACTGACCACCCACTACATGGACGAGGCGGAACAGCTGTGCGACCGCCTCGTGGTGATGGACAAAGCCAAGATCGCGGCGGCGGGAACACCGCGCGAGCTGATCGATCGGTACTCCACCCGCGAGGTCGTGGAGCTTCGCTTTGCGCCCGACGAGCATCCCAACCTCGATGGCCCCCTGGAGGGACTGGTGGAGCGGGTCGAGGTGCTGCCCGATCGCGTGCTGCTGTACACGGCCGACGGTGACGCGGCCTCAGCCGCCGTTCACCGCCACGGGCTCCGGCCCGAAAGCTCGCTCATACGGCGCGGCACCCTCGAGGATGTGTTCCTTCGACTCACCGGGCGGAGCCTCATCGAGTAATGGCGGTCATGGGAGCCGTCCACGTCGTCGAGCACAACATGCTCGCCTTCCGCCGCTCGTGGCGAGGCTCGCTGACGGTTTCGTTCTTCACCCCGCTCTTCTTCCTGGCCGCGATGGGCCTCGGGCTGGGCGGTCTGGTCAACCGCGGGTCGGGGGGCGTGGGAGGCGTGCCCTACATCGACTTCCTGGCTCCCGGGCTGGTGGCGGCGACCACCATGCAGACGGCGGCCTTCGAGTCCATGTACCCGATCCTCGGCAAGATCATGTGGGATCGCATCTACCACGCGATGCTGGCCACGCCGGCCTCGGTCCGCGATGTCCTGATGGGCGAGGTCGCGTGGCTGTCGCTCCGTCTTGGGATGGTCGCGTCCGTCTTCTGGGTGGTGATGGCGATCTTCGGCGTCGCCCGCACTGCCGGGTCGCTCTTGGTGATCCCAGCTGCGACGCTGAATGGGCTTGCGTTTGCCATACCGATCTTGGCCTTCACCGCCACCCAGCGCACCGACAACGGCTTCAGCACCATCCAGCGATTCGTGATCACGCCGCTATTCCTCCTGGGCGGGGCGTTCTTTCCAATCGACAAGCTGCCGGTCGTCTTGCAGGCGGTGGCCTGGGCGACACCGCTGTCGCATGGCGTCGCCCTCTGCCGCGGAATCGTGCTTGGGAACCTGGTCGCCGGCGACGCCCTGGCCCACTTGACCGTTCTGTTCGCCTACGCGGCCGCGGGAGTAGTCATGGCCCGGCCGCTCCTCATGCGGAGACTCCTCAGTTGAGCATTGGCTCGATTCGGGTCCCAAGGCGATCGATTCGCATGATCGAGCGCAACGTGATGGCATACCGGCATCAATGGATCATCCTTGTCACCGGGTTCGTCGAGCCGGTCCTCTACCTGCTCGGGATTGGCTTTGGAATCGGCTCTTTGGTGCGGAGCGTGCCGGTCGGCGGCGGCCACACGATCAGCTACGCGATGTTCGTCGCACCGGCCCTCATGGCATCGTCAGCCATGAACGGAGCCATCTACGAATCCACGTTCAACCTTTTCTACAAGCTTCGATATGTCAGGAGCTTCGACGCCATCATTGCCACGCCGGTCGGGGTCGAGGATGCGACGCTGGGCGAGATCATCTGGGCGGTCGGGCGAGGCAGCCTCTATTCGGTCGGCTTCCTCATCCTGATGCTCGCGCTCCGCCTGGTCGCGTCGCCGTGGGCGATTCTCGCGATCCCAGCCGCGGTTCTCGTGGGTTTCGCGTTTGCGGCTCTCGGCGCCGCGATCACCACGTTCATGCGCCGCTGGCAGGATATCGACGCGGTTCAACTTGGCCTGCAGCCGATGTTTCTGTTTTCGGCCACGTTCTTTCCAATCACCCTCTACCCGCCTGTGCTCCGTGCGATCGTCGAGGTGACACCCCTGTACCGCGGTATCGACCTCATTCGCGGCCTCACGACCGGAGCGGTCGGCGCGGGTCAGCTGGTGGACGTCGCCTACCTCGTGCTGCTCGGGATTGCGGGCGTCACCGTGGCGGCGCTGCGGCTGCGCCGCCGCCTTCTGAAGTAGGGCACTTGCCTCCCCACCGTGTGGGGAGGTCGGCCTCGCGCGAAGCGCGCGGCCGGGTGGGGGTACTGGCTTTACGACAACGAATAGATTCCCGGCAGCTCGCGGTAGAGCCCGGCATAGTCGAGGCCATAACCGATCACGAACCGATCCGGAATCACAAACCCGGTGAAGTCGATCTTGACTTCGACCTCGCGCCGCGCCGGGCGATCGAGCAGCGCCGCGAGCCTGAGCGATGCAGGACCCAGGCGCCGCAGCCTCTTGGCGATCACAGCGACAGTGCGCCCGGAGTCGATGATGTCCTCGACCAGGAGCACGTGTCGGCCGACCAGCGGGCCCTCCACCATGTGCGCCAGCTTCACGTGGCCTGTGCTCGAGGTGCCCGAGCCGTAGCTCGC